>Ga0334898_1000946_pt1 | contig 38256 bp, 34 predicted proteins | sample GraSluR3_MG_10_FD_207228 | JGI IMG/M metagenome (GOLD analysis project Ga0334898, IMG submission 207228) | Sludge microbial communities from methane-producing bioreactor in Wageningen University, Netherlands - Granular Sludge_3_08-R3 | ecosystem: Engineered > Bioreactor > Anaerobic >... | reverse complement strand
GCCCATGCCTTAGTCATTATCTATGCAAGATCAGCCACTCAATCAAATCCAGAGTTCTCCTCCCAACGTAAGTTTTAGATTGACAGATTTCCTGGGCTTTGTTGCTGTCATTTACGACAGTAAAGTAATAGGCAATAGCCACCCTGACTGCGTTTAGGGAAGCTATTGCCTCTTTTTTTGAGGTGAAAATGAGATTATACAGACTGCTTTGTGCCGCGCTCATGCTCTTTGTGATGGCATGTTCATCCGGCAGAAAAGACGAAGTCCTAAGAATCGGGCTTATCCGCCCGTCCTTGAATCACTTGCCCTTGTCCTATGTGCTGGATAGTGATCCGGACTTGGCAAAAGATGAGATCTCGGTCAGCTATTTCAGCTCCGGCTGGGAATTGCAGGAGGCCATGATATCCGGGAAAGTTGATCTTGGGATCATGCCCTTTAGCTATGCCTTCAATGCTGTAGCCAAAGACTATCCGCTGAAGATCCTGTCCTTTTTGGAACGAGAGACAGATGCCGTCATCGCCTTTGAACACAACACGGATCTGAAAGACCTGAAGGGCAAAAAGCTGGGCGTGCTCAAGGCCTCCACTCTGGATCTCTTGGCGAACGAGCTATCGCAAAGAGAGAGCCTTGATATGGAGATCAGGTATTTCCGCAGTCCCAATGAGATGATAGCGGCGCTTAGTCGGAGAGAAGTTAACGGGATCTGCCTTTACGAGCCGCTTATCTCAAAGCTGGATAAAAAGATGAAGCCGCTGTATTACTTCGCGGAAAGCTATCCGGATCATCCCTGTTGCGACATCGTGATCAATACTCGGGGCATGAATCAAACGAAGAGGCAAGATATTGAGGATATCATGGATGCGCTTGAATCAGTTCTGGCAAACCCTCAAGATCCTGAATACCTTAGCTTTGCACGGGAATTCTACAAGCTCAGCGAAGATGAACTGCGCTCAGCTCTGCGGTATACCGGATACCAAACAGGGCTGGATCAAGCGGGGATAGACTTCGAATATCGGATGATGCAGATCGCGCTTGAGATGGGCTATCTCTCTGCTGTACCGGCCCCGGAGGACATCTATCATCATGATTGAGCAGCTTGGGCATGATCTTCTCATCAGCAGCCTGCGCGCTTTGGCGTGGACATCAGTGTCCTTCGTCGTGGGCATAGCACTGGGCTACATCTGCTATTATTCGGTGATCCTTAGGCGGCTATTGATGCCCCCCGTGAACTTTTTGAGGCATATCTCGGCGTTTTGCTGGCTGCCGGTGATCATCATCATATGGGGCATCGGAGAGCTCTCTGTGGGGATTGTGCTGCTCTTTGCGATGCTCTTTAATGCAATCGTGATCTCGTGTGGCGTCTTCGGGCGCATCCGGCAGGATCTTTTGGATACTGCCGCCCTCGATGGAGCTGGGGACAGAGCTATCCTGAGCAAGATCGAGCTGCCCCTGGCAATTCCCGATCTGATCGAGCTCTATCGCATCCTCTGGTCGGTGGCGTGGACAGCCATCATCGCCGCCGAGATGCTCGGAGTATCCTCCGGCATGGGTTATAGGCTCCTGGACTTCCGCTATCTGCTGGAATATCGTGCAATGAGCGGCTATATCCTGGTGATCGGGACAGTGGGCGTGCTGACGGATTATCTCTTGCAGCGGCTAGTGAGATTTAGCAAGGCTAAGCTTTTTGAATAAGCGAATCCTGACCTGTGCAAGATAGATCTGCCGAAGAGCAGACAATCTGATACCGGGCGGAACTCCGTGGCTTGGATGATGAGCGTTTCTTATGCGGTGCTGTGCTTGGTGTATTTATGTGGGCACATAATCAGCGAGGCGGAATATATTGCTTGACAAGCTAAGCCAAGCTTATACGGTGACATCCAAGAGGCAAGTTAGAAAAAAGCTAGAACTAGATAGGAGTAAGACTATGCTTTCAGAGAGAATCCACGCTCTTAGGAAAGAGCTCGGCATCAAGCAATATCAGATGGCTCGGGATATGGGCGTAAATGCTTCGGCGGTCTCGCAGATGGAAAGCGGAAAGATCAATCCCTCCATCGATAGCATGCTGAAGCTTTGGCATAAGTACCGGGTAGATCTACATTGGCTGCTCACCGGAGAGGGCAGTATGTATTGTGAATCCAAGAATGACTTGGAGATGCACAAAAACAAAAGCTGGGAGACCTTGCAGCAGATGCTGAACAAGAGCCTGGAAGAGATAGCCAAAGCCAAGATGAATCTGTTGGATAGCTCCGTGATCGATATCCCCGTCGTAGGTGAGATTGCCGCGGGCGCACCTGTGGAGAGCAATATCCCCGCCACGGATACTATCTCCATCCGCAAAGGACAGATCAAGGGCAATCCTGGCAACTTCGTCAGCCTGCGCGTAAACGGACACAGCATGGAGCCGACTTTGCATCATGACGACATCGTGGTCATCAACCAATGCAGCGATTGGGAAAAGCTCTCCGGCAGGATCTGCGCGGTGCGGATCGATGGTGCTATCACACTCAAGATGATGACGCTTGACCGCAGCACCCAGACGGTCGTGCTGCTTCCTCTAAATCAAGAATACAAGCCCATTTTGATCAAGCCGGAAGAGCATAATGATCTCTCCCTGATCGGGAATGTGGCATCTTTGTATCGGAGATTCTAGGGCAAACGACAGTCTGTGTGAAGGTCGGCTAAAGATGAGGCACGTTGGGGTGAAGAGCCTTCAGCGCTGGTGCGCCTAAAAAACAGCTAAGGAGCAGGCCGGCTTAAGCTCCGAGGCGATTTAGCGGGGAAATCTCTTGACCAAATGCACAAGGCAAAAAAGGTCGTACATAGAAAAATACCACAAGTGGAGTGTAAATGCTTAAACTCGATCTTGATACAAGTTTGGTAGAGCGTAGCAGAGCCGCGGCTGAGAAGATCAGCTCAGATTTTGACTGGCTCTTTGAGGGCTACAGCTCAGTTACAATCGAGCGTACTGTTTTGCGTCTCATGGGCGTAGATGGCGCCACCTCAGACGGCAAACCTTTGCCAAATCTCATCGTAGACCAATTGCAGAGCGCCGGAGCGCTGAAGAAAGGCGCGGCGATCTGGCTTGCCAACGCCATGCACCACAGATCCATGACGGCTCAAGAAGTAGCCGATCTGGTGGGATCCGGTGAGCTGGATCTTTGCAGCCTTCCCATGGCGGATGCCGAGGCTCTATATCAGATCTTAAGTGACTTGACCACAAAGATGATGAGCCACATAAAAGAGCAGCGCCAAGCCCGCGAGCAGTTCTTTGAGAAGCATGGCCAACGCCGAAAACCGGCGATCTATGTGATTGTAGCCACCGGAAATATCTATGAGGATGTGACTCAGGCCAAGGCAGCAGCCCGTGAAGGCGCCGACATCATCGCCGTGATCAGATCCACGGCTCAGTCGCTTTTGGACTACGTTCCCTATGGCGCTACCACGGTTGGCTTTGGCGGCACCTATGCTACTCAGGAAAACTTCCGCATCATGCGCAAGGCACTGGATGAAGTATCCGATGAATTGGGGCGCTATATTAGCCTGACAAATTACGCTTCCGGGCTTTGCATGCCGGAGATCGCCGTCATGGGCGCGATCGAGAGGCTGGACCTGATGCTCAACGACGCCATGTATGGCATCCTGTTTAGAGACATCAATCCCAAGCGCACCTTGCTAGACCAATATTTTGCCCGCATGATCAATGCCTATGCCGGCATCGAGATCCAAACCGGAGAGGACAATTATCTCACCACCTCGGATGCCATCGAGAAGGCATATACCGTCACGGCATCGCAGCTGCTCAACGAAAGCTTTGCCCTCAAGAGCGGAGTGAAACCCGAGAAGATGGGGCTGGGGCACGCCTATGAGATCAATCCGGAGATGGAAAACAGCTTCTCCTTTGAGCTTGCTCATGCGCTTCTGACGCGACAGCTCTTCCCGGATGCTCCGATCAAATATATGCCACCCACCAAGTTTGCCAGCGGAAACATCTTCAAGACCCACCTTATGGATGCTATGTTCAACTTCGTGGGACAGCTCACCGGACAAGGCGTGCAGCTATTGGGAATGATGACCGAGGCGATCCACACACCGCACTTGGTTGATCGTTCTTTGGCGATTGAGAATGCCAAGTATCTCTTTGCAGCGACCAAGGATCTTGCCGAGAATCTCGAGATCAAGGCTGATAGCTTTATAAACAAACGGGCAAATTCGGTCTTGCAGGAAGCTTGTGACTTCTTGGAGAAAGTGGCATCTGAGGGTCTCTTCAGCGCCATGGCAGCCGGAGATTTTGCCGATATCAAGCGTCCGGAGAATGGCGGCAAAGGCCTCGACGGAGTTTTTGAAAAAGAAGCTGACTACTACAATCCCTTTATGGACAAGATGAAGAAGGAGCTGGGCTTATGACACAGATCTTAAAACCATATGGTGACACCCTCAATGACGGCAAGGTTCAGCTTTCCTTTGCCTTGCAAGTAGGCGCTGATCCCCAAGGCAAAGAAGCAGCCCGAGTGCTGATCTTGTCCATGGGTTTTGAAGACGCGGAGATCACCTGCATGCGGGATCTCGGCGAAGGCTTCACCCATTTCATCGCCTATGCCGTGACTTCTGCGGGGGTAGACATCTCCAAGATCAAGGTGAAAGTAGTGGAAACTCCCGTGATGGACATGGAAGCGACAGATGCCTACATCGAAGAGCATCTCGGGCGCGAGATCACGGTGGTCGGTGCTTGCATCGAGAGCGACGCCCACACAGTCGGGATTGACGCCATCATGAACATGAAGGGCTACAACCACCGCTATGGCCTGGAGCGCTATCGCTATTTCAATGCTGTCAACATGGGAGCGCAGGTGTCTTCCGAAGAGCTGCTTGCAAAGGCTCGTGAGCTTGAAGCAGATGTGGTCTTGGTCTCCCAAGTGGTCACTCAAAAGAATATTCATATCCAAAATCTCACCCGCTTGATAGAGCTGGCAGAAGCTGAAGGACTCAGAGACAAGATGCTCTTTGTCTGCGGTGGGCCGCGCATCTCACACGAGCTTGCCATCGAGCTGGGCTATGATGCCGGCTTTGGCACGGGATCATATTCCACAGATGTAGCCAGCTACGTCGCGATTACTTTGGCAAAGAAGCAGGGCAGATGACTTCTTTGCTCCTGATGATCCTTGCCTTGGGGCTGATGATCACCATCCATGAGCTGGGTCACTTCTTGGTGGCTCGGGCTTTTGGAGTGGGGATCCGGAAGTTCTCCATCGGCTTTGGAGCTCCCATCATCGAGTGGGAAAGGCAGGACATCAAATATCGGATATCTTGGATCCCTTTGGGCGGCTACGTCAAGATGAAGGGGCACGATGAAGACGAGGAAGATTCTGAGGATGCGGATCCGGATGAGCTCTTTAGCAACAAGGCCTGGTGGAAGCGAGCGCTGATCGCCTTTAGCGGGCCCTTTGCCAATCTGCTCTTTGGCTTTCTGCTCTTCATCATTGCCTTTGCCATGCCCCAACAGATGGAGGATCTTTCTCCGGTCATCTTCTCCGCGGAAGGGATATGGGCAGAGCACTTTGAAGCAGGAGACAGCCTTGTAGCAGTCAATGGCGAGGAAGTATCCGGCTTCAATGGGTTCTTGATCGCTTTGTATCAAAGTGATGAAGCAGAGCTTAGCTACCTGAGAGATGACGAGCAGCTCAGTCTCAAGATCGACAGCAGCATGCGGGATTCCCTGCTCGTCAGTGTGCGTCCCCAAGTATCCACTCGCATCGGGGAAGTCTTTTCCGGGATGCCGGCATGGCGAGCGGGACTCAAACCCAAAGACATAGTCTTGGAAGTGGATAGTGTCGCCGTCAATGACTGGTATGACATGCGAGATAGGATCATAAACAGTCCTCAGGGAGTGGTGAATCTCACTTTGCTGCGCGATGATGAGATCTTCAGCCGCCAGATCGTGCTGGAGGAAAACATCGCCTCCGATCAAGGCAAGATGATCGGCATCAGCCAATACTTCCCCATCTCTGAGCGAGTGCAATACAGCCCCATCGAGGCTCTGCAATTGGGAGCCTATTCCACGGCTAATTTCATCGTAATGAACTACCGTGGCTTGATCCAATTGGTAAAGCGACCGTCTCAGCTCAAAAACAATCTGGGTGGTCCCGTCTTGATGGCATCCATGTCCGCCGAGATCGGGCGGCGCGGCATCAGCAGTCTCATGCTCTTTTTTGCGTCCATCAGCCTGATCCTGATGATCATGAATCTCTTGCCCATCCCCATTTTAGATGGTGGACACATCATGTTTTGCTTCATTGAAGGCATCATTGGCAGACCCATCCCTCAAAGGATTCAGGGCATTTTGCAGCAGATGGGCTTCATTCTTTTGATTTCTCTGATGATCTTTGCGTTCTACTCAGATTTTAGCAAGCTGATCTATAGACTCATATACACGAGGTAAGATGGCGTTTAGTTTCACACTCCAAGCCAAAAGCGGCAAAGCCAGAGCGGGAGAGATCTCCACAAATCACGGCAAGATCCTCACCCCGGTCTTCATGCCGGTCGGAACCCTGGGCACGGTCAAAGCAATGAGCCCCAAAGAGCTGATAGATGCCGATGCTCAGATCATCTTGGGCAATACATACCACCTCTACATGCGCCCCGGACACGAGCTGATCCGCAAAGCCGGGGGATTGCACAAATTTATCAATTGGCAACGGCCGATGCTCACCGATAGCGGCGGCTTCCAAGTGATGAGCCTTGCCGCACTGCGCAAGATCACCCGAAATGGAGTTAAATTCCGCTCCCACATCGATGGCTCCTTGCACTACTTCACCCCTGCCTATGTGATGGAGATCCAAGAAGCTCTGGGCGCGGATATCATCATGAGCTTTGACGAATGTCCGCCCTATCCCACAACTCGTGAATATGTTGAGAAATCCCTGGTCACGACCCTACGCTGGGCGGAAGAAGGGCTTCGGGCTTTCAAAAACCACGAGAATCAAGCCCTCTTTGGCATCGTTCAGGGCGGAATCTATCCGGATCTACGCGAGCGCTCTGCACTGGCTTTGATGGACATGGACTTTCCGGGATACTCGATCGGCGGCTTGGCTGTGGGCGAAGAAAAAGAGGATATGCTGCGCATAACCGCCTTCGTCAATGACATCCTGCCTCAAGAGAAGCCTCGCTACCTGATGGGTGTCGGCACTCCGGCTGATCTGCTAAATAATATCGCCAATGGCGTTGATATGTTTGACTGCGTGATGCCCACGCGTAATGCGCGTAAGGGCTCAATCTTCACCCGTCATGGCAAGATGATCATCAAAGCGGCGCGCTACAAAGAGGACTTCCGCCCCATCGATCCCCAGTGCACTTGCTATGCTTGCACGCATTTCAGCCGCGCATATATCCGCCATCTGATCTCCATGAACGAGATCCTGGGCATGCGCCTTGCCACCATCCACAGCCTGCACTTCTATCAGGAACTCATGAGCATGGCAAGAGACTCTATCATGGCGGGAACTTACGACGACTTTCTGGCGCAAATGCTGCCGGTCTTGGATAGGATTGTAGACTAGAGATAATAAATCAAAAACTCGGGAGTAAGCTATGAACACAAAACGCATATTGATCATCACATTGATCATCGTCTTGTCCACGGGGCTGTACGCGCAGGAATTTGTCGGTCGTGAGCTTGATACCAGACGCATTGATGAAGCCTCCGGGCTTGCCTTAAGCAAGATCAATCCCGGCATCCTCTACAGTCACAACGATTCCGGGGGAGAAGCCTCCGTTTTTGCCATCAATACCGATGGCGAGCTGATAGCAGAGATCATCGTCCCCGGACTCAGAAATCGTGATTGGGAAGATATCGCCACCGCCATTGATCCCGGTGATGGCAGAGCATACATCTACATCGGCGAGATAGGTGACAATCGGGCAGTATATCCCTCGATCTATATCTATCGGATCCCCGAACCCAAGCTCACCGACAGCCTGATTAGCGCGGAAACCGTGGAGATCTTTGAGATCAATTATGAGGATGGCGCTCGCGACGCCGAAGCTCTCTTTGTGGATCCCCAAACCGGGGACATATACATTATCAGCAAACGCGAGGAGAAAGTGGGCATCTATAGGCTAGCCCATCCTCTGAAAAGCGATGAACTGAATCTCGCTATTAGATTGGGAGAGGTGGATATGTCTTGGGTCACAGCGGCGGACATCTCATCCGATGGCAGCAAGATCTTGGTCAAAAACTACACTGAGATTCGCCTCTTTGAAAGAGCAGAAGGGGAAAGCATCGCAGAAGCTTTGATGGGAGAAGGCAAAAAGATGCCCTATGAGATCGAGCCCCAAGGCGAAGCAATCTGCTTTGATAAGGCAGATAAGGGCTATTTCACTCTCAGTGAAGCTGTCGGAGATGCTGCTCAGATCTTATATTACTATAGTGATTAGGGTAGATCTGTAGTTTGGAAACCTCATCTTGACGATTAAAACAAGACTCCGGATACACTTCGTTGTGCTTCGGAATGTTTAAGATAGGGGTGGATTAAGGTCGCCTAGCCCCGGATAGTGCGCAAGAGCATATGACAGGGCAGACTAGCTGCGCTTTTGCAAGTCGCCAAACACTGAGATACCGATATTCTGGCGCAATATTTGCCATTGGTTTACACTTTTTGGGAGAAACGCGTAAGTCCTTATCTTCTCGCCCCTTGCTCACTACAGCGGTGAGCGACCGGTGAGCAAGGCATGAGGGCTCCATATTTATCAAGCACTTACGACGCCAAAAAAAGCCCGTTCCGAGATATCCCGAAGCGGGCATGGACTATTTCTGATCTTATGAGTTTAGATTCCGGCGCCTTTATCAAAGAGATTTGCGACCGTCTTCAGTGATCCCAAAAGGGCTGAGGATTCATAGGGTAGGACGACGGTCTTGTCGCCTTTTTGCACCAAGCCTTCAAAGGCAGTGATATATTTGAGGGCGATCTGATATTGGGCGGGATCGACGTTATATTCTTTGAGGGCTTCCGCAACGAGCAGGATGGATTTTCTTTCGGCATCAGCTACGAGCAAGCGGGATTGGGCTTCACCTTCGGCGCGCTCAATTTTGGCCTGGCGTTCACCTTCTGCCACGCGGATCTGATATTCTTTTTCACCTTCAGCAGTGAGGATTTTGGCGCGCTTGTCGCGCTCTGCCCGCATCTGTTTTTCCATGGCATTGCGGATTTCTTCGGGAGGCTGGATCTCTTGGAGTTCCACGCGGTTAACCTTGACGCCCCATTTGTCCGTGGCTTCATCAAGGATGAGGCGCAGCTTGTTGTTCACAGAATCTCTGGAAGTGAAGGTGAGATCTAGGGTCAGCTCACCAATCACGTTACGCAGAGAGGTCTGTGTGAGTTTTTCGATGGCTTCCGGCAGGTTGCCGATCTCATAGACCGCTTTGTAGGGGTCGGTGACTTGGAAATATAAAAGAGCGTTGATATTCATCGACACGTTATCTGCCGTGATCACATTTTGACGCGGAAAGTCATATACGTTTTCCCGGAGGTCAATCCTATTTTCCACCTTTTGAACTACCACCACGTTCCCCCGGTAGTCCTGTTTATTGTAGCGCCAGTGGATGGGGCGCATTTTGTCAAAGATGGGGACGATGATGTGAATCCCGCTTGGCAAAGTACGATAATACTTACCCAGGCGTTCGATGATCACTACTTCGGCTTGTCTGACGACGATAATTCCACGCGCAATAAAGACTACAACCAAAGCCGCAAAGACGAGTACAGGATATAAAGTCATTGTTTTTACCTCCAGCTTTATCTATACACATACTATTTTGGGGCTAACAATCTGGCAAGGAAAATATTCACAAGCTGATCCATGGGTGGCTTTCATAGATATTGTGTGAGATCTTTGATTTCACTTGACAGATGCTTGGCATCAAGCATTTTAGGGAAACAGTATCTTTGATACATCGTAGCAGCTGCAGAGCCCCAATCTGCCTTGCTGCTAAGGAGACCAAAATGAAAAGCATGCTAATTTTTGTTCTCATCATGAGCATCGGCTTGTGCTCTGCTCAAATCAACTCACATCTTCAGCTGGATCAGATCCTGCCAATGGCGGTGAGAGGAACGCTTACTCTATACAACAATTACTCCTTCGACCATACTTGGTATTTCGGCGATTTAGGCGACTTTGAGATCATGGTCGATGGAGTGGGCAGCGCAGTGGCGTATCCCGCGGTTCCCCATGAAGTTACTATTTTGGCACATGATAGCCTCACTGTGCAGGTGGAACATCATAACTTCATCCCATATACAATCGGGAATCACTATGCCCAAGCCTGCATCTTGCAGGAGGGACGTCAGCCCTTTGGGAATATTGTCCCTTTTGAGATTGAAGATTCCAGCTCAAGCCAAGATATGTTTGCGCCCGGCATAAGTGTCTATCCCAACCCATTTTCCGATGAGATCAAGATCAATTCCACACAGCCCGGTATGATCCGCATCTACAATCTGCGCGGGCAGGTTTTACGCGAGATCTATGCTCCTGCAGAGATCATCTGGGATGGCAAGGACAAATCCGGACGCAGATGCCCTCCCGGGATCTACTTCATCCATAGCGAGGGACTTAGCGATAAGATCTTTAAGACAAACTAATCAAGGTGGGATATCCGAAAAACAACCTGAAAACGGCAGTCTGACAGGAGTCGGGCAGAGGCAAAAGCTCTGCATGAAAATGAGCTTATGGATGTAATAAGATGCAGAGCATGGGAGATATGCAAAAACTTATTGACAAAAAACTCAGCATAGCGGTTATCTCTTCAGAGGCACTTGAAGCACTTTGCCAAGGCTAAAAGATTGATAATATATAAGATAACTAATCCCCTAAAAAGGATGGAGGAAAGATGAAAAAAGCCCTGTTTATTGCGACAATAATGCTTGCCCTTATGATGCTTGCGGCATGCGGACCCAGCGTCAAAGTGCAGCGTGTAGCTGCAGACACCACTGCGGATCTCAGCGGAAAATGGAACAGCACGGATAGTCGTTTGGTAGCCGAAGAGATGGTGCGCGACGTGGTATCTCGTCCTTGGATAAGCCGTTTTAGTCAGGAAGAAGGACGCAGTCCGGTGGTCATTGTGGGCACTATGCGCAATCTCTCTAGCGAGCATATCGAGATGCGCACTTTTGTGGACGACATCTCCAGAGAGCTCATCAATAGCGGAAACGTCCGCTTTGTGGCATCCCGTGAAGACCGAGAAGAGATCCGTGATGAGCGGGCAGAACAGCAGTATCATGCATCAGAAGAGAGTGCTAAGCGCATGGCAGCAGAGCTGGGTGCAGACTTTATCCTGCAAGGCTCGATCAAGACCATCCTTGACCGGGTAGATCGCACACAGGCCAAGTATTATCAAGTGGATATGCAGCTGGTGAATGTCGAGACCAATGAGACGGTCTGGATGGGTAACAAAGAAATCATGAAGATCGTGGAAAGCTCAAGATTCAAGAAATAAGATGAATCCTGAGCAGACCCGGAAACTAAGCTTGAAGGTCCTGCAGATCCTGTTTATCGGGATCTGTGGGATTGTTTTGGCGTCATGTGCGGCGGGAATCCGCTCTGAGGCGACGATTGCCAGCCTTGATCAAGCGCTGTATCAAAGAGATATTGGTGCCGCATTGTCGATCGTGGACAATCCCAGGGCATACAAAAGCAAGGAAAGATTGCTCTACTATTTGGACGCGGGAATGCTGCATCACTATCAAGGCAATTGGGAAAAAAGCAATGAGCTCTTGCAGATGGCGGAAGACACAATCGAGGAGCTCTATACCAAGAGTCTCTCTCGAGCTGCTGCGTCTATGCTGCTCAGCGACAACTCTTTGGAATATTCCGGGGAGGACTATGAAGACGTCTATATCAATGTCTTCAAGGCTCTGAACTATCTGAATCTGGGCGATCTTGATGCGGCGTTTGTGGAAGTTCGGCGAGTGGACTATAAGCTGAGCTATCTTGAAGATCGGCATGCACGCATGGCAAAAGAAATGAGCAGCCATGAAGATGCAAAGGCGGAGATACAGTCCGGCAAAGGGCGCTTTCATTCATCGGCCTTGGCGAGATATCTTTCGATGGCGTTCTATGCGGCTTCGCGTCAGTATGACAGCGCTAGGATAGACTATGATAATGTGCTCTTTGCCTTTGAAAGCCAGCCTGAGATCTATCCCTTTGATCCGCCTCAGATCTCTCATCCTCAGAGAGTATCGGGAGTGCAGCCCTTGCGGGTGATCAGCTTTGTAAACCGAGCGCCATACAAACGGGCTCGGGAGATGCATATTCACACATCCAAGGATCTCCTCTTGATTGGCAGCGTGGATGAGGACATCGAGATCTATCCGATCCGATGGGAAGGGATTGATGAAGGCTATTATTTCAAGTTTGCCTTGCCCTATCTCACTCAAAGGGATCCACGTATAGCACGGGTGGAGGTTTTGCTTTCAGATGGGACTCGGCATAGATTGTCAAAGCTTGAGGATCTGGGCTTGGTGGCTCGGCGTAGCTTTGAGGTCAAAGAGCCTATGATCATGCTCAAGAGCGTGACGCGCAGCATATTAAAAGGGCTTGCTGCGGAAGAAGCCAAATCTCGAGCGAGCAGAGGAAATTCCTCTTTGGGGGCGTCACTGCTCGGTCTGGCGGCAGATGCTGCCATCCTCTTTGGTGAAAATGCCGATCTTCGGATCTCGCAGTTTTTCCCGGCAGAGGCATATGTGGGAGAGATATCTCTACCCGAGGGCGAAGATAGCATCCGCATCGAATATTATTCCCCCAAAGGGGTATTGATCCATTCTGAGACTCGGGATCTACGGCAAGAAGCAAATCAACCCAGATTGATCAGCAGCTGGTGTTTTTGAAACAAAATATGAAAAGATAAATTGGAGTGAACATGGAAATCCGAAAACTTGAGCAGATGTTTGACGTGCTCAAAACCAGAGAAAAGAAACGTCTTGTAGCAGCGTGGGCGATCGATGCCCATACCATCATGGCAGTATCAGAAGCAGTTAAAATGGGCATCATCGAAGGCATATTGATTGGCGATGAAGCCTTGATTCATAAGGTGTGCGCAGAGCACAATATCGACCCCGCCATCTTTACGATCGAGCACTGCTCAAGCGATGCAGACGCCGCCAGCCTGGCAGTGGATCTCATTAATCAAAACAGAGGCGACTTCCTGATGAAGGGATTACTTTCCACAGATCGCTATATGCGTGCAATCCTAAACAAAGAGCGTGGTCTGATGGATCCGGGAGCGATCCTGTCGCATGTGACGGTTGCCGAGCCCAAAAACTATCATAAGCTCTTGATCTTTGGTGATGTGGCAATCATTCCGCTCCCTGACCTGAAACAGAAGCTTGCGATAACAAACTACTTGATCAAGGTCGCGCATTTTTTGGGCATCAAAGAGCCTAAAGTGGGCTTGCAGGCCGCGAGTGAGCAGACCTTGCCCAAGATCCCTTCCTGCGCCGATGCCGCGATCATCTCCAAGATGGCACAACGCGGTCAGATCAAGGGAGGCATCATCGAAGGACCTCTGGGAATGGATCTGATCATAGACAAAGAAAGCGCCGAGATCAAAGGCATGCAAAGTGAAGTCTGCGGCGATGCGGACTGCATTCTCTTCCCCAATATCGAAGCGGGGAATGCCTTCTACAAGACCATCGTGAAGCTTCTCAAATCAAATCTTTGTGCGATCGTGATGGGCGCCAGAGTCCCCTGCGTACTTACTTCACGCGGCGATAGCGAAACCTCCAAATTGTATTCGATCGCTTTGGCAGCGATGTTGGCATAAACATGAAGCATCTCAGCGAGATAGTCACAAAAGCCAAGGCTTTGGGTCGCAGGACGAAGATCGCCGTGGCAATGGCGGAAGACGCCAACACCATGGGCGCATTGGCGCGAGCAGCGAGTGATGGGTTTGTTTATCCCATCCTGATCGGTTCCAAAGAGCGCATCATGAATCTACCCGAAACCAGGAAAATGCCGGAAGGATATTATATGATCGTCGATATCCCGGATGCGGCTAAAGCAACCAAGGAAGCCGTGCGTATGGTCAAATCCTCCGAAGCGGATGTGCTCATGAAAGGTTTAGTCAGCACTGATCAGTTTTTGCGTGAAGTTCTGAGCAAGGATCGCGGGCTGCTGCCACCCAAGGCAGTGATGAGTTACACCTGCGCGCTTGAGCTGCCTAAGTATCATAAATTGCTGCTCATTTCAGACACTGCGGTCTTGCCGAATCCTGATCTGAATCAGAAGATTGCGATGCTGAACTACAGTGTGAAGATGGCGCACCAATTGGGCATCAAAGAGCCCAAGGTGGCGCTGATCTCAGCCACGGAGAAGGTTTCTTTGGGGATGCCAAATACGATCGACTATGCTCTGATATCCAAGATGGCAGAGCGTGGACAGATCAAAGGCTGCACGGTCGATGGGCCGCTTGATGTCTTCTTGGCATGTGATCCACCCAGTGTTCAGATCAAAGGTGTTCCCACCCCGATAGCCGGGGACGCGGATATCCTCATCTTTCCGAATTTGGAGACGGCAAACGCCTTTTACAAAGGGCTCATGCTCTTTGCCGGCGGAGAACTGGCAGGACTCATTCAGGGAACTACCAAGCCGGTGGTGGTGATGAGTCGCAGTGAAAGCGAAAACTCCAAATACTATTGCATCGCTCTAAGTTGCTTGATGAAGGAGGAGTCATGAAGCTCGCTATAGCAAGTGATCATGCCGGATATGCTCTCAAGGAAGCGCTCAAACAGGCTTTTAGTGAGCATGAGTTTGTGGATTTTGGCACGCACAGTGAGGATAGCATGGATTATCCCGATGCCGGCTATCCTGCCGCTTTGGCAGTTGCCCATGCGGAGTGCGAGATGGGCATCCTCATTTGCGGCAGTGGAATCGGCATGAGCATCACCGCAAACAAAGTTCCCGGCATCCGCGCCGCGCTGTGCTACCTAAAAGACGTGGCAGAGCTTTCCCGAATGCACAACGACGCCAATGTCCTTGTTCTCGCAGGTCGCTTCACCGCTGAAGCATATGCCATTGAGATTGTCAGGACTTGGCTTTTCACCCCCTTTGAGGGTGGCAGACATCAGAATAGATTAAATAAGATACATCAAGGAGAAACGAAGTGAAACACATCCAAAAACAAGATCCTGAACTCTTTGCGGCAATAAGTGAAGAGCTCTATCGTCAGCAAGAAAACTTGGAGCTGATCGCCAGTGAAAACTTTACTTCGATGGCAGTCATGGAAGCTCAAGGCAGCATACTGACAAACAAATATGCCGAAGGCTATCCCTATCGCTGGAGCAAAAAGACCGGCAAGGTAAACTACAAGCTTTATGGACGCTATTATGGCGGCTGCGAATACGTCGATGACGTGGAGCGTCTTGCCATAGAGCGTGCCAAGGAGCTTTTTGGCGCTGAGCATGCCAATGTGCAGCCCCATAGTGGCTCGCAGGCGAACATGGCGGCGTATTTTGCCCTGGTCAATCCCGGTGACACCGTTCTGACTTTGGAGCTTGCGCACGGCGGGCATCTGACTCATGGGCATCCTCTCTCTTTCAGCGGGCAGCTCTACAACGTGGTTCACTACACCGTCAGCCAAGAGAATCAGCAATTTGACTATGCCGAGATCGAGCGTTTGGCACTTGAACACAAGCCCAAGATGATCCTCACCGGAGCTTCCGCCTATCCCAGAAAGATTGATTTTGCTCGTTTCCGCGAGATTGCGGACAAGGTGGGCGCTCGCTTTATGGTCGATATGGCTCACATCGCAGGTCTTGTCGCTGCCGGTTTGCACGACAATCCGGTTCCTTATGCCGATGTGGTGACGACCACGACCCACAAGACCCTGCGCGGACCGCGTGCCGGCCTCATACTCTGCAAAGAAGAATTTGCCAAAGATATCGACAGCAAGGTCTTCCCGGGCATCCAAGGCGGACCGCTGATGCACGCCATCGCCGGGAAAGCCGTGGCATTTTTGGAAGCTCTGCAGCCGGAGTTTAAAGCCTATATGAAGCAGGTCGTGGAAAACGCCTCGGCTTTGGCCGAAGCTCTCAAGCAAGAAGGCTTTGATCTCGTTTCCGATGGCACAGACACACACCTGATGCTCATCGATCTCGGTCCTGAAGAAAAAGGCGGCCCCAGCGGCAAGAAGATGGAAGAAGCTTTGGACAAAGCCGGCATCACGGCAAACAAAAACACAGTTCCCTTCGACACACGTAGCCCCTTCGTGGCGAGCGGCATTCGCCTGGGAACTCCATCTGTGACTACTCGCGGCATGGGCAAAGATCAGATGAAGATCATCGCCTCCCTGATTGCCAAAGTGCGTGACAATATCGAAAACGAAGACGAGCTTGCCAAGATCAAGGAAGAAGTAAAGGCGCTTACCGCCCAATTCCCGCTATATCCCGAGCTCTAGAATATCCCAAAACCTCAGATGGGGCTCTGACCGGCTCCATCTGAGGACTATCAAGAATCTCTTTGGCCCCATGGCCGGACATTGGAGGAGACGTATGGATTACATAGCAATAGCATTATCTGCAATCAGCCTAGTTTTTTTAGTTATTCTTTTAAGACGCAAATCCGCATCAAACACGGAAGAACTCTCTGATCTAAAACGCGAGCTGGAGATCTTCTCGCGTAGCCTCAAAGACACCGAAAAGGGCATCCGTGAGGATCTTCTGAAACAAAACTCAGAAAACCGCATGGAACTTTCATCTCAGCTCAAGCAGTCAAGCGAGAGCCAGATCAAGATCGCCACAGATTCCCGAACGGAGATGGTGAGCACCCTATCCGCTCTGAACAAACAGCTCAATGAGGATGCCTCAAAGAATAGGATGGAGCTCATCCGAGCCCTGAGCGATCTCTCAGAAAGCCTCTCTCGCAAACTCAGTGAGCTCACTGCCGGCACTCTGGAGCAATCTGACAAACTGCAAAAGGGCATCGATGACAAGATGGAAAAGATCCGCCTCAGCAACGAGAAAAAGCTGGAAGAAATGCGCATGACGGTCGACGAGAAGCTGCATGAGACTCTTGAAAAGCGCCTTGATGAATCCTTCACACAGGTCAGCAAACGCCTCGAAGAAGTGCATAAAGGCCTTGGCGAAATGCGCAATCTGGCCACCGATGTGGGCGGACTCAAGCGCGCTCTCGAAGGAGTGAAGCCTCGCGGGATAATGGGTGAATTGCAACTCGAGAAGCTACTCGATGAAGTGCTCACGCAAGAGCAGTATGTCAAAAACTTCAAGCCGCACGCCAGGCGCGATGAGGTGGTGGAATTTGCCATCATTCTTCCCGGCAAGGATGATCCGGATTCCAGGGTCTATCTACCCATGGATGCGAAGTTCCCCATCGAAGATTATCACAAGCTAGTGGATGCCTTTGAGAGCGGCACTCGCGCCGACATCATCACGGCACAAAAAGACGTAGCAAACCGCATCAAATCCTGCGCTCGCGACATCAAGAACAAATATCTGAATCCACCCCGCACTACTGATTTTGCCATCCTCTTTCTCCCCTTTGAAAGCCTATATGCGGAAGTGCTGCGCATCCCCGGTCTCTTTGAGATGATAATGCGCGAATTTTCGGTCATCATTTGCGGTCCGACCACTGCTGCCGCACTGCTAAACAGCTTGCAGGTGGGCTTCAAGACGCTTGCCATCCAAAAGAAGAGCAGTGAAGTCTGGAAGGTGCTTGCCGGAGTCAAAAAGGATTTTGGACTCTTTGGGGAGGTTCTGGACAGAACTCGCAAAAAGATCGATTCAGCCGGCAAAGAACTGGATGGAGCATATCACCGCAGTCGCCAGATTGTCAAGAAACTGGGCAAAGTGGAAGAGCTGCCTCAGGAGGAACTGACTCCGAAACTGATCATCGACAGCGCTGCAGACGAGGAGGAATAACACAATTTTCCTCTGCTAAATGCTTGGAAAATATGGGCTCCTCACGCCTTGCTCACCGGTCGCTCACCGCTGTAGTGAGCAAGGGATGAGAAGATAAGGACTTACGCGATTCTCCCAAAAAGTGTAAACCAAGCTCAAATATTGCGCCAGAATATTGGCAACCCGCTGTTTCGTGGCGTGAAATAGCTCACTTGAGCTAGCCTGGATCTCTTTGCGTATATGAGCAAAAACAGCGCCGTGCGAAGCACCGTGGATGGGCTGTTTCATCATGATCCGGCACTACTTTTTGTCGCGGCGAAAGCGCAAACGCTCCTCTTTGCTGATCTTTTCAGTGGCATATTGGATGATGAGGCGAGCGGCTGTGTTTCTATGGCTATAAAGGAAGTCTTCCACTTCTTTGGGGTGGACCTTCCAAAGCTCGCGCAAAAACCAGCCGGTGCCTTGATGCACCACGCGCTCCGGATCGGTCATCAGCGGGTCGATGAATGCCATAAGGGCTTTTGGATCATGCTCTTTCTTGATCTTGATCATGCTCACCGGAGCCGCACGCCGGGTCCATCTGGAGCTTGAGCTCAGCCAAGGCTCAAAATCCGCAAAGCTCACGATCTTTTTGATCAGGAAATAGGGCAAGACCTTGCTGCAGAGATAGTCTGCATGCGCCCAGTTTCCCACACCAAAGTCAAACCAGCGTTTTAGATCCTCAAAGTCGGCGCTGCCACAATCCTTTAGTCTCTTCTCGATGAGATGGATGGCGAGACTTCCCATCTCATGTTTGCCATGCGCGAAGAGCAGGAGCCCCAGCTCGATAATCTGCTGAGTGGAAAGAGACTTGTGGGCATCCGAGATGCCTCGGGCGACTAAATGGACGGCTTTTGCGTCTACGCCCCAGGCGTCATAGCCATCTTTGAAGTATCTGGCATATTTGATTACGTTTGCGGGATTTGCCTGCGCAGAAAACTGCTCTTCTGCAGAGGCCAGGATCTTCCTAAAAAGCTGTGCGTCTTTGATGTGCATGATGATCTCCTTTTCTATCTGATAGGATAACCGGCATGGCTATTGATGCCATCAAGATTACACTAGGCGGGCTTGGGCGCATCAGGATTTCCGAAGATAGGTTGGTGAAGTCAGATTCACCTACATTTTGTTTGACAATATCGCCCATCTTGAGATTTATCGCCAAAATGGCAAAACGCTTGGCCGCCTTTGTGTGAGGCTTTTTGCCAAATGCTCAGATCAAAGGATATGCGATGGAACAAGACTTCTCTCCTCTCGCCGAAAGCATTAAGAGATATCGGGGCAAGCCCGGCATCTTGATCCCCCTATTGCAGGAAGTTCAGCAAATCATGGGTTATCTTTCCATAGACACCATGGCACACCTATCTCGTGAGCTGGATATTCCGGCTGCAGAGATCTATGGAGTTGCCACTTTTTACTCCATGTTCAAGCTCAAGCCTCAAGGCAAGCACATCATCCGCATCTGCAAAGGCACTGCCTGTCATGTCTCAGACGCAGATGGGATCAAGGATGCCCTCAAATCGTCCTTGGGCTTGGAAGGCGAAGAAGACACCACCAAGGACATGCTCTTTACCTTGATGGAGGTGGCGTGTCTGGGCTGTTGCTCATTGGCTCCGGTGATCATGATTGATGACACGACTTATGGCAAATTGAGCCCGGATGGGATCCCTAAGATCCTTGAGCGTTATGCTTATGAGGAGGGGAAATGAGCGAGATCAAAGTAAAAGTCGGTATGGCATCATGCGGAGTGGCTGCCGGAGCGAGCGAAGTCTATTACGTCCTGACAAGATACCAAAAGGAGTCAGGCGGCTTTGATTTGGGCAGCACGGCATGCATCGGAATGTGTTTTGAAGAGCCGATTGTCGAATTTAGCGGCGGCAGCTTGGGCAGCGTTTCCTTGGGAGCAGTGGATCCCGCGAAGATCGAAGAGCATCTTAAAGACTATCTTGATAACAAACTGCCCGATGCTAATATCATCCTGGCAGACAAGCATAATGGCAAACACAATGAGCTTTTAGCAGGGCAGACGCGCATAGTTCTCAGAAATTGCGGCGTTATCGACCCTAAATCAATCCAAGATTATGAGGCGCATGGCGGCTATACCGCGCTCAAGAAGGCTCTCGCGATGGATCCTGATGAGATCATCGATGAGGTCAAAGCTTCCGGACTTCGCGGCAGAGGTGGCGCCGGATTTTCCACCGGGCTCAAATGGAGTTTTGCTGCCCGTGCCAAAGGCAAGAAGAAGTATGTGATCTGCAATGCGGATGAAGGGGATCCCGGTGCTTTTATGGATCGCAGCACTTTGGAGGGAGATCCCCACAACGTGATCGAAGGCATGATTATCGGTGCCTATGCCATGGGCGCGGATGAGGGCTATATCTACTGTCGAGCGGAATATCCGATGGCGATCCGGCATCTCTTGATCGCGATCGAAAAAGCCGAAGAAAAAGGCTATCTGGGCAAGAAGATATTGGGCACTGACTTTAGCTTTGAGCTCCATGTCAAAGAAGGCGCCGGAGCATTTGTCTGCGGCGAAGAAACCGCTCTGATGCAATCCATCGAAGGCAAACGCGGCATGCCGACGATCCGCCCGCCATTCCCAGCCGAAAGCGGACTCTGGGGCTGCCCCACAAATATCAACAATGTGGAGACCTGGGCAAACATCACCTATATCATAAACCAAGGCTCTGCCGAATTCCGCAAGATCGGCACCGATAAATCCCCGGGTACCAAAGTCTTTGCTTTGGCTGGCAAGATCGCCGGCAGCGGACTGATTGAGGTTCCCATGGGAATCGAGCTGAGGGACATCATCTACAAAGTGGGCGGCGGCATGAAGACCGACAAGCCCTTCAAAGCGGTGCAGATGGGCGGACCATCCGGCGGCTGCATCCCGGCATCTCTTTTGGATACCATCGTAGATTATGACTCCATCAATGCCACCGGAGCGATTATGGGTTCCGGGGGGATGGTGGTCATGGATAGCGGCACCTGCATGGTCGATGTTGCGAGGTTTTTCCTGCATTTTACTCAGAGCGAATCCTGCGGAAAGTGCACATTTTGTCGGATCGGGACTCGCCGCATGCTGGAGATCCTGACCCGCATCACCGAAGGCAAGGGTGAGCCGGAAGATATCGACAAGCTTGAAGACTTGGCTGCAAATATCATCAAAGGATCGCTCTGTGGTTTGGGGCAAACCGCGCCCAATCCCGTGCTTACTACTCTGCGCTATTTTCGGGATGAATATCTTGCCCACATCGATGCAAAGCGCTGTCCTGCCGGAGTCTGCAATTCTCTATTGCGCTATGAGGTGATTCCCGATAAGTGTGTGGGCTGCACGGCTTGTGCCCGCAAATGCCCGGTATCCTGCATATCCGGCAAGGTCAAGGAAGTCCATTATATAGATCAAGAAGAATGCATAAGATGTGGCGCTTGCTATAGTGCCTGCAAATTTGGCGCCATCAACAAAGGATAGGATAGATGCAAGTAGTTTTAAACGGAAAAAGCATAGAAGCCCCTGAAGGAATTACGATTCTAGAGCTTGCCAAACGCGAAGGAATCCGGATTCCCACCCTGTGTCATGACGAAGAGCTAAATCCCTATGGATCATGTTGGGTATGCGCGGTCAAAGTGGATGGTCGCAGAGGATTTGTGACATCCTGCGGCACCAAGCTGAGCCCGGGCATGGCGATCACAACGGATAGTGAAGAGATCCATGCCGCTCGCAAGATGGCGCTGGAGCTGCTCATCAGCAATCATTATGCGGATTGCGAAGCGCCCTGCAAAGTAGCCTGCCCCGATCACGTAGACGTCCAGAGCTATGTGTCGCTGATTGCCAATGGCAAATACCATGAAGCGGTGAAGGTGATCAAAGAGACCCTTCCCATGCCGCTTTCCATCGGTAGAGTATGCCCTGCCTTTTGTGAAGAAGAGTGTCGCAGGCAGATCATTGAAGAGCCGATCGCCATTCGGCAGTTAAAGCGTTATGCTGCCGATGAAGATCTGGCTGACTACTGGCAGTATCTCCCCGAGAGCGAGCCCAAAACCGGTAAAAAGGTGGCAATCATCGGTGGCGGTCCCAGTGGACTCACCTGTGGCTACTACCTCAGCATCAAAGGGCATTATGTGGATCTCTTCGAAGCCGAAGAAGCTTGTGGCGGCTGGTTGCGCTATGGAATTCCCCAATATCGCCTGCCCAAAGAGATTTTGGATAGCGAGATCGAGCTAATGTGTATGAACGGGATGAATATCCACACTGGCAAAGCCCTGGGCAAAGATCTCTTCTTGAGTGAGCTGAATCGGGATTATGACGCCGTCTATCTGGCGATCGGAGCACAAAACGCAGTGCCGATGCCGGTTCCGGGGAGTGACCTGACGGGATGCTATCTGGGTGTGGACTTCCTTAAAGCACACGCCAAGGGCAAGGCTCCTGAGATTGGTCAAAAAGTGGCGATCGTTGGCGGGGGAAACACCGCTATTGACTGTGCCCGAACTTGCATCCGTTTAGGTGCGGAAGTGACGGTCATCTATCGTCGCACCAAGGCTGAGATGCCGGCAGAAGATTTTGAGATAGAAGCCGCTGAACACGAGGGAGTGAAGTTTCACTTCCTCTGCAATCCGGTTGAATATATGGGAGATGGCGGCAAGTTGTCTGAGGTCAAGATCGAGAAGATGCGTCTGGGCGAGCCGGACAAAAGCGGCAGACGCCGTCCGGAGCCCACCGGGGAACTCTTTAGCGAGAGCTTCGACAGCATCATCGCCGCAATATCCCAAGTACCGGAAGTGCAGACTTTTGCCGAAAAAGAGAATGAGATCGACGGAGAAAGGCTCGCCATTTCACGCTGGCAGACAGCCATTGTCGATCAGGAGAATATGTACAGCGGATTGGGCAAGATCTTTGCCGGGGGAGATTTTCAACGGGGCGCGGCTACGGCGATCGAAGCAATAGCCGATGGACGCAAGGCATCAGACGCGATCGACTCCTTCCTGAAATCCAAAGAACTACCCCAAGCACGCTTTGTCTTTGATTCCAAAAAGGCGAAGAAAGTCTCTGACGTTGACTCAAAAGAATACGACATCTTTGCCCGTCTATCTCGGGTCAAGATGCCGGAGATATCGCTTGAACAAGCGTGCAGCAGTTTTGATGAAGTGGAGACGGGATTCAGCGAAATCGATGCCAGAGCCGAAGCTGCTCGCTGCATCGAGTGTGGCTGTCAGGTCAATGAAAGCTGTGCGCTGAGAAACTACTGCAGCGAATATGAAGTGGAGATGGATCGCTTTTTGGGTAGCATCTCCAAGCACCCCATCGACTATAGCCATCCCTTTATTGTGCGTGATGCCAATAAATGCATCAATTGCGGTCGCTGCATCCGCACCTGTGCCGAGATCCAGGGAGCAGGAGTTCTGGGCTTTATCTATCGTGGATTTTCAGCAGTGATGGCTCCGGAATTTGGAGAATCACTTACTCAGACAGGATGCCTGGTTTGCGGGAAGTGTATCGATGTCTGTCCCGTGGGCGCTTTGGTAGAACGCAATCTGCATTACAAGCTCAATCCTCACGCCAAGGATCAGTATCGTCAGAATTGCGGACTCTGTGGAGTGGGTTGTGAGATCGAGATCCATACCCAAGCAAACGAGATAGCGCTGATCAGCACTCCCCAAGATGGTCCCGGATTCAATGGGAAAAACCTCTGTTTCAAAGGACGTTTCGGTTGGCAATGCAAGGATGAAGAGCTTGAGTATCCCATGATCAAGGTCGATGATGAGTTTCAGCAGATCAGCTGGCAAGAAGCGCTTGAGCTTTTACAGACCCGGCTCAAGCTCGCTGATAAACGCAGTGTGGAGATCACTCCGCATATCAGCTTGGAAGAGATGCTGATCGCAGAGCGCATCGCCAAAACCTGGGAACTGGAGCCGACGGCTGATCCACGGTATTTCAGCTTCAGTGATCCCTATCTGGATATCAGCCCCAAAGAGGATGCCTATAGTCTCCTAAATGACTATCAGGAATATGTGATTGTGGGCGATCTCAACCGGACTCTGCTTAGCCTTGTTCGTCTCCGGCAGCGAGAGGGCAAGAATATGCACCTGGTCTCATTCCCAACGGAATCTCCTTTTGTGAGATTTGCCGATGAGATCCATGATGATCTCAACTCTCTTAAGGCATCTCCCAATGCACTGTTTATCTACAATCAAAATCGCATCTCAGAGAAAGCAGCACATGAGATCTGGGAAACAGCAGACGCGCAGCGGATTATGGTGACGTCGGACTATCAAAATCACGCAGGATTTCTGCTCATGGCTCCTAATCCGGCAGCAAAGCAGCAGCAGGATATTGCCCTTTGCTTTGGCAGAGAGCCCTATGCGGAAGCAGCCTTCAAAGTGGCGATCACGAGCTACAAGCGGGACAAATGCTCTGCTGACCTGCTCCTGCCCAGAGCCGGATACCTGAAGATGGAAGCGATGGCTTTGGGCGACCTGGGCAAGATATCTCGCTTTGTGAATCCACAAAGATCCGCAGTCTCAAATGAACTTCTGCGGCTCTTTTACATGCTGGGTTTGATCTCTCCCGCTACTGCTGATATCCCACACTGGAGTTCCCTGGCGCAGGATCGGATCAGGGATTTTGCCAAATACACACCGGCCGCATATCAATGCTTGCCTGCCAAGGAACTCAGAGCTGAAGCACTGCCCTCAGATGCCGCGATTTGGAAGATCATAGATATGCTCTATGAACTGAGGAAGACACCACTAAGCTTCTAAATATGATTCAACGGTGCCCCGCTAAAAGCGGGGCACTGCAGTTTTTAGGACTTGACAAATCAAAGAACCGCGCATATCTTGTGTCCAAGTGACGGATACCCAAGGAGTCACAATTTGAAACAGCTATGGAGTAGTTATGAAAAAAGGTGCTATACTTTTGATTCTGTGTTCCCTCGTGCTAGTCGCTCTCTTTGGGCAAAGCTATCAGCCTCCCTTTCAACTGACCCCCTCGAATCAACGAGCAACGATAGATCTTGAGCAGGTTCCGGATTCGGCATTTGAGCCGGGTATAATAAGGATCAAGCTCAATCGGGAATATGCCGATCACTTGGCTGGTTTAGAACATCAACAGGGCAATATGCGGGATTTTGGCATTCCCCAGTTGGATGCTCTTAGTAGGGATCTGGAAGTCAGCGGCATCCGCCGGCTCTTCTATTCCGAAGCATTTGATGGCCAATACCTTCAGCGTCACAAAGAGTGGGGCTTTGATCTTTGGTATGAGCTTGAATTCCCCGCGGGAAAAGATCTTCGGCAGGCTATTCGTGACTTTTTTGCCTTGACTAAGGTCATCAATTGGGCGGAGCCCGAGTATCGTAAGCAGCTACATTGGAATCCAAATGATTCATTCTTCGGACAGCAAGCCCACTACAACGTCATTAGCCTTCCCCAAGCCTGGGATCTCGAAAAAGGCCATCCTGATGTGCTCGTAGCGATCATCGATGGTGGCATCCAGCTCGACCATCCTGATCTTGCTGCCAGCATCCACACGAATCCCGGATTCAACTTTGTGGATGACAGCAGCACTATCATCCAACACTATCATGGAACCCATGTGGCGGGCACAGTCGCGGCGAAAACCAACAATGGCATCGGAGTGGCAGGGATAGCCGGAGGATCAGGAGCTGTGGGTGGCGTCAAAATGATGTCCCTGCAAGTGTTTACAGATGAAAGCTCCGGCGGGGGTCACCTTGCGCCGATCTATGCCGCAGACAATGATGCTGCCATCTCTCAAAACAGCTGGGGATATATGGAACCCAATGTCTACAACCAAGTTGATCTGGACGCAATTGATTACTTCAATGTCAATGGCGGTGGCTCGGTCATGGATGGCGGCATCAGCATCTTTTCTGCCGGAAATGAAAATAGTAGTGCCAACTGGTATCCCGGATACTACAGCGGCGCATTCTCCGTGGCCGCTACAAACAATTGGGATCAGAAAGCTTACTACTCAAACTACGGCTCTTGGGTGGATGTCACTGCCCCGGGAGGCGAACTTTTCCAGGGGGATTCTTCGGGTGGAGTGCTGAGCACCTATACAGATGGGCAATATGCTTGGATGCAAGGAACTTCCATGGCATGTCCGCATGTCTCGGGGCTCGCGGCTCTGATCATCTCCAAAGCACATCGCGAGGGTACGCCAGTCACCCCGGCTGAGCTGGCGGATATCATCAGAGATAGTGCTGATGACATCTCATACGCAAATCCCTATACTCATCAGCTTTTGGGCAGCGGCAGGATCAATGCCCATTCAGCTCTGGCGGATGATGAGCCGCCACAGGACCCGATCTGGATCACTTCGCCGCTGGATGGCAGCATCCATGATTTGGGCAGCAGCATCCATGTGACCGTGGGGATATCCTCGATGATCATTGGAACGGTAAACCGTGTAAACTTCCTTGTAAATGGTGAGATCCGATCTCTGGATTGGAGCGCTCCATTTGAGTGGACATGGGACACAATGACGTCCGGACCTGGACTACAAGAGATCAAAGCAATTGCCTACACGAATCTTGGCATGTTTGAAGACACTGTCTATATAACTCTTTTAGCTGAGCTGGATGCTCCCGCACTTACGATAGAAAGAAACTCCGAGAATACTTTGCTTTCTTGGGATGCAGTCTCGGGTGCCGGGCTCTATGAGGTGTATCGCAGCGCTGCTCCCGATGGCGAATTTGAGTGGATTGGCTCAAGCAGCAGCACCAGCTTCACCGATAGCGTAACAAACCATAAAGCTTTCTATCAGGTGAAAGCAGTATCTGACTAAGTGAATCTGGAACTATCATATTGTATGTATGAAGAAATATTTAGGAGAGGATGATGCAGAGATATCTCGGAATCGATATCGGCGCTTCTTCCATAAAGTTTGGGATAGGAGATAGTAAACACGGTTTACAGTACTTTGCCTCCATCCGAATTCAGACAAAAGATCTAGCTTCTTTTGGCAGGATCTTTGAGGATATCTTTGCTGAAGCAGCCGCTTGGGATATCGCCGGGGTCGGAATCGGGAGCCCGGGGACCATCAGTCAACCTGATGGCATTATCCGGGGAGTGAATCCCAATATCCCCTTTTTGAGTGGCATGTCTCCCCGCGAGCTTGTCCCGCCAAGGCTTGATTTGCCGATCTTCGTCGATAATGACGCCAATCTCATGACTCTGGCAGAAGCCGAGTATCACGCTTCAAAGCACACGATCGGAGTGACCATCGGCAGCGGAATCGGCTCCGGGATTGTGCTGGATGGAGAAATCTATCATGGCGCCCATGGCTATGCCGCGGAGCTGGGGCATTGCATCATGATCCCCGGCGGAGAGACTTGCAGCTGTGGGCAAAAAGGCTGTTTGGAAGCCTATAGCTCGGTGGATGGCATCTACCGAAGATTGCGTGCAATGGGCTCCTTGGACGCGGATCTGAGTCTGCCTGATCTGATCAAACGCAGAAAAGAATCCAAAGATACGGATGAGCTTATCCTCGAGGGAGAAGAGCTCCTCATCCGCGCATTGGCGAACTTGGCAAGCATCATGGATCCGGACCTGATCGTACTGGGCGGCGGCGCTATGGACCTGGGCTTGTACAATATCGATCGCATCAGAGAGGAGACAAGGCTCTTGCTGCCGAAAGCGCAAAGAGAGAGATTTCGATGCGAACCGGCGTCATATGGCAATCGCGCCGGCGTATTTGGTGGGATCGTGTTATGCGAAAGAAATCTTATTTAGGAATGATAATTGCACGTGTTAAAAGCACTTAAATAGTTAGACGAGAGGATATCATGAAGAAAAGAGCAATATTAGTTGCCGGAATCATGCTGCTGTTTGCGGTCACCTTGGTGGCTAATAGCAAAAACAACCTGGAATATTTTGAAGTAGGCCCCAATCCTATGGACGAGAAGTGTATCATTGAATTGTCTTTTGCCACTGAGACAGCGATAGTCTTGACCATTGAGACCTTGCGCGGAGATGTGATCCGCACCTTATACAGCGGCAACGTGCATAAATACAGTGCTTTCAATTGGGAGCGTGATGATGCCCATGGCAATTGGGTGGCGCCCGGAGAATATCATGTGGTGGTAAATTATCAGAGCCGTTATACCTCCACTAAAAAGACTTTGATATTGAAGTAACCCGCAGCTACACAAAGATATGACAACGAAAAGCGAAAAAAAGTCCGCTATGGGCTTTTTTTTGTTCATAGCTGCCACCCTTGAGGAGACCTTTCGGGTGAAATCTAACCGCCATGTAAGCTCGATGGTGGTGCTCAGGCAGATTTTGTTCACCGGATATGAAGCTCTTCCTTTGATCAGCTTTTTGGCTTTGGCGATCGGGGGATTGGTGATTCTGCAGGGGACGAATCTGCTCACGGGCTTTGGTCAGGGCATCTGGGTGCATGTGATCTTAGTGACGGTGGTGGTCAATGAACTTTCGGGGATATTGACGGCGCTGGTTGTCGTGGCGCGTAGTGGAACAGCGATTTCCACGGAATTGGGCAACATGAGGGTGCGCAGGGAGATTGATCTGATCGAATCCTTTGGCATCTCGCCGATCGGTTATCTGGTGGTATCCCGCATCTTCGGTGTGGTGATCGCCATGCTGATCTTGACATTGTATTTCAATCTCGTAGCGGTGCTGGGTGGTTGGCTCTTTTCGAGACTGTTCAATCCGCTTGAGTTTCGCGCTTTTATGAATGATTTTCTTTCGGTGCTCAAGATCTCTCACGTGGTTTCCGGCATTCTTAAGTCTATCTGCTTTGGAGTGATCATATCCTTGGTTTCCACCTATCATGGCATGCAGGTGGGACATGCAAGCACCGAGGTTCCGCAGCGCACCATCAAGGCTGTGGTGATCTCGATCTTTGCGGTGGTTTTGACAGATATGCTGATCACTTGGCTGTTTTGGGTCTTATCATGATAGTAAGATTTGACCATGTGAGCAGCAAAGAGGGGCTGAAAGATCTCAGCTTGAGTTTGGATCTGAGGAAAGTGACTCAGCTTTATGACCCTAGCGGCAATCTCGCCGGCAAGATATTGGCAGCGATCGCGGGTTTGGATGAGATCTATAGCGGCGAGATCTTTTTTGGAGAGCAGCGGATGCAGGATTTTCTCAAAGACGGTCCTCAGATCAGCAAGCTCGGCTATGTGTTTGATGAGGGCGTCATGCTCTCGAATCTATCCTTGAGGGAGAATCTGCTCTTGCCTCTGAAGTGGTTGCAGCCGGAGCTGGATGAGAAAGAGACCGATTCTCTGATCGCCAGCTGGTTGGATGCTTTTGATATGGATCTGGACATGAAGCAGCGTCCGGTCAGTTACCGTCCGGGACAGCTTAAGCTTTTGGGCTTTGTGCGCACTTTGCTTATCGCTCCCAGGGTTCTGCTTTTGGACAATCCCTTTTATCTTTTGGATAAGAATCAACGGGCGGTGCTATACCGTAATCTATTGCGACTCAAAGCTTCATATCCGATGTTGATAGCCAGTATAGATGATGAATTTGGCGCCAGCTTTTCTGATCTTCAGGTGGATCTGAGCAGACATCAAGAAAATATCAGCCAAGCGTGATTCTTATCTTGACAAAATTGAGCCCCCACAAAAGACTTAGTTCGTCTGGAAAAATATATGAATTATAAGCTGGAACACACACGGCAGATTGTTTACGCGTTCATCATCATCCCCGTGGTGGTGCTGATCCTTACTATCGTGTTTATCGCGATACGGCAAAACATGTTTGAAAAGCGTTTCTTTTATAGCACCTCTTTGGAAAACGCCATCGGAGTGTCATCTCAGACTCCTGTCTTATACAAGGGTTTTGAGATTGGGCGTGTGCGGAATTTCGAGCTGGGTGATGATAGCATGATCCATGTCGATTTTTATGTGCTCAAAAGATATCATCACCTTATCGTGGAAGAGAGCGTGATCTATCGCACCACGATTCCGATCACAAACAAGACGACTTTGGAATATGTGCGAGCGCCTCATTCAGACATACATCTTGAAGAAGGTAACTACATCATTTCCACGGATATGCCGGAGGGAAGGCAGTTGCTACGGCGCTATTCGCCCAAGAGCAGCGATCCCATCGGCACGATCGTGGAGAATATCGAGATGCTCACCACCGAGTTAAACAATGATGACAACGCTGACAAAGGCGCGCTGATGCGCATCTTGGTCTCTGCGGCGGATCTCTCGCAGAAGGCGGATCTCACGCTTGATCTGCTCAATGAGAATCTGGCAGAGATGAGCAAATTGACTGCGGGCTTGAATCGAGAGTATCAACCGGATGATGGGATGGTCTTGAGGATGGTCGGCAATCTGACGGATATCAGCCAGAGCATTGCGGGTCAGATGGATGAGATTGAGCACTTGATCTCCACGGTGAATCTAGCAGCTCAGAACTATGCCGAGCCGGATAGCTTGATCATGCGTATGTTGGATCCCCAGGGGGATGTCTTGATCGCGCCGCTGAGCACGTCTTTGTATGCTCTAAGTGGTAGTTTGCAGGAGACAGAGAAGATCCTAAGCAGCTTGTCTCGGGCAAATCCGGAGCTGCTTTTGATCATCAACAATCTCAATGACACATTGTCTCGGGCAGCACTTACATTGGAAGCTCTAAACAACAATCCTCTTTTGCGTAAGGGCATTCCGCCATCCCGGATTCGTTCCTATTCTCCCGAAAGCAGGATCCGCGAGGTTCCGGATGAGAATTAGAACTTTTGCAATATTGATCTTGCTGCTAAGCTTAGCGGCTTGCTCACGTCCGCCAAGAGTGACGCAAGCGCCGGCAAAAAGTGCCGCGGACGTGACCCTGCGTTTGGCGCAGAATCTTGAGCAAAAGCATCGCGTTTTGGACAGTCGGCAGACCTATGAATCTGCCTTGAGTCAATATCGCTCTTTTGGAGATGTTCCCGGCGAGCTATCTGTTTTGGCTGGTTTAGCGAGATTGGCATATCTTGAGGGTGATTCGGCGGAATATGACGACCTTCACGCTCGGATGAGTTTTTTGGTGGAAAATGCCGCTCCGGGACACGTCTATATCCTTCAGTTGCTGGATCTTTATCGGATGCAACAGGAGGCAGATTATGTCTCGCTGGATGAAAGTGCTGAAGATTCATATGACTTTCCCATCCACGTCAGGATGCAGATCCTAAGCTACAAATTGCAGGCGGAATCATATCTCAGGCCGGGTTTTAACTCAAGGCGCTACAATGATCTCTTGCGTTTGGCAGGAAGATATCGCAGAAGTCTTCGCTCAGACTTCACCGCTGATCCCTCGGTGCTATCTTCCGCCTTGTATGCCATGGCATACCATCAGTATCTGAATCAATCATATAGCACGGCAAACGATCATGTCGACGAAGTGGTGGCTTTGGATCTGCTGCATGAAAATTTCGTTGGTTTGGGCTATGCTCATTGGCTGCGGGGGAAGATCCACGAAGCCAATCAGGATGGACGTCAGGCCTTGGCGGATTATGTCCGTGCCGAGATCATCTTCACTGAATATGGTGTAGATGAGATGGTCGTCAAGACCCAAGCGGCACTGAGCCGTTTGCAAGGAGATAGACAATGAACATGAAAGGAAAAAAGGCCCTGATATTGGGCATTGCAAATAAACACAGCATTGCATATGGGATCGCAAAATCCCTATCGGAACAAGGGGTTGAGTTGGCTCTGAGCTATGCTTCTCCCACGCTTGCCAAGCGGGTGAATCCCATCGCCGATGAGCTGGGGATCAAGCTCCGCTTGGAATGTGATCTCAGCAAAGGTAACGACATTAAACGTATGATGAGTCTCCTCGCCGAAGAGTGGGATGGCATAGATTATCTGGTTCACAGCGTAGCATTTGCGCCCTCGAGTGACCTGAATATTCCGTTTCATCATTGCAGCCGTCATGGGTTTTTGACGGCGATGGACATCTCGGTCTATTCGCTGATCGCGGTGGTTCGTGAGGCAGAAGCTCTGCTGAAGCCGGGCTCATCAGTAATCACGCTTTCATACTACGGCGCTCAGAAAGTGGTGCCAAATTATGGTGTTATGGGGATAGCCAAAGCTGCTTTGGAAGCATCGGTGCGCTATCTTGCTCATGCAGTCGGAGATAAAGGAGTGAGGGTCAATGCGATCTCAGCGGGCCCGATCCGAACTCTTTCATCTTCCGCCATTGGCGGCATCTCACAGATGCAAAGGCGCATCGAAAAGACTGCTCCCCTAGCCCGCAATATTGAACAGGAGGATATAGCCAAGACCGCACTTTTCCTGCTCTCCGATCTCGCTTCAGGCGTGACCGGAGACATCTTGTTTGTCGATGCAGGAAGCTCGATAATGGCATACTAAACGATGAGATTATTTACAAACGCCTCCCTCCCGACCGGTTCAACAGCCCTCAAACGCGTCAATGTGCTCTTTGATGAGCAGATCATCAAAATCTCCACAGACGAGATCATCACCGAAGAAGAGCCTGAGATTATCGATCTCAAAGGCAAGATCCTGCTGCCCGGAGCCATTGATATTCATAGCCACATCATCACCGACGATGAGACTCTTACACAAGATCTTTTGGCCGCCACAAAATCGGCGATCAAAGGTGGCTGGACTTGCCTGTCCGAGCTGAGCTATCACACAAGCTCGCCTATTTTTGACAGCCTTGATCTCAAAAAAAGGATCTCGATGTTAAAGGATAGCATCCACTGCGATATGGCATTGTGGGCACATGTCGATGTGACGGATTATCCATATTATGCGGAAAGCGCTCAAGAGCTCTGGGCACAAGGAGCCTCCGGGATCTGCATTATGCAGCCCACGCCAAATGAGGCTATTGCGGCTCTGAGTTTTGACGACATCATGGATCTCTTTATGGATATCTACGAGAGTGACACTTGCTTTGCCTTCCAAGGCTTTGATCCGGATTGCTCACCTGAGTTTAGCTTCGAAGCGCAATTGGAGGGGATCAAGAAGCTCCTTAGGCGCATGCAGGAGAACCCTATCCACATCCCCAGAGTATCTTCATATCCGATGATAGAATTTATAAACAGCATCTCCAAGCGTAGCGATATTTCCTTTGCGCTAAACATAGCGGATCTGATGCATCTGCTTGCTCCAGATGATTTCCCTGCTTTGTGGGAAGCTGATCTTGCCGAGCATTATGAGCTTTTTTATGAGCTGCTAAGGACAAACAAGATCTATATCCTCTCAAACAGCAGCGGGGCAGGCTCCAAAATCAGCGATATCTTTTCGGGAAGCCCATCAGAGATCATGGAATATAGCTATCTTTGGCTCTTATCTGAGCTATGGAAAAAGCGCAAGATCCCTTTGGCGACCTGTCTGAAAATGACCAGTGAGAACCCGGCTAAACGCTTGGGCATCTACCCCCAAAAAGGGCGCATAGATGCGGGCTCTGATGCTGATTTCGTGATCTACAATCCCGAGGTCAACACCATGATTAGCAGCCCCACCGGAAGGGATCTTGAGCTGGTGGGAAGTTTTGAGTCCGTGTGGTTACGCGGCGAAAAGCAGGATCCGGATTCTGCTCCCGGCGGTGCTTATTGCGCTCGCACAAAAAGCCCCAAGAGGCGGCACAATAAAAGCAGCTGGATCTAACAATTATAATAATGAACAAGGATAAACACATGAATGAGCAACTCAAGTATCTACATGAGGCTCTAAAAGGTGAATCCGGAATCAAGTACCAATTGCATCTGCATAGATGGCAAACCGATTTCCTTCGCTTTTATCAGAGCCAGACAAACTACAATATCAGCAAAGACTCGATCACGCTCTCGGGCTCCCTATACAAAGACAAAAAGCCCTATAGTTTTAGCATCGACAGCCCGGACAAAGCCAAGATCGATACCGCTTTGAAGACCGCTCTTGCGATGATCGACCACATGCCCGAAGATCCGGATTTTGTGGATCTGGAAGATGATCTGAGCCTTGCAGAGCCCAAAGATATTCCGGATAACATCTCCGGGATTCCCCTAGGCAAGAAGACAGAGATCCTCACAAGGCTAGCCAAGCTGGCAGATGAGCATGATTTTGAGCTATATGGCACCTTCATCTGCAATCTCCAAAGCTATCATATGATCAATAGCAATAAACTGGACAAATCCGGCACCCAGTCTCCGATCTATCTGGAGGTCAAGGCCGTGCATCGTCTGAGCCAGGTAACTGTTCTGGAAACATTTGGCGGAGAAGACTTCGGATACTTTGATGAAGAGAACTTTGCCGCAAACTTGCTGGATAAGATCAAGGCTGCCAAAAACCCGGTGGTGGACGTGGAGCCCGGCGAATATGAGGTGATCCTTGCTCCTCGTTGCGTAGCAGAATTTACCCAATATCTTGCCTACGGCATGTCCGCTTTTTCGCTGGATAGGAACAGCAGCTTCTTTGAAGGCAAGGTGGACACTCGGGTCTTCCCGGAGATCTTCAGCATCACGGATGATCCCGAAGATCCTGAGCTGATTCACAGCGATTATGGCGATGGCGGACACATCTATCGCCCGCTTAAGCTCATCGAAAATGGCTATTTCCGCGCATTCATGTGCGGCAGCTATTTCCATCATAAATTGGGCTTGCCCAAAAACGGGAATCAGGGTAGCTGTCTGTCCATTTCTCCGGGTTCAGAGAGGCTGGATACGATGATCTCAAAAGTGAAGAAAGGCCTTTATATCTCGAGCTTGCACTATATGAATTTCATCAATCCCAAAGAGACTTCGCTGACCGGCCTTACTCGGGATGGCACTTTCTTGATCGAGGATGGCAAAATCACCAAAGTCGTGAACAACCTACGCTTCACCGAGAAGATATCTCGCATCTTTGAAAACATTGTGGATCTGGAAGACAGCGCCACCAGCATACCATTCTCGGATAACTACGCAGACTTTAGTGTGAGAGCCATCAAAGCTCCGCATGCACTGATCGCGAGATTCTACATCAGCTCATCTACCAGGACAATTTAGGATTAGAATTATGGAACATAAGATAAAGCAAATCATCAGCAAACTGGATAGTCCGCAGATCAGCTTTGCCGACGTCCGGATTACTTTTACAGACTATGAAAGCATCACCTTCATGAATGGAAATCTGAGAGGCTATGACAGCTCCAAGGCGTCCCCTGCAATCGGCATCAGGGTGCTCATCGACGGCTGTTTTGGCTTTGCCGGATCCAAGGATCTCAGCGATGCCTCCATAGACAAACTCATATCCAGAGCAAAATCAAATGCCACTCATGGCGCCAAGTTTCAGAAAGAAAAGCTAAGCTTTCCCGCACTACCGGCGACCATCGGGGAATATATCCATCAGCCGGAGATAGATCCATTTCAGATGTCTTTGGAAGAGAAGTTGGATTACTTCAAGAAACTGGCTGAGTTGATCAAGCCTCAGGCTAAGATCGTGAACTCCCACGTTGCAGCTGAATTTGAGCGCCAAGAGAAGTATTATGCCAATTCTGAAGGCAGCTATAGCCACACTTTGGTTTACAACACTCTTCCCCTCATGGGGGTCGTAGCAGCAGATGCCGGCGTGATCCAATCCCGCACCTGGCCGGGACACATGAGTGCCGGCCGTGCCGGATTTGAGCTCTTTTACCGGCAGCAGTTTATGGAGAATACCGAGCGTATAATCAAAGAAGCGACGGATCTGCTCAGCGCTCCGACCATCACAGAAGAAAAGGCAGATATCATCATCGGCGGCGGTCATTTGGCGCTGCAGCTTCACGAATCGATCGGCCACGCCACTGAGGCAGACCGCATCTTCGGACAGGAAATCTCCTATGCCGGCAAGACCTTCGTCAAGCCATCCATGCTGGGTAGTTTCAAATACGGCTCCGATATCTTAAATGTATATAGCGACAGCACTGATCCCCGTGGCCTGGGCTACCATCCCTTGGATGATGAGGGAGTTCCCGGCAAGCGCGTGGATATCATCAAAGATGGGATCCTCGTAGATCAGCAGACATCGCGGCACATCGCTCATAAACTGGGGCTGGAGCCGTCTTCAAACATGAAGGCGTCTTTTGCGGACGATATTCCGCTGGTGCGGATGAGCAATCTCTGTATTGCCCCGGGACTGGGAAGCCTTAAGGATCTGATAGCTGATACCGAGCATGGTTATCTGCTTGATTTCACCAAGACTTGGAGCATAGACGACAATCGGAACAACTTCCAATTCACCACTGAGATTGGCTATAAGATCCAAGATGGCAAGATCACCTCAATCGTCAAAGAGCCCACCTATTATGGGATCACTCCGGAGTTTTGGAACGCTTGCGATAGGATCTGCGGTGAGGAAGAATGGGCATATCACTCCACCTTCCACTGCGGAAAAGGAGAGCCCGGACAGGTCATGCGCCTATCCCACGGAGTAGCTCCGGCGAGATTTAAGAATATAAACGTCAGCGTTAAGATATACAGCTAAGGTTTTTGAGCCGATTTGCGATATCGCGCTCAAACTCCTCATCGCTGAAATCGGGATCTCTGGTCTCGATCCATAGCCGGCAGGGAGCCTTGCCGCAAGGACCGCAGCTGGAAAATCCCTGATCGGTGGCACAAGAGTATATTGGGCAGTGTGTTTTGTTGTAATACGCTGCCCAAGAAACTTTTCCTTCCAACTCGTTGCAGCCCTCGCATTCTACTTTGTAAGCCCGGCAATCTGTCGCGCAGACTACCCCGCATATACTTTGCTTCATATCAATCTTCCTTCTTTATGGGCAGTGAAAAGCTAAAGGTGCTGCCTTTGTCGGGTTCGCTTTCTGCCCAGATCTTCCCGCCATGTCTTTGGACAGCTTTTTTAACAAGAGCCAGCCCGATCCCAGTGCCTTCGTATTTGTCTTTGCCATGCAGTCTTTGGAATGGCGCAAAGATGGCTCGTGCTTGATCAGGGTCAAAGCCGATGCCGGTATCCCTGATATAGTAGATGATCTCATCAGTCTTGACTTCTGAGCCGATTACTATCTGCCGTTTTACAGCCGGCAGGGTGAATTTCACAGCGTTATCAATCAGGTTTTGCCAGATCTGAGTGATGAGTGTCTCATCGCCAAAACATGGAGGCAGCTCGGAAATCTCGAGATCAAAGGAGTCTTTGGGCACAATCGCGGAAATCAAATCTGATACTACCGTGGCGGTATAAACCTCTGTCTTGTGCAACTCTTCGCGATTCATCCGCGAAAGCTCCAAAAGGTCTCTGATCAGTCCGTCCATCCGCTTAGCGGTGAGCTCAATGGTCTTGAGGATGTCGACGGCGTCTTGCTTTAAGCTTGGGCCAAAGTCGTCTCGCAAGACCTCGCTGAAGCCGGAGATGATCTTCAGAGGAGCTCTCAGATCATGCGCCACTGAATATGAGAACGCTTCCAGCTCTTGATTTACTTCGCTGAGCTGTCTGGTGCGATCCAAGACCTGCTTCTCCATCTGGGAGGCATGATCCTTGATCTTCTGGATCAAATTCAGATGATGCAGCACTATTGCCAACTGATTGGCAAATTCTCGCGCTATCTCAATATGCTCTAAGGTAAATCCATTTTGCTTGACGGATCCAAACCAGAGATAACCCACCAGCTCGTCTTGGATGATCATACCGCTATACATAAAAGAGCGGATCCCATCATTGATCAGGGCAGCATTGATCGGCTTGCCCGGCTCATCCTTGATGGTCGAAGTGTCTGAGATCACAAAGTTGCGCTTGCGCAACAGATCTTCGCAAAATCCTTCATCACAAGGATATGTGCTGTTTTGAGAGATGTATCGATATCTCTCTTCGGGTTTGTGCATGGCAACGATATGCAGCTTATCAGCTTTGGTCTCGATGGCGGTCAGAATTTCAAAAGGGATCAGCTTCTGGAGTCTGACCACGGCTGCGTTGCAGACCTTCTCAAAGGACTGGGTTTCGAGCACGATGCTGTCCAATTCGCGCAAAATCTCGAGCCGATTTGCATAGTTATCCTTTTGTTCTTGAGTACGGATCCGATCAGTGACGTCGCGAATGGCAGCCAAAAGAAACTTGCCACGATCATCTTCCATGGCAGAGCTGCTCACTTCCGCCAGTCTATGCCGACCTTGAAAATCCATGGCTTGGAGGCTGTATATCCGGAGTCCCTGATAGCCTTCGAGGATCTCTTTGGCATAGCTTTTTGCCCTCTCGATATCTGAGGGCTGGATATATTGATAGATGCTAATATCTGCCGTCTCAAGGGATTCCATCCCAAAGAAATCCAGTGCCATCCGATTTGCATAATGGATCTTACCGGAAACATCGTGAAGCACAATCATGTCTTTGGTGGTTTCTGAAAGCTGGCGATACTTCTTCTCGCTGATTTT
>Ga0334898_1000945_pt1 | contig 38270 bp, 38 predicted proteins | sample GraSluR3_MG_10_FD_207228 | JGI IMG/M metagenome (GOLD analysis project Ga0334898, IMG submission 207228) | Sludge microbial communities from methane-producing bioreactor in Wageningen University, Netherlands - Granular Sludge_3_08-R3 | ecosystem: Engineered > Bioreactor > Anaerobic >... | reverse complement strand
TTTTATATTCAAATGTCGAAAAAGCTTCTAGGACCTGCCGTATCATATTTCCAATTACAATCTCATATTGCGATTCAGCTTGGCCTACAGCGTAATTGAATACTTTTTCCATTAGTTGAGTATATTCATGTCTATTCTTGTACGGAAAAGATTCAACTGAGCAATTTTTAAGTTCATAGCAATTGAATTTCAGTCTGTTGGGATATCCTTTGTTTTTACAAGAATCAATCAACTCATCAAATACTTTTCCCAAATCATAAAAAGTCATTAAATCATGAGACATCACAAGCGCCTTTGTATTTATATTTCCTTCAAGAAATAATCCAAGCTTGTATTTCAAAAAAGAAAGAATACCAATTCTGTTCTCCCTGTCATAACTTGAAATAGGATCATCAAGAACCAGAAGGTACTCTTTCCCATATGCAACACTCACATCCTGGTTGTTGAGAATATGAGTAAAGAAATAACTGAGACCAATAATGTTTCTTTCACCCACAGAAACATCACACGGCTTAACATTCTTTCCTGCACAAAACAATTTGTAAGTTCCATCGATGTACTTAATTTCCAATCGATCATTGGAAAAGAAGATATATCTGAGGCAATTATTGATTTCATTTATCGCCAAGTGGATATTTTTTCTTTTAGCGTCAAGGTCATCAACTACCTTAATCTTTTTCTTGAGTTGTTCGTCTCTATCATGTAAGCATTCTTCTGCTAACTTGCTTGCCTCTTTTTGCTTCTCCAGTCGCAACACAGACAGTTCAATATCATAGTATGCAATTTCTGCATTAATACGATTTAGCTCGCTGATGATAGGTTCCGTGCTCTTTGCTTTCGCATTATGCAATTCTTTCTGCTCAGCCAGTTTCACCAAAGCTTTTTCCAATTTTCTCGAATTAGCCCCAATGCCAACAGTCTCATTCGTAATCGGTGAATAGGGATTGTTTTTTTTCTGGTCAAGAAGTGCATTGGTCTTTTCAACTGATTGATTTATCTTTTCCATTAGCTCTAAGCAATGCTCAAATCCTTCCAGCTCTTTAAATTCTGAAAAATTGAATGAGAGAACGCCAATCTTTTTTTTCTCCAATATGCTTTGATGGTGTTCAACCTCTTTGCTCAGGACTTTTTCAATACTTTCAACCAAATCGGCTTTATAATTCGGAGAAATGTCTTGAAGACAATAAGGGCAAAAAGAAGTATCTTCCTTTCTGAACACGTTTTCTCTCTCAGCCATTTTAACACTTCCCTCTTTTTGGATGATATTGAAGAGATATTGCTCTCGTTCTGAAAGTAAAGGCTTTTCAATTTTTTTGGCAAGGAGATTCTCTACCTCTTGATCTTCATAAGAAATATATTGTTGAGAAATATTTGGTACACCAGCACTAATGATAGAAGCCCCTGTTTTGGCGTTAATTAGCTCTTTCATCGTGTAATTGAAATTGATCAATAGTTCGCTTTTAGACTCTTTTGGTTTCAATTTCTTGAATTGATGATATGTTTCTTCTGTAACTCGAGTATTCTGTCGTGAGCCTTTAATATCCTTGTCTCTTCCCGCCCAATTATCATCACCTTTAAGCTTGTTTTGAATTTCATCTAAATAGAATTTTGGTGAACTCACATCTGTTTTATCATTGAATTTTTCTACGATGATTTCCTGTTTTTCATATTCATCGCTTGCTTTATCCTTTTCATTCTCAGCTTGTTTAAGCTTCTCTGCCAAGTCAACTTGTTCCCCCAACATAATGATTGTATCTAAGTGATCTTTCTGAAGCTTAACATTCTTATTTACAAAATCTTCATCAAAAACAAAGATTCTATCCTTCTCGCTTTCACTTAAATCAGTCACCAATCCATTATCATCTTTACATGTTACTTTTAGATTTACTAATTCTTGCTCTCCCTTAAGTACTCGGAATCCTTTGGCAATTGTGCTTTTACCAGACCCATTCCTCCCATAAAGGAGAGTACCTTTTATGGTTTTAATGTTATTCCCATCATGTGGGTTAAAGAGAGGCAGCTCTGTTGGAGCTATGAAGTTTGCACCTTCAACATTTATAGAAACCAGGTCATTCAACATTTTAAATCATCCTCTCTTGTTTGAAAATTTAACACTCTCAACTGTACAAGAAATCGTATAACGAAACCTTGTCAATTCATCCATGTGGGAATTGTAGAATTTCTACATGGACGCAGCCTTTGCAAAATAGAAATCAATCAAGGACAATGCAAGCTCTTTTGGGGGTATTGGTTGATTTGTTAATTCGAATTATAACACAAACCCATTGAAATCAAAGTATTTTATTCAGATATTTTTTTAATACAACTCATTACATCTGAAACTCTTATATCATCAACAAAATATGCTAATTTATCGTCATAGTTAATAGGATATGATAAAAATCTACCACTCAATAGCAAGGTATATGTTACAAGGGCTTTTTCTGAGCACTTTTCAATTTCACTCATTCTAGAATTGAGAAGTACATACGTCTACCCTCTGAATTGTTGAGAAAGATACTCACTTAGCAGCAGCCTCTGCTTGGTAGAGACATTTGAAAAATAAGCAAGTGATTTAAGGGAATCGGGAATCTCAGAAATATTATATTCCTCTACCCTATTTCGTTTCTTCAGCTCGTTAAGGACCCTCACATACGCTTCATCGAGAGGGATTTCAGCAAACCTTGCATAACTTTCATCATAGTAAAACACTGGAGTGGCTGTTGGAAGTTCTCCGTAGTATGCAAAGAGAATACTCTCATATTCCTTCTTTCGTAACAACGAAAACAGAGAACGATGATCAACGCTCGAAGCATCTCTTATCGGGTCTTTCTTGATTTTGTTACTCAATCTGTTCTGCTTATTCAGAACATATATGCCTACAGGAGTATCAGCCAGTTCGGATTTGAGCTTTGAAAACCCAGATTCCGATGTTACCACACACACATGGTCAAACGCTTTGTAATAGTCTTCAAGTTGGCCTCTCAGTCGATTGAATGTATCCAATTCAGTCTTGATTTCATACACAACAGCTTTACCGTTAATCAAGACAAAGTCTGCAATTGAATTTCCTATGGGTACCTGGGTCAATGCTGTTGTGGTGTGTATGCTATGCTTTCCCAAAAGCAATTTCATAAGCAGTGTATTCTGATAAAAATATTCATTTCTGTAGGTTTGAGACATGAACTGATACAGTTGAGATAGTATCTCACCATAGTTCAGAGCTTCTGGGGAAGGTATGTATTGTTGGGCAACTTGAGTAAGTGCAGGAGGGGTTCTATGGTTTAGTAAGTCTTTGAACATATTCTGTGTGAAGAGCTTATTGATGATTGCATTATTTGTTGTCAATCAATCCCCTCCCTTGTTCATTCCTCATAACCAATTGTTGCATAATGGACGGTGAATTTCAATCAATATCATGTCAATAGACTCAGAAATATCACCCTATGTACAATAATAATACTGATATCATACATTATATTCTTTATCTTGCATCCTCCATTCAGGGGAGTAACTGGGTGGAATCTGGTATCTTTGCTAGGAAAAAGAACGTATTGCGGAATTATTTACTGATACGCATCCATTGAACTCAATTGAAAGAAGGGAGAAAGGCTCTATTTCTCTTTCTACCCTCGCAATAAATAATACAGAGCGTTGCATCTCTATCCGGCTCTTTACGCTCATACAGCCTATTTGGCCTTCTCCTCCAGGTCTTGTGCACTCGCAGTCCTTCTCAATATAGTCCCTGTTCCTGACCAATGACCTTTTCACAGCTAAGCCTAAAGAACCATGGAACCCAGCATGAACTGTTCTTCCTAGGGAATACGGTTCCACATGTACCCCTTGAACCGATCCTTCACCAGAAAGGTCGCCACTTCCCCCTAATACGTAGTTTTATACGTATAACTAATACTATATATTATAGGTTGAATATATCCTACTATATGATTATTATTGAAGTGTAGAATTTTGGAGGTATTCAAGATGTTGGTAGATTTGAAAAACCTGGTATCCATCACTGAGGCTAATCGGAATTTCTCGAAAATCGCTCGGGCTGTCGATGAGAATGGATCCGTGGTGATATTAAAAAACAACGCCCCAAAGTATGTGATCATTTCCTACGATCAGATTGCTGCTGATGAACATGTGTCGGATGAACAGTTGCTTGCTATCTCGAGAAAGTCATTCAAGCGTCACGAGGCAGCTTATAAAGAACTCGCAAAATGATCCGCTTATCTATGGAACAAACCCTGCTCATCCATACATACCTCATCGAAGTATCAGGAGGTGCAGAAGGATTGAGGGATAAAGCTGCTTTGGAATCGGCGCTCAGGACTCCTTTTCAAACGTTTGGAGGGGAAGATCTGTATCCCGGAAAAGTGCGAAAGGCTGCAGCACCGTGCTTTGGATTGATTCAAAATCATCCTTTCATTGATGGTAACAAGCGGATAGGAGTCCACCTCTGTGATGTTTTCCTTGAACTCAATGGAATCAGGCTGGACTATACAGATGATGATCTGGTACAACTCGGGTTGTCTGTTGCAGACGGTTCTTGGGAAATACCTGATATTCTTGCGTGGATTGTACGACACCAAGTTTTGTAATACCCCTCGGTATCTCAAGGTTGCATCCAACTGTTACTGCATAAATCAATGTGGATTTCACCGTGCATGAGACAATCTATTTGATCAAGACATATCCAAAATCAGCGAAGGAAAGGAATGAAATCGCAAAGGTGATTACAATCTTGGAAAAGGGTCTGAAAAGCAGGAGTTAAGAAATGAGTGTATATAAAAGCATCATGCAGGGCCTGGATGAGGCTGTCAATGAGTCCACAACAACGAATCCTCAAAACCGTTTTGTCCGCCTGATAAACGTCAAAGAGAACAACAATCTCCGGGTCTTTTACTACAGAGACATTATGCTTGGAGAGCAGAGTGAAGAGCTCTATGAACAAACGAACAACTCAGAAATAGCGCTTTCATTCAGGGAGGCTGGAGAGTACTGTGGCTCGTAGGAAAATAGTATTTGTGATTGTAGAGGGACCTTCAGACGATGAAGCACTCGGTGTTCTTCTGAACTAGATTTATGACATGAACACTGTGTATGTCCATATCACTCATGGCAAATAAGAAAGGCTTGACTGAACGGAAAACTGAAAGACCATGGCGTTTTCGATGGTTGCACACCACAACGAAGGCAATCAGAAAGAAAGTGTCTCCAAAGCGTGCCTTCTCCTCCTAAAAGTATACACTATAGCGTAACCATACCAATTCTCTAATCATCTCTGAGTAGCCTAAAATACAGGTTCTTATGGGAAATAGCGATATGTTTTATAAAAGTGGCAATATTGCCACTTTTAGTAAATGGAGTATATATGGAAATCCAGAGACCCAAATATCTTTCAGCCCTTATAACAAGGAGGCACAACGGATTCGTCAAGGTCATTACAGGAATTAGAAGAGCAGGGAAATCCTATCTCATGAATACGCTCTTCTACCGATATCTGATATCCGATGGTATAGACTCAAACCACATAATACGCTTCGCTTTCGATTCTGCAGATGATCTAGCATCGATAGGGGAGGATATTGAAGCCTTTTCTAAAAGAAAAGTGGACCCTATGAAATTCATGGATCACATCAAAAGGAACGTGATTGATGATGATATGTATTACCTTCTGCTTGACGAAGTACAGCGACTGGAGAGTTTTGAAGCAGTGCTCAATGGATACTTGAGAAAGCCAAATATGGATATCTATGTTACTGGGAGCAACTCCAGGTTCCTCTCGTCGGATATCCTGACTGAGTTTGAAGGTCGAGGAGATGAGTTCCACGTTTTCCCCCTTGCATTCTCGGAATTCTTCAGTGCAGGGGAATCCTCCGTCGAAAAAGCCTTTGATGACTACATGACATACGGGGACCTTCCCGCTATCGTTTCAATGAAAGGTATCAATACCCCAGGGCAAGCCATGGACTCAGGAGGCGTTGCCTCCTTTTCCGCCCCAAGGGACGGGGTATCTCACCTTGCTTTCCCGGCACTCACTCGGGAGAGGAACCATCATGCTGATTCCTTTCCTCTCGCTCCGTTGGGGAATGAAAACGGAAGAACAGAAAGCTTCATATCTGGAGACTCAGATGAAGAATGTGTATCTAAGGGATAGTATCATGCGATACAATCTGGATTCTGATTCGGAAATCAGTGAGTTGGTGAAGGTTCTTGCTTCAGGCATTTCATGCCTTACAAACCCAACGAAAATCTCCAATACGTTCAAGTCAGTAAGAAAATCATCATTGAGTGCCTCGACAATAGCAAAGTATATTTCATATCTCCAGGATGCTTTCATCATCAGTAATGCGCTGCAATATGACATCAAAGGCAGGAGATACATAGCCACTCCCTTCAAAGTCTACTTTGAGGATGTCGGGCTAAGAAATGCACTTCTTAATTTCAGTCAGGTTGAACCGACTCATCTGATGGAGAATATCATTTTCAACGAGTTACGGTATCGTGGGTATCGTGTTGATGTCGGAGTGGTAGAATACCGTGAAAAAGGATGATGAAGGTAAGGACAGGAGAAAGCGATTTGAAATTGACTTCGTTGCAAATCAAGGAAGCAAACGATACTACATTCAGGCTGCCTACGCCATTCCCGATGAAACAAAATGGAAACAGGAGACCAACTCATTTGATAAGACACATGATTCATTCAAAAAGCTTGTGATTGTTGCCGATCGTTATCAGAAGCCCAAGCGCAATGAAAAGGGATATGTGACGATGGGACTGACGGAATTCCTTCTGGATCCAAATAGCTTGGAAGCATGAGAGCAATCTTGGAACAAAGTTTGGTTTGATGCTCATGCAGCAAGATGAAAATGAGTCTGCCGATTTTGGCATCCATCGCCCAAGCATCGGATACAACCATCGATTCGCTTTTGTACGACAGCACTCCAGTGCTTGTTGATGCCTAAGACAAGGATTTACTTGGGGACTACTGTACACCTGACGAAAAGGGCATGCTGTTTGAAAATGCGATGCAGACGCAAACGTTAACAAGGCGCAACATTGAAAAACATCCGTTAAGCCGTTATCCTATACCCAGTGATTGATTATCAAGAAAAACTAAGTCGAAGAGGTTGTATTGTATGGTGAAAGCAACATACCCAGTATCCCCTGCTGTGGTTGATTGGGTAATCAGCCAGCTAGGGACACATACAACTCCTGTCGATTCTCTGCCACTCCTGAAGGAATGGCAAGCAGGAGTTAAAACTCCTACGTTAAGTGAAATTGAAACTGTAAGCAAGAAGACTCACATACCTCTCGGTTATTTCTTCCTACAAACCCCACCAAAAGAAGAAATCAAACTTATGGAATTCAGAACTATTGCAAGCACCAGTTCTGAGAATCCAAGCAGGGACTTGATCGATACAATCGAGGACATGGAACAGATTGTCGATTGGACCCGGGACTATCTGATCGCTGACGGCTCTGGAGTCAATCCAATCGTCGGCAAACTCAAGCATGAAACCAATGTTGGAGTCATTGCCAATTATATCCGGCAAGTCCTTGGGTTATCCACCAACTGGTTCGAGACAAAAGAACCCTCTTTCAACTATCTCAGAGATAGAATGAGTGAGGCTGGAATCATTGTGATGATGAATGGTGTCGTTAGAAACAATACCCACAGACCGCTCAACATCGATGAATTCCGTGCCTTTGCCATCGCTGATACGTTCGCACCATTGATTTTTATCAATGCGACTGACTCCAAGAGTGGAAGGTTGTTCTCTTTACTTCACGAGTTCGTTCATATCTGCCTTGGTGTAGACGACCTATTCAATGATAGGCACAGCACAGTAAAAGGCGTCAGCAAACTTGAGATTCTCTGCAATGCGGTAGCAGCGGAAATTCTTGTTCCAACCAATCTATTTTACAGCACATGGGAGAGCTTCATTTCTCGATCTAGTTCTACGGAGGAGACCATCCATAAAGTTTCCCATTTTTTCAAGTGTGGGAATATCGTCGTTGCACGTAAGGCATTGGATACAGGAAAGATTAGTCATGTAACCTACGACAACATTGTTCAGAATGCCTTAAAGCACTACATTGAAAATAGAAAGAGTAAAGATTCTGGGGGGAATTTTTACAATACGAAGGGAAGTCGCATAGATAAACGTTTCTTAACATTTGTCGTGGATAGTGTTTCTCGGGGAACAACCCTCTACAGCGAGGCATTCAGACTTACAGATACAAACAGGCATACATTTCCGAAACTAGTAGAAAGGATGAATGATTAATGCCTGACGGAACCATCTACCTGATTGATACCAATTCCTTAGTCACACCAAAAGCAACTTACTATCCGTTGGATCTTGCCCCAACCTTTTGGGCTTCGATGGCTGAGAAGATCCAAGATGGTTTAATAGCAATCCTAGACCTTGTAAAGAAAGAAATCCTCAAGCCAAAAGAAAAGGATGACTTAGCCCTTTGGATTACTGAACTAAACATCGGACAATATGTCGACCATAGACAACAAGAGATAGTCAACACCTACGCTAACGTTCTCCAATCCATCCAAGACGATCCATGTTATTCGGAAAAAGCGCTTCGTGCTTGGGCTGATCAATCAGTTGCTGACCCTTGGTTGATTGCAACAGCGGCAGTGTATGGCTACACCATTGTCACATTTGAAACATATGTACATATCAACAAGGGTAATCCAAGTGGAACTCCCAAAATACCAAACATCGCAGAGAAATTCCATGTGAGAACAACCGATTTATTCCATATGATCAGGGACTTGGGTATCAGATTATAGAAATTGTTCAGTAGCATCGGCAACGACAGGAGAAATTACTGGAGAATCCCAAGGCAGGCAATGTGCTAAGAGTCAGCGGAGGAAAGGAACGAAATCGCAAAGGTGATTACAATCTTGGGAAAGAGTCTGAAAAGCAGGAGTTAAGAAATGAGTGTATATAAAAGCATCATGCAAGGCCTGGATGATGCTGTTAAATATCAGGAAGGGAAAATCGATGCTAGTAAGACAAAAATCGCCGTCAAGCCGGTCGAGTCTTTCACCAATGAGGACATCAAACAAATCCGAAAGCGAGTAGGCTTAAGCCAGGTCGTCTTTGCCTCTTCCCTTGGGGTATCCAAGAAAACAGTTGAAGCTTGGGAACGTGGTAGAAACACTCCTGCAGGTCCCTCCCGTAGACTCCTACAGTTAATCAGAGACAACCCTGAAATCATTGAGCAAATTATCGGTATCAGGAAGAATTGTCACATTTTCCACAAAACCCGGCATTTTAAGCCACTGGAAGCATGATTTGGCGATTTGAGGTACCGGGTAGAACTTCCACAAAATCCACATTTGCAGAAATCAGGATCATTCTAGATTCTTCGATCAGAAAGTGTCTGCCCCCATGTTGGTTGAAAGGGAGCTACGCAAAAGACGGCTCAAGCATGGGTTGCCAGCGGCTGGATGACCACTGGCCTTCTATGTACAAAAATCAAGAAATTCAGATTCCTTAGGTTTAGATAAAAGTTAATCTTGGCAGATTTGGCTTATTTACTCTTACTTTGGTTGCGACTGACTCATATTGGTTGTTTCTTCCTAACTCCTAATGGTTAAATGCTCCCGACCCTAACACCAAATACGTAGAAATATTTAACATCACATAATGGAAACGGTAAGTTGTTTTCACCTTCCCACGGTATGATGTGTCACCTTTTTGGGGGGCAGATCAGAGGGGTTCTATGGTCTAGTAAGTCTTTGAACATATTCTGGGTGAAGAGCTTATTGATGATTGCATTATTTATAGTCAATCGTTGCCCTCCCTTATTGTACCCTCAATACTATTGTTGAATAATCTGGAATACTTGAATTCGAAAAACGCATAACTAATTGAAATCACGGGGGACATCGCAACCCTCCAGGATGTTCTTCACAATCTCTCCGACAGAGAGAGCAGGATTGACTGTATAATACTCATATCCACAATGGCGCTGTAAAGGAAACCCGTTCTCCCTGTTTCTTTCCATGATTCTTTCAGCCCTATCAACAGCAACCCATACGTCAGCCAGAGTCAGTTTCCCCAACAATCTCTTAAAATTATCTTCCTTCTTGTACTCTTTCATACTTGGAAACTGTTCATTAAAAGCTCTATTAATCGGCTCAAGGTATTGATGCCGATAGTTCAATGCCCTATTACAATCTGCTTTGTGTAGTATCATCCAAAGATCAAAGGCAAAATTACTATAACCCAACTTGTAGGTTATGGCTTTCCCAATATATTGAGCCTTTTTCATTCGCTCCAAAGTCGTTGAAAATTGCTGCACATGCACAAGTTCCTCGCTTTCCCGATCGAAAATATGAGAAACTATGGTCTTGCCTAAAACACTCATGCCCTTCGCCCGGGAGAGTGGATCTTTTTCTATCTTGCAATCAAATGATGCTTTGAACGTTGCTCTTTCCGATGCATTAATACTACGGCTCAACCACTGAAGATACCACATCTCTGTCTCACCTTCGACTGAGAAAAAGAATTGTCTTGAAAGTCTCATCCTCACCTACTCCTTATTGTTATCGTTCATCAAGGTTCGGATGATCGGCGCAAGATCAATGCTCTTGATTGCCCCATAGCGGTCCACGAAATAGTTTTTCATATAGTCCTCACTCAAGCGAACACCTTTTGCTCCTGCAGTACCAAAGTCAGACAAGGAATAATGCGTGCTGCAATGAGTCTCATCATCACGATCTACAAATTTTATCTCATCCCTTCTGAACAGATTTGAATTCAGGAAAATAGGATTGTGTGTATTGAACACCAACTGGGCATTGTGTGTGTTCAGCTCATCATTGTGGAAAAGTGTGATGATATTCATCAAAGCCATCGGATGGATGGAAGCATCAAACTCATCGACGACCAAGATACCACCTTCCCTCAAGGTCCTGAGAACAAGTGGGAACAGGTTGATGAAACGGATAGTCCCGTACGATTCAAACAATTCCACAGGGATAGCGGCATGTTTGGAATTCCTATTGAAGATAGAGCAAAGCTGAGCTTCTTCATGTTCTCCATCCAAGATATATCCCAAGGCGTTGGAATTTACCCCAAACAATGCAGCAGCTTCATTCAATGTCTTCTCGATGAAGACCGACCGTTTCTTAGGTTCGGAAAACTTCCGAACCAACTGCATCGAATCAGAGCGGTAGATGACAACGAAGCTCTTATCCAGCCACTGGGTAATCGCTGAAGGGAGCTTTGCACTGAACATAGTCTTGAAACCATTGGCAAGGAATAACTCCTCATCATGGAGGCTACTCTCAGCCAAGGCTGCCGCACCCTTCGCATTCTGAATATACGCAGAAACCAAGTACGGTTCTACAACAGTCATGTCCCCAATTTCCAATGTTGCAGCCTCGCGGACAAAGAGGGTGGTATTGTTCACACGAAGAGTCTCTTTGAGAACTTTCCTCTCATGGTCTCGATCCAGGAATCGTCCAAGATCAAGGGACATTGCATACTCAAAGAGAAGCCCCCCATCAGTGAATGCGATGGACAGATCTACTGGCTCAACAGTATTTAGTGTATTGTTCGGAATCAGCTCAAGTGCGCTGGAGGCAGCATTGGGAGAATCTTTCACCTCAACATTTCGAATATTTCCGCGAAGCACGATATGCTTGAAGGTTTCCATTGCTCCGATGATGTTGGTCTTGCCTGAGGCGTTGGGACCGTAAATAACCGCCGAACTTAAACCTTTATAGACATTCCTCCCGATTTTCTCAGAAAGGATACTGTAATCCAGACCCTTCTGTTTCGGGGCGACCTTCATGGAGAACACACATTCATCCTTGAAGGATTTGTAGTTCTTCATCTTAAATTCCAACAACATAGTGAAACCTCCATTTTGCAATATTTCTGCAAAATCATGTACTATATATACCACTTTAAGCATCTATAGTCAAATCTTATAGATCTATTTTGCAGTTATTAGACAAAAGTTAAAACAACCTAGTGAGCTCAGTATATGATACCAAGAACTATATCCGGATACTACATCGATTGGGCTTATGTTAGGCGAGGCAGCAGTACTACTTGGATGTGTGATAGTCATTCCTAGCTCCAATACCCTGGGAGAGAATCCCCGAAGCATAGGACTTCCTTGTCTTGTTCGTGGCATCCTGTTTCCAAGACAAAAGAAGGGATACTCCCTCCTTCGGTTGATCAGGGACAACCCTGAGGTTTTCGAACAATACAAAACCAAAGGTTAATTGGAGTGGAATCGTAAGCATTCCCCCTCCGGTTCATTTGGATGAACAGAGGTGAATATAGAACGAGATTGTCTCAATCCTGCCAAGAAGAGTCCCCCCTCACGACTACTAATAGTAAGAAAAACAAACAGACCTTACTAACCTTTGTAAGTGTTAATTAGGTTTATTAGGGAATTTACGAGTTTTGTATTATTATTTCTATACAAAATGTACCGATTTATATTTTCATATTGACTTTTTGGATAGGTCGTGACATCTTATATGTATTACTTGAAAGAAATGGAGGTGAGTCTATGAAATCAGCTTCTGTGAGAATTACTAACGTTACGATTCACAATCTAAAGAATGTGATGAACGGTTCATTGTCATTTGAAAATGGAAGGAAGAACTACAGAGCTAGCATTTTGGGCCTCTATGGACAGAATGGTTCAGGCAAGACTGCCTTGATAGATTCGTTGGAGCTTCTCAAGCATGCCCTCTGCGGGGGTACAATCCCCAAGAAATTTACTGACTATATCAATGTTGAATCAGAGGTTGCTACGCTTTGTTATGAGTTCGAAATAATGACACGAGAAGGTATCACCACAGTGTCATACCAATTTAGCATAAAATCGGTCTCGGATACTTCTGAGACAAATGTTGATTCTATCCAACCTTCTGAAATAGGAAAACGAGTTTGCATTTTCAATGAACTTATTAAGTGCCCAATTCTAAGTGACAAAAAAATAAGAATGGGCAAACTCATTGATACAGATACAACAGAGTTGTTCATTCCTCTTCCAAAGAAGCAGCTACTCATTGGAGATACCAAGAAAACCACCACTGATCTCCTTGTTGCCAAGAAGCTTGCAAGTTCTCAATCCCGCTCCTTTGTGTTTTCAAGGGAGTTCCTGAATGCTGTCAGAAGCAATGTGAAATATTCTGTAAATCCTGACAAGGAGCTTGTTTACTATGCAAGCATCATAGAAAGCTTGGTAAACTTCGGAAACCATGAGCTCTTTATCATCAATACGACCAATTCCGGTCATATTAGTCTGAATGCACAACCATTGGTTTTTAAATTGTCAGAAGGGGGCGTGGGAGCAATCAGTTCGATGATGATCCCTCTCAATGAACCTGCAGTAATCCCACAAAAGGCAAAGGACGTTGTCACAAAAGTTATCAGTAATATGAATGTGGTTCTCAAGAGGATAGTTCCAGGACTAACCATAAGTATCAAGGACCTAGGAACCCAGGTACTTGAGAACGGCGAGACGGGAAGCCGTGTCCAACTTATATCACACAAGAACAACAAGGAGATACCACTCTGCTATGAATCTGAGGGAATCAAGAAAATTGTCTCAATTCTCCAACTCCTCATCGTTGTCTATAATCAACCGTCTATCACATTGGCAATAGACGAACTTGATTCAGGAGTCTTCGAGTATCTTCTGGGAGAACTTCTCAGAATCATTTCAGAAAAGGGCAAGGGTCAGTTGATCTTCACCTCTCACAACCTTCGTCCACTTGAAACGTTGGACCGTGGGTTCATTGCGTTCACGACAACGAATCCTCAAAACCGTTTTGTCCGCCTAATAAACGTCAAAGAGAACAACAATCTCCGGGACTTTTACTACAGAGACATTATGCTTGGAGAGCAGAGTGAAGAGCTCTATGAACAAACGAACAACTCAGAAATAGCGCTTTCATTCAGGGAGGCTGGAGAGTACAGTGGCTCGTAGGAAAATAGTATTTGTAATTGTAGAGGGACCTTCAGACGATGAAGCACTCGGTGTTCTTCTGAACCAGATTTATGACAAGAATACTGTGTATATCCATATCACTCATGGCGATGTCACTACCAAGAAAGGTGCGAACTCTTCGACGATTCTTGTAAGACTTGGTGAAATTGTCAAAACGTATATGCATTCGTACCACCTCAATAAGTTGCATTTCCAAGAGATCATCCATATTGTGGATATGGATGGAGCTTATATCCCTGATGAAGCGATTGTAAAGGATGAAACTGCAAGTAAGCCCAGTTACTTATTGACAGAGATACACACTGCTAATGTTCAGGGAATCATCAATCGTAATGCGATTAAGCGCAGTTGGATTAATAGATTTCCTCAACACCAAGACTTTGCGATATTCCGTATCAGGCGTATTACATGTCTTGTAATCTGGATCATGTGCTGCATGGAAAGCTCAACTCCACTGATGAAGAAAAAGAAATCGATTCATTGTGCTTTGCAAGGAAGTATCGTTCAGATATCCCAGCTTTTATAGAATTCATATGTGCGTCTGACTTCTCGGTTGGAGGCAACTACCTGGAATCCTGGGCATTCATAAAGGAAGAAAAGCATTCTCTCGAGCGTCATACAAACTTGGGAATCTGCATCGAACGGGCTCGTGAAGGGAAAAATGAAAGGTATCAATACCCCAGGGCAAGCCCTGGACTCAGGAGGCGTTGCCCCCTTTTCCGCCCCAAGGGACGGGGTATCTCACCTTGCTTTCCCGGCACTCGCTCCAGAGAGGAACCATCATGCTGATTCCTTTCCTCTCGCTCCGTTGGGGAATGAACCAAACAACACAAGTAATAATGGGTCCTGACCACAAAAAAATAGACTATGAGATGTTGTACTTTTCATCTTTCTCTCGTTTATATCACTTGGGTAAATTTTACTCCTTTTGTACATAGAAGATTTCCATGTACACACATTCTGTCACACCTTTTTCCGATGAAGAATATATCTTGGCTATTCCCCTTCCCGTCCATTACCTCAGCAATTACCTTGCCTGCCTGATTGCCCTATAGGAACCAGCTAATCCAACTCTGCTAAAAGAACTCGTATAGAGGAATGAGAGCCTTGGTACTGTGGTGCAAGGTATACAGAAGACAGAGAAATGATGACATCTCTCCTCCATTTCATCACCTTTATTGTTTATTTACCCTTATTTTTATCACTCTTGATACAATTTTTACCCTTACATTTAGCAACTTATATGATATACTGAGAGTATGAATAGAAAAGAAGAAACATATCTATTGGAATGGTATAGGAATCCCTATCGTAAACCCCTCATAATCCGGGGTGCGCGACAAGTGGGAAAATCAACATTGGTCAGGATGTTCTGCAAGAAGAACAACCTCTAATTAGTTGAAATCAACTTTGAGCAAAACCAAACATTGCAGACCCTCTTCGCATCCAATGATCCAATCAAGATTATCCAATCTTTGGAAATCCTGCAGAACGTAAAGATTGACGCAGAGAAGTCAGTACTCTTTCTCGATGAGATTCAAGCCAATCCAGCTGCAATCCTTTCCTTGCGATATTTTTTTGAGAAGGTTCCCGGGCTTGCCGTTATTGCAGCAGGGTCTCTCCTTGAATTTGCACTGGAACAGTATAAGCTGTCCATGCCTGTAGGGAGAATTGAATACTTCTTCATGGGACCCATGCATTTCGAGGAGTTCTTGGAGGCGGTGGGAGCCGACCAGCTCCTATCGTACCTACAAACCTATTCATTGGGAGATGAAATTCCTCAGGCCATTCATGAGAAGGCTTTGGAGTACCTTCGGACCTACTACCTATTGGGAGGAATGCCAGAGGTAATAAGCGTATACAGGGAAACAAAATCATTACTGCAAGCTGATAAAATCAAATACTCCATCCTCAACACCTATCGTGATGACTTTGCTAAATATCAGACACGGATAGACATTTCAAAACTACAGGAAGTGTTTGACAAACTGGGAAGCACTGTTGGGAAGAAAATCAAATATGTTGAGCTGCTCCCTCAGGACCGAAGCACTGTCACTGACAGGATCCTGACCTTGTTCGAGTATGCAAGGATTTTATATAGAACCTATCATTCGAGTGCAAACAATCTCCCCTTGAAGACAGAGATCAACCAGAAGTATTCCAAAGGCATCCTGTTGGATATCGGCCTCTATCTGACACTGCAAGGATTATCAATCGCAGATATTGTCCAAGACAAGGGTCTGTTTTTCTCATGCCAGGGAGCCCTGGCAGAGCAGTTCATCGGTCAACACCTGCTCTACAGCCAGCCTACCTACATGAACCCCGAGCTCTATTATTGGAACCGGGAGAAAGCCCAGTCCAATGCAGAAGTTGATTTTCTCATTCAGCAGGGTAATACCATTCTGCCCATCGAAGTAAAATCCGGGAAAACAGGAACCTTGAAATCCTTGCATGTGTTCATGGAAACTAAACAACGTTCCCTGGCGTTGCGATTTTCCACAAACACCCCGGTAGTGGAGACTGTGAAATCTACTCTACCAAAGTCCGACTACTGTTATACCTTGGTTACGCTACCACTCTACCTGGTAGGACAGACCAGACGCTTAATGAAAGGTATCAATACCTCAGGGCAAGCCATGGACTCAGGAGGCGTTGCCTCCTTTTCCGCCCCAAGGGACGGGGTATCTCACCTTGCTTTCCCTGCACTCGCTCCAGAGAGGAACCATCAGGCTTATTCCTTTCCTCTCGCTCCGTTGGGGAATGAAAACGGCATTGAATAAGGAATGAAAGAGTGTTCCTAAAGACATTGTGTCCGACACTGTCTCCCTTACTGGTCGGGAGAGGTTCAACCCAGAGAAGTGCTATCTGGATGTCTCACTGCTGTTGCAGTTTCCCAAGTTCCGCAATGATCAGCTCAGGGATATCGTGCAGTGGGACGTGTTCAATGCTTATCTGAAGATCAGCACGCTCGTATGAGCTTTTGAAATAGCTGTAGTCTGCCTTGATTGCTCGTAAGTATCGCTTTCTTTTTGCTGGACTCATGGGTTCATCGATTGGGTTTGAATCCACGTCGTAAAACCTCAGCCTGTCTAGTACGTTCTCGAAGGAATCGTACAGATGTATCGAATAGAGTTCCTTATCCTTTTTATGCCGTTTGTAGACACTGTTATATGCGAACTTCAAACCTGCTGGAGTTCCTGCCACCACACAATCAATGTTCCGGGAAAACAGTTGGTCCAGCACTACACTGGCTCTTTCTCTGAACTCATTCATCGTCAGGCACTCGTTTTGGATTCTCTCTATCGGCTTCTGATAGAATTCCTGAACCTCTTCATCCAAGTCAAAGAATGTGAAGCCAAGCTTCTCAGCCAGCAACCTTCCTGTCGTGGTCTTTCCTACACATCCCATGCCTACCAGATAGATGATCATATGCCTCTCCTTCCATGGTGCCTACCAGCATTCTTGCATATTTTTGTACCATTTCTCATGCGTGAAAGGATAGTGGCAGTCTCCATACAACCCATCTTTTCATGCGGAACAATGGACGAGGGAAAAGATTGGAATCTTCCACGTGAACAAGAATCCACACCTTCAGAAAGTGGTTCTAGTATGCTGGATTTTATCATGGAATACTGATAGCTATTCAATCGTCGTCCAAGATACAACTAAGGCCAATATACCGGAGGATTCTTCGTCATACGGTAACTTGTTGCGACTGCTCGGAGAAATCTATAAACCACACGCTTCGAACGGGGAGAAGCCCTGTTGCATCAGCATCAGTTAGATTCAAACTTGAAGCTCATCTGCCACCCTTCATATGTGGAAAGCATATCGATGAACTGGGAAGCACTGATCCGCTTGTCATCAATGATGAACTGGACTTCACTATCCCCATATTCGTGTGCATCTACGGTAATCTTGACACGCCCCATAGAACCTAAACTATATGCACGTCCCTTGTAGATAACCCCATAGCCGCTGGAGAGCCAATCACCTTCGATGGCACGGACTGGACTTGGAGATAAGGATTTGCCACCAACGCCAGAGCGTATAAGTTGCTTGAAGCGTTCAAATTCAGCTTTTCTATCTATGGTGCCATCAGCAAGATACACATTCCTATCGGGTGATAGTTTGTCAACGATTGGGTCGTAGCAGTCCTTCGGAATCTCCAAGCCGTTATAAAGTGCTATCTCCTTTGCTTCCCTGTATCGATAGATATCACCAAATCTTCCGTATTCAGTATCCAAAAAATCATATGGGGAGAACATCCTGAAAGTATACGGCTCAAACAGGCAGGTATCCTTTGCTGTCTGTCTGGGAGTGTATTTTCTTCCCATCGTTTCCACCCGCTTTTTGAACTCAATCTCAGTATGCGGATCTTCTAATTTTTCAAGGTTGGATTCTTTGCGTTTCAGCTCAGTTGCAACCCATTCATAGCCAGAGGGTATACACTCAACTGAAATGGCAAAGGAATACGATGTGGTTGGATAGAGCTGCTCATCAGTATGCAGAATACTATCAACATCCCTCATTTCATTTACTACGAATGAGTATTCATAATTACAGGCTTGGAGGAGTTTCTTTATCTGTTTGTTTGAGCCAGCGATGGAATCAGTCTGCTCCAGTGAAAAACTGGAGAATTCGTTAGAAGGACTCTTTGGAACAGGAGCCGCAGAAGAGGTTATACCCAGGGGCTTTGCTTTCACACCATAGAGAAGATACTCCTTGGAGGTGTTGAACTTCTCTGCAATCAAATCGCAGAGAGCAGCAGATATGATTGCACCCTTCTCTACCCTGGAGAGATGCCCCTGGGATATATTCAGCGTATGGGCGAAATCTTTCTGACTGAGATCATGCGATACCCTCAATTCCTTGATCCTGATACCGACTTCTTCATAATTGGGGACTTGGGCTTTACTTGTTTCCTGCATGGACGATCCTCCTTGTAGAGAGCTTCCTGCAATCTACAAGATTATTTACGCATGCAATATATACGATGTCAAGAATATTTATTATATTCTCTAAGAATATTATTGTAATGCACCTAAGCTCTTTTTCAGCATTCTCTCGTACCAGCGTCGTTATCATTAAAGTTTGCCAACTGCACTGATCCTGTACTGTTGCTTGCTGCTTGTGGGTTTTTCAGGAATAGCCATCTCTAGAGCTTTGCTTTCTAATACTGGATGTATATAGGTTTTTCGGAAGTGCTCTGCATCCCGCAGTCCTATGGCATCCTGCAAATCCCCTCGGCTCATTTCACCCGTGAGATGCTTCAATAGCTTCATGACTTCCGGGGTGGAAAATGTCACCGTAACTCCCAGCTTTGGATCTAATTTCCAAAACGGAGATGGCAATCCATTTCCGAGGCATTTCTGCACCATGAGCACACTACCACGACCAGCTTTTTCCCTAAGCCCCCGCAGATACAATACATGAGCGGTATCAGGATTTTGAAGTATTGAGATTTGGCCTTTAAGCAGGCTCTGCTCGGTTGCTCCCTCTGGGAGTGCCCCCGAGTTCCATATCTCCAACCAATGAGGATGCACATGGATGCTGACACCTCCAGATGCTGCACTATAGTTGCAATGTGCCAAAGCGTTTAGCCTTTGATGAATTTGTATATACTGGAAGTATTGCGAATGATACATGAGTAGGTATCCTCGAAAATGCGGTGCAGCGGACCTTTGAAAGACTCCATGTCACTGAACTTGTCGCCAGCTTTATCTGAACTGTAGCGCATAGCTTTGATTCGAGTCTGTGGTAAAAAGAACATCACCACCGTTCGTCAATCGCCCGTACCAAGCAACCGAGAAGCCTTCCAAGACCATGGAAAGGTTTCTTTTATCCCGAAACAATACCCTACGCATATTTGCAGCTGCTGACACAGTCGATCTTACCGCTTCTACATCGATATGCTCCTCTATGTCAGCAATAGAAAAGCGGCGTTCCCAACGTTCAGGCTCAATTTGATGACGCATCACTATATCGCGGATGGTTTGGGTTTTTGCTACTTGTGTGAGTTCACCAGTACGGATGTACATGACATCTTTGAAAGCATACAGAACATCACTCCCTGCTGGAACCTCTATTGAAATTACCAGCTTCTTATCCAATTCCTCAGCTTGAACAGCAACGAAAGCCTTCGGAGAGATATGTTCAATCAAATACAGCTCAAGCTTGTTTACTGCGTCATGAGACAGCTTATAAAGAACTTGCCAGATGATCTGTTTACCTATGGAACAAACCCTGCTCATCTATAAATACCTTATCGAGGTATCAGGGGGCATTGAGGGATAAAGTTGCTTTGGAATCGGCGCTCAGTACCCCGTTCAAAACGTTTGAAAAGAAAGACCTGTATCCAGGAAAAAGGAGCGAAAGACATTCGCATGATGCTCTAGCTTGATCTAGAACCATCCTTTTAGCGGATAGGGGTCCACCTGTGTGATGTATTCCTTGAACTCAATGGGATTAAATTGGAGTTTACTGATGAGGGTTTGGTGTCACTCATGCCCGGTCTGCATATATTCCCTGGTTCTGCGTGTTGAAGACACTCTTTATGGAGGAGAGGGAACGGGTAAGGTTGAGTTTGGTCAACAGCATGTCACGAATTTGGGAACTGTTCTGGTAGGTTCCTCTTCCTGCATACTTTTCAAGGACTGCATCCTTGAACCCTTCGTTGAACTCTGTGGAGTAGTAGAGCCCGTTGAGTTCCCTTGCATAGTCACTGAGTTGTTCCTTGGGCTTGTTCATACCCTCTGTGTTAACCCGGATGCTATCTTGGGAGATTCTGGTGTAGGTGTTGACCAATGCAAAGATGGTGATGATCAAAACCGGAATAACAGAAATGACCAACATCGTGAGAAAGAGACGTTTCTTTATTGGCAGTGCCTTACGGTGCTTCTTTCATCCCAATACCAGTCCTTCATCTCTTTCTCTGATACAAGAACGATTTGAACCATGAATCCTGCTTCGTTGAGTCTTGTACAGAAATACCCTTTACCAACTATCAGAGATGTAATTTCTACGTAAGAATAAGTATCGGTTAGTATCGGATATAACCCTTGAATTATCGGATATTATCGGATATTATTTAATGTATCCGATACTATCAGATAGTATCGGATATGGAGGGACGCTATGCACTATGTATCAATCGAGTCGAAGATTCTGGAGTTCAAGGAACGACTGGATGACTATTCTCGACTGCTTGAGACAGTCACAGCTTTTGCGAACACTCAAGGTGGAACAATCATCATCGGTATTAGGGACAGCGATCGTCTGATCGTAGGCTTGGATAGAGAAGAGATTGAACGCTACAGCCAAGAGATTCCTCAGGCTATCGCAGATGCCATATCACCACAAATCGCTGTAGACCTGTATGAACAACATCTTGGAGGGAAAACCTGTGTAACTGTACGGGTCTTCCCCGGTCCACAAAAACCATATTTTATAAAGAAACTTGGACACCCTTTAGGGGTTTTCCTTCGCTTCGGAGCTCACAACAGGAGAGCAGATGCCTATGCAATCGAACAGTTCAACCGAGAGCGTAGTGGAATCCGATATGAACAACAACCCTGTCCACAGATCTCATATGAGGACCTCTCGAAAGGACTACTTGGAACCCTGTTCACCAGCTATGACCAGTCAATCCTCATCGGTGCAGGGTATGGGTCTACTGATGTCTCGGGTAGAACCATTCCAAATGTGGCGGGAACTCTGCTGTTCTACCCTGAACATCAGAGAATCATCCCAGAGTCGGGCATTGTGGTAAGTGCCTATGCAGGTACAGATAAGAAACAGCTGATGAAAAAAGAGGATTTCTCAGGGGGAATCATACCCATGCTTGAACAATCCTATACATTCATCTCAAACCTCTTGGGAACACAGTATGAGCGGGAAGGGTTGGTCAAGCAGCCAGTAAACTATGAGATACCTCTTGATGCCATCCGTGAAGCACTCGTCAATGCGGTAGCACACAGAGCCTATGACTATGAAGCTCCTACGAGAATCACGCTTTTCTCAGATAGGATTGAGTTCTTAAACCCGGGGACCTTCTATGCCCCGATCAATCCTGAGAATCTCAAGGAAGGGCTCTCCCGATACAGAAACCCTCTGATCGCTGATGCCTTGAGAAAGAAGGGGTATATGGAGAAGCAGGGAATAGGCATCAACCTTATCATATCTTCCTGTCTTGAAGATGGGTTACCGGAACCTCAATTTGTTGAATTGGAGTATCATGTCAAACTGGTCATCTTCAGGAAAACCGCAAGCAATCATACCCCCAAACCTGACCAGAACCCCAAAGACCTCACAGCTATGAGGAGTTACTTCACTGCACAAGGACTTTTTTCTTCCATGGACCTTGCCCAGTATCTTGGAAAGTCCCAAGCCATGGCAAAGAAGATACTAACAGAACTGCAAAGCAAGGGGATGGTAGAGAAGGTCGGTAGGGGACCTGCTACGAAGTACCGGTTCATCAACTAGGAAATGGATACTGTCCAGTCTGGTATGCAACTACCTCGGTGGAGGGCAAGCTCTCTATACCTCTTGGGATGATACCTGTCACCACCTGAGACTCATGATGCTCTCACTTTCTACAGAGAACGAGGTGATTTGTCCGTTTATTCTTAGGTGTATCTGCTTCTTTTCATCAGTCGGGTTATGGATAACCAGTACACAGGAATTATCTGGGTTCTTCCATGCAGTAGCTTCAAGTTCGTGAGTATAAAGGGAGTGGGCAATACGGACAGCTCCCGGGGCGATTGAACGACTAAAGTGTTTGATGTAGTAGTATGACAAGCGCTTCTGGTAGGTACCATCGGACAAATTGCAGAGAATGGGGGAATCACAATAATTACCCACATGATTAGGACCTCCATTGGCAGCGAGGACCATATTCCAGTCGAGCCAGATATGGGCTCCATGATTGAGGTCCCCGATAATCTGATGGGCATAGTGCTTTGCATGGGCAATCTGTGCATCACTGGAGAAGGCGGAATACTCGATACACCCTTCTGAAAAGATGAGCAACAGATCAGGATACCTGGAAGCAGTTAGTGCAACCTGTTCATGGTGGTCTCCACTATACCAATGAAAGGAGGCTGCACCAACCATCCTGGAAATATCCTCACGATAAACCTCCCCTACCCGTTCAAAGAGCCGCTCCCTGTTATGATCCCATATGGTAATTATGGGAGGTACTTCCAATTGGGCAGCTCTGAGTGCTGGAGAGAGGGATTCCAAGATGAAATCATGTTCTTCTTCTGCGCTGAAGAGACAGGAGTCCCACATCTGGGATGCATTCGGTTCGTTCTGTACACCCACAAGGGAAACGGGCAACCCTTCGGTTTCATAAGCCTTCAGATACGAAGCAATATACGCTGCCCACGCATCGCTAAAAGATTTCAGCAACCTTCCTCCATGGTTTCTCTCGCCATTACTCTTCATCCACGCCGGTGGTGACCAGGGAGTCAAATAGAGCTCAATCCTCTTGCCTGCGACCTGGGAGGCTCTCTTGATCCAGGGAATGATGTAGCGCAGGTCATGCGCATCGAACAGATCCCGATCAAGATACACCCTCCCCTGTTCCCTGGCACAGGAACTGTACGGAGTAAGGGAGAAGTCACAGCTGTCAATCGGGGAGCGGACCCATTGGTAGTGTAAAGCAGAAGACGAAAAACAATCTTCAAGAATCTGCGCCGAGACATCTGCAGGGAGCGTTTCCAAGACATGTCCAACGGACTCTGTTATCGCACACCCAAATCCCTTGAACCTCTGGTACTCGATCTCGGGGAAGATGGTGAGACACTCCTTCTCAATTTCATCCCTGTCAGGACTGCTCTCCAAGTCAAACTGCTCGTGTTCTATCCTTCCCTGTATCCAGAACGTTTTCTCTCCGTGAATTCTCATACTCCACTCCCTTTGATCGTAATGCTCTTCAAGTCGAGAGCTCCTTTGATAAGCGCAATACCTACACAGTGGCTACCCTCAGGGAGTTCCACAGAAAAAGCATTCTCCTGGGAGACACCTCTGGGTAGTCTCTTGTCGACCGTGAGTGTGTATTCGCATTCACCATCCCCCTCACCTTCCACCTGTATGGTGTAAGAGCCTTGTTCTCTGACAATGAAATGATAAAAGAGCTCTTCAGCTGGTCTTAGATGGACATACAATGCATCCTCGCTGTTCTGTGGTTCTCCAGCAAGCTTACGGTAATTGACTTCACCACGGTGCCCATCACAGAAGAGGATGGAGATGGGGTCCCCACTACGTACTGCAGCTCCAGGGATTCTCTCGTATCGGCTTCTATAGGCATCGTACCACTGGGCAGGGATCGTGAGGGGAGGAGTGCGGAGAATGGCATGGGATACTTCATCCAGGAAGCATGCTCCTTCCAGGATGTTGTGAAGAAGCTCATCAAACTGCTTTCGTGTCTTTTCCTGATTCTCCCACCCCTTTGGGGCAGGAAAGGATACAGGTGAGTTGGTACACGCCATCTTTTTATACGTCCAGAAGTTCCAGGATATCTCGTGGGAGGTGTAGAGAGAGAAGGCTGCAGTGTACCACTCAAGGTTGTTCTCTCCGCCCTCCCCCATGAAGATGGGGACTTGCAGTCTTTCCCCCATCTCAGCATAGGAGGAAATGCTCTCCCAGTCGGGATTGCTCCAATACTTATGGAACTCCAGAAGGTAATTGGTGTCGATAGGCACACCTTTCAACGCTTCGAAGGGAGACCAGTCAGTTGCCCAGTGCAGTCCTTCCAGGATGATGATATGTCGCTTATCAACCTCCCGAATTGCCTTGGTGATGTCCCGATAGAGGGGCATGAGCCTGTCATTGTATGCACCATGCCACTGGGGCAGTGGTTCGTTGAGCAAGTCGTACCCTGCGATTACTGACCTGTCATGGTATCTGCTTGCCAAGGCTCTCCAGAGAGCGATGCATTGCTCCCTATAGTGGTCTTCGATGAAGAGAGAGGGGATATCATGCTCACTATCATCGATATTCTCGCCTGTCTGCCCGCCTGGGGCGCCATGCAAGTCGAGAATACAATAGACATGATACTTCTCACACCACAGGAGCAGCTCATCAACCTTCCTGATCACCCGCTCGCTGAAGACTGGATCATTTGCTTCATTAAACGTACAGAGGGTCCGGCTATTGAGAGGAAGCCGTACGGAGTTGAAACCCATACGAGCGATATAGGCAATATCATCTTCGGTAATATAGCTCTCGAGATAGCGTTCCCAAAAACTAGTGGCATAGGAGGCCCCACATACTGTCTCAACAAGCTCTTCGATGCGCCTTGGCCGGTCGTAGGGTTTCTCCAGCTTCCACATGTATCCTTCGGGAAGCATCCAACCCCCAAGACCGACCCCCTGCAGGAGGACAGCGTCTCCTCTATCGGTAACAATTCGTTTTCCATCGGTTTTGAGCCACGGTAGTTGTTTGTTCATGCCATTATCCTTTGAGTGCACCTTCGGTGATACCTTTGATGATGTGTTTCTGCAGCAGGACGTACACGATGATCATGGGCAGAGCTGAGAGAATAAGTGCACTCAGGATAGCGGGCCAATCGCTTGCATACTTGCCGAAGAGCATATTCGTAGAGAGCAACAGGGTGTAGCGGGAAGGACTCTGAAGCATGATCAGGGGAAGGAGGAAGTCGTTCCACATCCATAGGAGGTTCATGATGCCGATGGTTGCGGTTATGGGGAGCAACAGGGGGAACACTACATTCTTGAATGTCATCAAGAGATTGCAACCATCGATGCGTGCAGCATCCTCCAGGTCGAGGGGAATTCCTTTCACGAATCCGTGGTACATGAATACTGCCATGCCCACTCCAAGACCGGAGTATATCCACCCCATGCCCCAGAGGGTGTTGGAGAGATGCAGTACGGTGGCGATCCGATAGAGGGGGATCATGATGGCATTGAAGGGAATGAGCATAGAAAGGACAAAGAGCGAGAAAATGGCGGTACTCAGTTTTCCCTTGAACCGACACAACGCCCAACCAGCTATAGAGGAGAAGAAGACAATACCGGTAAGACCAGCCGTTGAGATAAAGGCGGAGTTGAGGAGACTCCTAAAGTACCGCATGCTCTTGATACTCCTGCCATAGTTTCCAAACTCAAGATGCTCCGGCAGTGCAATGATGTTCGTAAAGATCTCTGAACGGGTCTTGAATGAGTTTACCAGGGCAAGGACCAAGGGAAAGAGACAGAACAGTGCATAACTGATCAAGAGAGCAAATATGAGGATTCTCCTGGGAGAGTATCTTGTATCAGAGGTATGGTTCATAGTTCCTGCTCCCTTCGCTTCATGACGGTGAGCTGGATGCTGGTGATTACCAAGACGATTGCAAAGACAATCAAGGACTTGGCTGTTGCATACCCGAAGCGGTTGCTGTTATTGAATGCCTCTTCATAGATGTTGATGGCAACTACCTGGGTTGCCCGTCCCGGGCCACCTCCGGTGAGGGTATAGACTACATCGAAGACCTGGAAGGCATTGTTGAGGGTGATGAAGAGACAGATGGTAAAGGAGTGAGCGATCATGGGAAGGGTGATGGAGCGAAGCCGTTGAAACGGTGTAGCCCCGTCGACAATTGCCGCTTCATGGAGAACCTCTGGGACTCCTTGAATTGCTGCAATGTAGATGATCATGATGTAACCGGTACCTCCCCAAAGCGCTACGGTGAGAATGGCGTAAAAGGAGAAGGTAGGGTCCCCTATCCAGGAGTGGTCAAGGAATGACCATCCCCATGTATCTGCCATGTAGTAAAGCACCTTGGTGAAGATGAAGTTCCACATAAAACTGCCGATGACCAGGCTGATCATATTGGGAAGGTAGAAGAGTGTTCTGAACACACCCTTCCCTCTTCTCTGGCTCTCAATGCCCAAGGCGAGTAGGAGTGCGAGTATATTCATCGCTACGACAATCCAGATGGTGTAGCGAAAGGTAAAGAGAAGCGAGTCCCAGAAATAGGAATCGGTGGTGAATATTTCCCGGAAATTCTCAAGACCGATAAAGGGCTTCTTCGGGTTGATCCCATTCCAGCTGGTAAGACTGTACCAGAACCCCATTACGGCGGGTATGATCTTCATGGTTATGAAGACAATCAGGGCTGGTGCGGTACAGGCTAGAAGCTGCAGGTTTCGTTTTGTAGCGTTTTGATGAGCCATACGGTATTCCTGTAGTATTCGGTAGAAGAAGATGACGCCTGCAGCAGATGCTGCAGACGTTCATCAAAGCGTGGCGTTACTGGGCCAAAGCCTTGTTTGCGGCTTTGAATGTCTGGTCCATGATCGTGATAAACTGGTCAACGGTCACTTGCTTCACATAGAGGCTCTGCAACAGCTTGCCTTGTTCATTGGTCACGGCCTGGGGAAGGACCAGGTCCATGTAGGCTCTGCCTTCGGCAACGTACCTGGAGGCATCCTTTGCCCAGTCGTACTGGTCAAAATCGTGACAGGAGGCAACCGGGTTGAACTTCAACGACTCATAGAGTGCTGAGGAGTCCTCATCATCGAGGATGTAGTTGGCGAACTCCATTGCCATCTCTTTCTGTGGGGTGTCTGCGTACACAGCCAGGGAAGTGGTGGTGGCAAGGTTGACTCTGGTGCAATCTTCGTTGTTGTTAACCGGGAGGGCCCCTACACCAATCCTGATCTCAGGATTGACTGATAGGATTGATTCTGCACTCCAGGTACCCTGGATGTACATGGCGGCCTTGCCATTGGCAAAGTCGGCAGCGCCCTGCTCAGAGCCGGTTTCCATTGCCCTGGGAGTGCCATTGCTCATGACAAGATTGATCATCTCGAAGATGTCTGCAACCTCACGGTAGGAACCCTGGTCGGCGTACATTCTGTCCACCCAGTCGGGGATTTCGCCGCTGACTTTGCCTCCAAGCAGGAGGGCAGTCATCAACTGTGGTACCCATTGTTCCTGGAATGCCAACTGGAAGGGAGTGTAGCCGTTTTGCTTGAGTACCCGGACAACTTCTTTCATCTCATCAAGTGTATCGGGGGCAGTGATCCCACATGCTTCAAAGATGTCCTTGTTATAGAGGTAGCCCCATACGGTGCTTTCAAAGGGAACTGCATACACTTTCTCGTCCACCGAGACAGAGGTCCTTACATCAGGATAGAGCTTTGCTGCAAGTGGTTGTGAGCTTAGGTCTGCAACATAGCCTGCTTCGACGTAGGTCGGCAGGTCAGCTGTGGCATGGAGGGTGAAGAGGTCAGGAGCATCATTCGAGGAGAGCCTGGTCTGGAGGATGTTCCGGTACTGGTCTGAGCTTGGCATCTCGAGTTCAACCTCGACCTCGATACCCTTCTCCTCAAGCATCTTCGCCTCGAACTGTGCAACATAGGCTTCCATCTCCTCGGTAAAGCGAGGGAAGCTCATCATAACGTTCAGGGTGACTTTCTTTGCGGGGGAAGCTTGTTCCTTTGTTCCTGCGCCGCTGAGCAACATCATGCTGATGCATAACATCACGAGCACGGTAGTGATTTTTTTCATTGTCTTCTCCTTTTTCATGGTTCTGTATGTTCAGCCTAACGCAGGATTGGGGAAAGACATTTGCCATGGTTAATCACGTGTATTGTCTACGTATAATCATCTTTCACATGACTCTCTCATTGCACCCGGGGTGATTCCATAGAATTTCTTGAAGACTTTATAGAAGTGGGAGATATCGATATACCCGACAATCTCGGGTATTTTCGACAACGGAATGTGGTACTCGGTAATCAATTCCTTTGCCCTCTCCATCCTTAGTCCCAAGAGATACTCCGAGAAGGTGACAGTAAGGTCCTTCTTGAACCGGGAGCTCAGGTACTCCTTGCTGACCGAGAACATGGTAGCAATCTGCTCGAGTGAGAGGTTCTCCTGGTAGTGGTCATCCAAGTACTGTTTGACTGGCCTGATATCGAAGTGATGCAAACTCTGGTTCTCGCTGACTTTCTCTTCGATCAGATGGGAGATCACTTCCAGATAGTGTTTCCTCAGGTCAGTGAAGGTACATTGCTCTCCGACTGCGAAGGAGAGCAGATGGGGTGCCATCTGCGATCCTGAGGAGATCAGATACTCCTCAATGATCGATTGGAGGTCATGGTTCATACGGATAAGGACTGCCAACCTGACCGTTGACTCACAATGAAGGTAGAGTTGTTCGAGTTGGGAGAGGGCGTGCTCGATTCCTTTTGATGAAAGGGTCTCCAAGGAGTAGCCGACAGAGTCGCGAACACTCTTGTACTGTTCGAACCAATTCCTGTCCACCACCTGCATGATGGTGGTCTCCCTCTGGGGTCCTCTTGCACGTTGTTCTGTTCTCAGCTCCAGGGAACATCGTTTAAGGGCTGTATTGAACTCCTCAGCATTGATCGGCTTGAGGAGATAGTCGATCGCTCTACTGGCTACGGCCTGCTTGGTGTAGGTAAAGTCGGTATACCCGCTGATGATAAGCACCTTGGCTTTACTCTTCTGTTCATCAAGGACCCGAAGCATACGAGCACCGTCAAGGCCTGGCATCTTCATGTCTGTGATAATGAGGTCCGGAGAGAGCTCCTTGATGCATTCCAGTCCGGAGTGCCCGTCTGATGCTTCCCCTACTATGCGAAAGCCGAACTCCTTCCATTTGCCAATTCGTTTGATGGTGTCCCGAGTCCAGGCTTCGTCATCAATGACGACCACTCTCAATCCTCTCACTGCTTCCTCCTACGTATCTCACAGGCGAGTTCGATTGTGGTTCCCTCTCCTTTGATGCTCCTGACGGTGACTCCGTCATCAATGCTGGAGGTCAGACGAATCCGTTCATTGACATTCATCAGGCCTATATGCTCTGAGGTGGTCATTGAGCTGATCAAGGCACCTGTACGTAGGGCTTTCAACTCCCGGTTTATACGCTCTACTTCTAGTGGTTCCATACCAGATCCGTTGTCCTTCACGATGATGTGGAGTTTCTCTTCATCACTGAAGGCGATGATGGAGAGCTTCCAACTACCGCTCTTGGTTTCGAATCCATGCATGAAGGAGTTCTCAACGATCGGCTGGAGCAGGAGTTTTGGGATCAAGGCACTGCGTACTGCTGGGGAAATGCTGAAGGAAACACTCATTCGGTCATTGAAGCGCTCTTTTTGGATGAAGAGGTAGTTGTCCAGATGCTTGAGTTCCTCATCGAGGGAAACAAAGGGTTCTTTGAAGTCCATGGAGTACCGCATAAGGGAGCTTAAGGATTCTGATATCCTGTAGACTTCATCACCACCTTGGGAGAGGGAGATGCTTCCTATAAGCTGGAGCGTGTTGTGGAGGAAGTGGGGGTTAATTTGGGCTTGCAGGGCGTTGATCTGTGCTGTCTTGCTCTGGAGGGTAATGTCATACTCGTTACGGATCAACTGACGGATCCGTTCTATGAAGGCAGCAATATGATGTTCGAGTACCTTTACCTCATCGGCTGACTCTTCATCCTCTTCCAGTATCAAGGACTCGAGCTCGATGTTCTTGACTCTCCGGGCAAGGCCGACGACGGGCTTGCTGATAACAGAGGAGAGAATGGCGGAGATGGCTACTGAGACCAATAGGCTGACCAGACCGAGGATGAGACCGGTATAGACGGTGGGGAGGATCGATGTGATAACTTCACTCTTAGGAACAACCTTTATAATGCTTAATGGTTCCTGTTGGTCGAAGGTGGAGAAGATGATGTTCCCATCCTTCTCGGTGTAAAAGACATCGTTGACAATCTTGAAGTCCTCGAGGGAGATCAGGTTCTCGAGGGAGGTTTCTACCTCTGGTACTGCCATCAAGAGTGCTGCTTCATCATTGATGATGTAGAGTTGTTCATTCTCATAGATCTGCAGGGTGGAGAGGATCTGGAGGAATACCTTGTCTCGTACGGCTGCCGATTGCTGAGCGAGTAGTTCCCTGTCGGGAAATCGATGGATGTTGTGCACAGCCAGTATTCCGTCTTCACTGGGGGTGAAGAAGAGGTTGGTCTGTAGTTTTTCAGGACGTATGAGGATTGGCTGTTCAGGGGAGCCGATCGTCACGCGAGCACGGTCTGCATAGATTTCCTGGTTCTGTGTGTTGAAGACTATCTTGATGTAGGAGAGGGAACGGGTAAGGTTGAGCTTGGTCAAGAGCATGTCACGAATCTGGGAACTGTTCTGGTAGGTTCCCCTTCCTGCATACTCTTCAAGGACTGCATCCTTGAATCCTTGGTCGAACTCCATGGAGTAGTAGAGGTCTTTGAGTTCCGTGGAAAAGTTACTGAGTTGTTCCTGGGTCCAGTTCATGCCTTCTGTGTTAACCCGGATGGTATCTTGGTAGATTCTATTGTAGGTGTTGAATGATGCAAAGGTGGTGATGATCAATACCGGGATGACTGATATAGCCAGCATGGTAAGAAAGAGACGTTTCTTTATTGGTAGTGTCTTACGGTTCTTCTTCATTCCAGTGAAACGACCCTCCACCTCTAATCATCAAGGATGATTCTACCAGCTCACAACCATGGAGTAAAGGAAAGGCATGTCATCTATGGTGTATGCTTTTGCAAGAGATCTTGCTTGCTAAGCCTTCTCACGGTCTCATGGCTGACATGGAGGAAACTGGCGATGTCCCTGAGGGCATGGCCGTCGGTGACAGCAGAATGAACAAACAGATTCCTTATCTCCCTAGAGAGCGGGGACTTTGCTCCTGATACTATCATGACACGCAGGTTCTCAAGGTTCTTTTCTGCGAGTATCCGGTCAAGGAGACAGGAGAGGCGTTCCCTGGTCTCCTCTCTCTTATCGACGATGGTGGCAAACCCGACCTGTGGTGTCCAGTTCTCATGTTCGGTGCACTCTCTGTAGCGTTGCAATGCAAGGGATGGATCAGGGGAGAAGTAGGAGAGCAAGGTTGTCCTGGCAATGATAGAGGTATCTCCAGTGCACACCTCTGTATGACCGCTCCATCGGTATGCAGAGGGGGTGGCAGCCAAGCCGGCTTTAACGGGGTTCTGGACTATATAACGGACAATGCTGAATAGTTTATGGGTTTCCGTCACGAGATAGCTCTTGTACCGGTCTCCATAGATTGTACCGGTTCGGTTGTACCGCTGGTTGTAGTAGAGGCTGTAGTTACGATTGAGAAACCAGATAATGGAGGACAAGGGCTCACTTCCTATCTTGATGAGGAGGTGGTAGTGGTTGTCCATGAGGACAAATTGGAGGAGGAGTGCGTCATGGGTGGTCAGGGCTGTAGAGAGGAGGCTGAGAAACTCCCGTTTGTCACGGGTGTTCTCATAGATGTAGTTCTTGTTGTTGCCTCTCTGGATTACGTGATGGATGGTACCAGGTGTGTCGTTTCTCTTCCTCCTGGGCATGGGATTAGAGTCCTCCCACCAGGTGCCACCTGCCATCTGAGCGGAACACGATCTTCCCTGAGAGTTCCATGTCGGTAAGGCACTCCATGACGGAGAGGCTCAAATCAGGGACCATGTCTACAATCTCGGAGGTGGTGAGGGGGTTCTCATTCAGTACCCCGATGACGTCCTCTTCATCGGGATGGGAAGTGGGTATGCTGCTATAACAGCCACCGAACTGCAGTTGGTCGTCATAGTAAGCCTTGGCTCCTTCGGTGAGCAAGAGGTTTGTTCCGGAGCTCTTTGGTTCAAGCAGGCTGTTGGGTACGGCCAGTACTCGTTTCCCCTTTTTTAGGGCACTACGGGCTGTATGCATGCTTCCGCTCCGCTTCCGGGCTTCCACCACGAGCAGGGTGTCACACCAAGTGGCAAGCACGTCGTTCCTGCCGATGAACCGAAAGGGCAAGGCTTCCTTGCCATAGGCGTAGGGGGTAATGACAGCCCCGGTATCTGCTATCTGTTCCATGAGTTCGGTATGTGATACTGGCTGGGCTTTGTGCAGGCCACACGGTATGAATGCGTAGGTGATACCATGGTTTTCGAGTGTGGTCTGATGAGCAAGAGCATCAATGCCGAAGGAGAGTCCTGAGGCAACGGTGTTTCCTTTTTCAACCAAGGTTGCTACTGCGGCCTTGGTCACCAGGTTCCCGTAGGATGTGCTTGCGCGCGATCCGATGACACCAATGACAGGGGTTTCAGGTGGGGAAAGCCTGCCTTTGTAGTAGAGTACCAAGGGGGCTTTTGTGTCGGCTGCATAGATGGGTTGGTAGCGTTGGTGATCAGGGGAGAGGAGATGGATGGAATGTTGTTCATTGTTTGCAAGTATGGCTTCAGCATTGGCAAGGTTGCGTGAACTCCAGAGGGACCCATAGGCTTCTCTCTTGCTTTCAGCAACGGAACCAGCCCTTCCCTGCTTTGTTTCCAGGATGTCGATAATGGTAGAGGGGCTTGCATGGTAGATGTTCTGGGGACTTGAGAGAGATGAAAGCAGTTTCCGTTTTTCCCTGAGGGTGATCCCCCGCATTTCGTTGAGCCAGATCCAGTAGATGGTTTGGTCATGCATGGTGGCTAATCTCCTTCTCGAGGTCACGGGAGAAGAGTGCGTGGATGAGATGGGTTCTCTCAATGGAGGCACTTCCCTGTATGTCGGCAAAGGTCCTTGCCAGCTTAATCGTCTTGTATCGGGCACGGACTGAGAGTTGGTCACGTTCATAGGTTCTCTGGAGGAGGGAGGCGCAGTCGTCGTCAAGGGTGCAGTACTTGCGAAGCTGGGAGCTGTTCATCTGTGAGTTGGTGGTAATGTGCTCCTCCCCTTTCTGGAAGCGGTATTTCTGGCGCTCCCGCGCCTCCATCACTGAGTTCCTGAGGTCCTTTGAGCTGGTATTTCCTTTCATGAGATGGCCGTCCTTGAACTCCACCCTGCCGACATATTTCTGCATGTCGATGCGGTCGAGGATGGGGCCTGATATGCGTTGGCGGTAGGTTCTGATGGCATAGGGGGTGCATTCACAGCGTGATGTTCCTGCGTAGCCACAGGGACAGGGGTTCATAGCTGCTACGAGCATGAAGTCGGAGGGGTAGCGGTTTGTCTGGTTGACCCTGCTGATGGTGACGCGTTTGTCCTCAAGGGGAAGGCGGAGGGATTCAAGAGTTTTCCGTCCAAATTCGGGTAGTTCGTCGAGAAAGAGGATCCCACGGTGTGCAAGGGTTACCTCCCCGGGTTTTGCCTGGGGTCCTCCGCCAATGAGTGCATGAGAGGACATGTTGTAGTGGGGGCATCTGAAGGGTCGATTCGTCTTGAGCTCATGGCCGTCAAGCTCCCCTGCTATGCTGTAGATGGAGGAGACTTCCAGGATTTCCTGCTCATTCATTGGGGGGAGGATGGTGGGGAGCAGTCTTGCCATGAGGGTTTTACCGGCACCCGGGATTCCAACTAGGAGAAGGTTGTGGTTTCCTGCAACGGCGGCTGCTAGGTAAGGCATGATGTCGTCATGTCCGACGACGTCCAGGAAATCACCTTCCTTGCTGGTTCTTTCCCGGAGTATTGGGTCCTGGTCTGTTTTATGAGGAGAGAGATGCAACCGCCCTTCAAGAAACTGTATCACCTGGGTGATGGTTTCACAGGCGATGATGTCCAGTCCCTTGACCAGGGATGCCTCATTGGCACAGTCCAGCGGTACAATGAGTTTCTTCCACCCCATTCGGTGGGCCTGGATTGCCATGGGCAGTACTCCATTGAACCCGACAAGAGCACCGGTGGTGCTGATGCCACCTACACAGGCTATTTCCTGCCAATCCTCGATCCTGGGCCTCACCTGCTTCGATTCCACCAAGAGACCAATGAGCATGGGGAGGTCGAGATAGGCTCCCCGCTTGGGGATGTCACTGGGACTGAGGTTTACCACGACCTTCTTTGATGGATAGGCAAAGGAGAGTTCTTCCGTGCATGCTTCCATGCGGTCCTTTGCTTCCTTTACTGCAGCATCGCCAAGGCCTACGATGGTGGTTGCCTGCAGGCCTGCTATGATTGCTACCTCCACTGCAAGTGGATATCCTTCTATACCGTTTATTCCAAGACTTCTAATGACAGTTGCCATTGTTGCTGCTCCTTATGTATGGGAAAGAGCAGGACATTGGTCTTTTGCTTCAGCGAGAAGAGAAAATCTAGAGAAATTGAGTTTCCAAAGAAACAACGGGAATCGTGGTATATGGCTTGGGCCAAGGGTTAGCAAGACAAGCGATGTATTCATATTAATATTATTAATATTGTTATTTAGTAAGTTAAGAAAAACATCTCCCGAGGGATAGTAATCACGGAGTACATTCCAACTCAGCTCATGGGTGTTCTCAAAGGAGCGGACCATTCCTTGTTGTTCCAATGCACTGAGGGGCCTCTGTTTTGCCAATGCCACAGCCGCCTCCAATTGGGAAAGAGACAGTAGTTTGAGAGGCGCTGGATCCAACGAATGTCTTTATTCCTTTCCATGCTTCTTGATACTCCTGCATGCAAGTATGGCATGAAAATGGGTTTCTCTCAATTCCTATGCTTTTTAGCTGCATGGGGGTTTTGTGGAAGTTCTTCCTATGAGCCGGTACGGGTACCAGTTCGTTTCTCATCTTGCTTTCAGCGGCCTAGGAAGCTGATATTTGTGGAACCTATGGTAACAATTCTTCTTGGTACCGATAATTCGGGCAAGGCAAAGATCATCACTTCCTTTGTGGGCCAGCATCTGAAGATCTGCAAGTATTACGGCCTTGAGATCCCTGAGGGGTGCACCCCGAAAGTAAAGAAGGTCAGTTCCAAGACCGGTCGGAAGAACAAGAATGCCGCTTAGGATTGAGCTTTGGAATTACTCATACAAATCTCTGGGAAACTCAGGTATATGTCAGTACATATTCCATACCATTGAACTAGGTGAATGAAAGGTATCAATACCCCAGGGCAAGCCTTGGACTCAGGAGGAGTTGCATCCTTTTCCACCCCAAGGGGCGGGGTATCTCACCTTGCTTTCCTGGCACTCGCTCCAGAGAGGAACCTTCCTTCTGATTCCTTTCCTCTCGCTCCGTTGGCGAATGAAACAAATTGACTGATCCAAGTCCTTCTTTCCGACAATTTTGAATCGATGGGCACGTCATCTTCCCAACACTGTCGAATTTCCCGTTGTTCCTAACACCTATGCCAGCGTATAGCTATCTTTTACTGCCTGTTCCATCTTTGTAAGCTCTTCATCGCTCAAGAAGTCAAAATGTGCAGATCTCTTCCTTGCAGAAAGGTTGCCGTTGCTCTGCAAACACAACCGGATGAACAGATTGACCAGACGGTCGGGCATGTCAATGATATCCTGAATCGCCTTTTTGGCGGTGTCATAGTTGGCCAAAAAACTGAGCTCTTGTACAAGCTCTTCTTCAATCGTTTTGAGTATAAACTCGGACAAGGCTTCTGCCTGGACTGTCATGTCCATATAGGAGTACCAGCATGCGCTCTCATTCTCTACAGTCATTTTTCCCATTTCATCCAGTCGATAGTCGATGACTTGAAGCAGGGGTCGGGAAAAAGCTTCCAGCGATCGGTCATAATCTTCTGGATTTTTCAGCATGACGGCTGAAATGGGGAACATGATTCCGCGTGGCACCATGTTCTGCAGCGAAAGGATGTTATGTATCAGAAACCGATGTATTCGTCCGTTACCATCCTCAAACGGGTGCAGAAACACAAACCCATAGGCTATCACCGCGGCGTGAATAACAGGTGAGATCCCACCTGTTTTCATCCTGTTATGGGAAGCAAGCAATCCCGTCATCAGACTTGGCAGATCTTCAGGTTTTGGGCAGATATACTGGATGAGCTCTTTCTGATACGCAACCGTCTGACCAACATAGTTTTGACTCACCCGATAGTCGCTATCGGCAAATCGCGGGTCAACAATACGGTTCTGAAGTTCGATCAGCTTTCCCTTTTCACAAAAGTCTTCTTGTTCGGCAAGTTCCAGGGATGCAATGAATTTTTCTGTACGGGAAGCATTGCTTTTAATATGTTCAATTTCAAAGGAAGATTTTGTCTCTTTGTTGTAGAGGTAGCTTAGTGCCCGGCGAAGCAGCTGTGGAGGATAAGCCGTGACAATTTCCTCACACCTCTTTCGCAGGGCTGTGGAATTCAGTTTTGAAAGCTTCTCGGTTTTCCTGACAATGGGACAAAAGACTCGGGGACCAAGAAGATTGTTCACAATGCGGTGGCGTGAAGACCTTTCTCCTTTCTTAACGGTATAATAATCTTTGGCTTCCAAGGCATCGACATAGTTGCCGGTGGTCATGTCGTTGATTGGCAGTTGATCTTCGGTCAGGAACTCATAGAAAAACCAAATCCTTCGAGCATACTTCCCAGTTGGCTTGGATTTGATGTACTCGACGAGTACTTCAGGAGATACCTTTTCGAAGATTTTTGACAGCAATGCAAGATTCACTCCATCATATTTCAGCGCAAACTCAAGGTGGTCTCCAACCGTTTCTCCGGGCCAATACTGGTTCCTGAAAACTTCCTCGACAAAACCGTCCTGTATCTTTGAAAAGTGTGTTCCTGTAGTGGAAACCATCGATCGGTGCCAGTTGGGTATGCCTACGATCGCGAGTTTTTCAAGAAGATATGCGTACCCCGCCGGTCGATGATCAGAAACGTGTATTCCCATGGCCATACCTCAAAAAAGTAGTATCATAGTGCAAATATAATTATTATTCAGTCCTATGTCAACAAATAGTATTACCATTCAACATATTCTTGCAAATATAGTTATTATAGCAAGCAGGGCGATTATACAGTGCAGGTTGTCTGCAAAAATACGTACATTCCTGTCAATACGATTATATAGCAGCATGGGAGTTCAAAAAGCAGTATACACGCTCTCCTCATTGAGTAATCTTGCATGGTTCTTCACGAGTACTATACAGCTCTCATTCCATGCCATCGAGCCAACCGATGATGGATGATGATGGACAGTAATAGGTATATGTGTGTGTACGAATGCTTGTGTTACTTCCGTCCAATTGTACCATATATCGGTATTATTGAAACGATATTGTTTTTATTGGCACGACATTATAGCCATGGTATATTGCAGATATAGAAAAAGGAGAGGTAGGAGCCAATTGCAAAATAGGTTTTCAAGAACCTCGTAATGCATAAACATACAAAACCATCACTCACATACCCCATACCTGCTACTGGCCCATGTGACTGACAGAGCTCTGTCTTGTTTTTACTGATAATTGCATGATGGATATAGAAAAAAGGACCTTTTTCTGTTACTGTTTAGTTACTACACAAAACAAACAAAAGAGGTCCTTCTTATGCACC
>Ga0334898_1000944_pt1 | contig 38350 bp, 30 predicted proteins | sample GraSluR3_MG_10_FD_207228 | JGI IMG/M metagenome (GOLD analysis project Ga0334898, IMG submission 207228) | Sludge microbial communities from methane-producing bioreactor in Wageningen University, Netherlands - Granular Sludge_3_08-R3 | ecosystem: Engineered > Bioreactor > Anaerobic >... | reverse complement strand
CAAGAATCTGTATATGCTATAGAGATGGGGTTTGCTGACCAAACCATTTTTGCTGGGACAAATCAAAACTTTTATTCCTATTCTTTATCGGACCAGAAATGGGGAGCTATGTCTGAGGGAATCAGCACAAATCCAGTGAAAGATTTCTCGATACATCCCATAGAAAGCGAACAGATAATGGTTGTAAAAAGAAATGATGAGGTATTGAAAGTATTCAGACCTTTTGAGGAGTGGAGTTCTCAAAGTGATTCATATTCTTTTTACATTGGTTCTCCAAAGGAGCCATTAGAATGGTTTGGAGTTCATAACAATGACATTTTTAAAAGCGAAGATAGTGGGAAGAACTGGAAGCACTATTCTTCAATTTCTTCATCATCTGTTGTCCATAAAATATGGATACATCCCCAAAATTCCCTCATATGGTTTGCTGGGACAAAGGAAGATAAACTTACGCCAGGAGATGGTTTGTGGATATCAAAAGATGAAGGCATACGGTGGGAAAAAGTAGACAATGTAGGAGGAGACTATACCATACAGACACTTTGTTTCGATCCCGTGGCTGAAAATGTTGTATATAGTATTGGAAACTCCATTTTTGGAGAAAAGAAACTGTTCAAAAGCGAAGATCATGGAACAACCTGGCGAGTACTACAGGAAGATACTAGTTTGCAATGGATTGAAGCAGACGGCAGAAGAAGTGGTTTTGTATGGGGCATAACATCGGATGGTAAATGTATGACTAGTAGTGATTTTGGTGAAACTTGGAACCAAAAGATCGATTTTTCAACCGACTACCCTACTGCATATTTTGCCTATCCCTCTGGTTTTCAAATCACTTCAACGCAGGAAGAAGGATCTTGTATTCTTCATTTGTACCGCGGACTATTTTTCCATATTTCAGATGCTGGCGAATCCTATGTTCCGATAGACGGTATTCCTGATGCCAGCTTTTATACAATGCAGATGCATCCAAAAAAGAAAAATGTCTTGTACATAGCAAGCGGTTTAGGATTGATTGAATGCACTTTGGATAAAAGAATGACTCATTGAGAGCCTCGTGATATCTAAGGCTGAAGATACAACTGTATCCAAAGAAGAGCCTGCATCTAGGTTCAAAAGGTGAAAATCTGATCTCTGTCGAAGCCATGTGAGTTGGCGTTTTGCATAGTGACGAGTGTTTTTTTCCATTAATTCTATTGTTTCTTCGAAGGTTTTCTTTTTTTCCAAGTGCTCAATACACTCTCGATATCCATGTGCTTTTATCTCGTATAAAGATTCTTTGTACCCTTCATTAAGAAGCCATTGAACTTCTTCTAAAAGACCTTCTTCAAACATTTTTTTTGTTCGATGATGGATACGAGAGTAGATTTCTTCTGGGTTCCGTAAGAGCCCAAATTTGATAAAGAAAAAGGGAGCCTTTTTTGTAGATTCTCTTTGAAGTTGTGAGATGGGTTTCCCAGTTACCTCATAAACCTCCAGTGCTCGAAGAATCCTTTTTTGGTCATTAGCATGTATTCTTTTGGCAGAATCAGGATCTACAACTAGAAGTCTATTGTACATTTCATACAACCCTGATTCCTGGCTTTCTTTCATGAGTTTTTGTCGAACCTCTTGTAAGTTTTTATCGTGCTTCATATCGAAAAGTCCATCAATAAGAGACGATACATACAAATAACTACCTCCTACTAAAATGGGAATGTGGTCTCTTTCCAGAACTTCTTGAATAGTATGTATTGCTTTTTTTTTGTACTCTGCAACGGATATTCTATTGTTTGGATTCACGTATCCAAAAAGATGTTGCGGAATCGAAGAATCCTCCTTATTCGGTCTGGCAGTACCTATCATTAGGTGTTTGTAGACTTGCATAGAGTCAAAATTGATAATTTCGGAAGGGTGTTTTTGCGCAAAGCGTTCGGTAAAGCTTGTCTTTCCTACCGCGGTAGGGCCATATATGACAATGACAGGTTTTTTTGTGGGCTGTTCAGCCATCACTTGGTGGAGTGACTCCAATGTCTCGTCTAGGACGTAATACGGGGAAGATGTACCGGCTAGAATAGATATACTTTGTGCTTTTTGAAGGTATTCTTTCTCTTCTATTGTCGAGTTACTTGGCACAAAATATGAATGAGGGTTGATGGAACGGGCGATTTCAAAAAGGCTGTATGTATTAGAACTTCTTCGATCTCCTACAACAACAATTGCATCAGAGTGGTGGGCGTACTTTTCTGCGTTTTTTTGTCTTTTAATGACGGTTGGACATAGTGTATCCATGACGCTTAAAGAAAGGTTCGTTTGCAATTGAAGCCAGTTCTGAATGCTGAAAAAAACTTTGCTTGAAGCAGTTGTTTGACTTATAAGGCCAATCTTGCATTGAGGATGAATATTTAGAGTGTTCTTAAAAACAGAAGAGCAATGTAGATCTTCTAAAGATTCAATAACAAGAATTTTCTCCTTTTTAGAAAAGCTGATGGTTCCAACAATTTCAGTATGATTCTTTCGTCCTACCAATACAACAAGATCACATACATGAGACAAATGAATCAGCTTGTTTCTCATATTAACAACCATCGGACAAGTCATATCAATAATGTCACGAGTTCTTTGCTGCAATAGTTCTAGATTTTCTTTGGTAATTCCATGTGCTGGTATCATTACTCTTGTATGGGGATGAATTTGCTGCAGGTCTTTGACAATTCGAACATTGTTTAATGCTAACTCATGAAGGACCCGATCGTTGTGAATTAAATCACCGAACACAATTATTTCTTTGTTTTTCTCAATACTTAAAACAGATTTCCATACTGCATTTCGAACACCGCCACAAAAGCCTAAATCTTCACAAATTTGAATATGATTACACACGTTTTACTATCTCCTCAATTTTTCCATAGACCATAATGTGATAGTCATTGTTTTGAGGATAAAATTTCAGCGTATCCGTTTGAGTTTGGATTTGGTAGGCATTGATCGGATGAGTATCTTTTACTTTGCATTCAATGGCATATTTTGCTTCTACGATGGGGGCTGTAAATTGATCCAAAAGAGGAATATCTATGTGAAGAGCATCGTTGCAAAATTTGTCTTCCTGATGACCACTCATACTACCGAAATAGTGGAGTTCTTTCTCATAGCCATGATCGAAAAAATTAACTGTGAAGGAGTGAGAAAGACGCATAATTGAGAACGTATGCCTAGAAGGTCTAACGGCTGCTGTGAAGTACAATTGATTCCACATATTGCCAAAAAACCCCCATGCAATTGTCATTCCCGCAAAACGATCTAGCACTTTTGAAGTAAGGATAACTTGTCCAGCAACCAATTTTTTCATTAGTTGCGGTAAATCGTTTATAAAAGTATTCTTATTCATTCATTGTTCTCCTTTACCAATTTGTAACCACTTAAAAAACAGAATATGTACAATAAAGATGAAAGATCATTCTTTCTATTGCCCTCCAAATCAGGAACCCTCGCCTGGGTTCCTCCTGTCAATAATAGTGTCTTTTTCTTCTTGCAATGCTCTCATTTTTTTGAACGAAATAACATCAATAGAGGATTGGAAAGGAATAAAGACAACCATGAGTATTTCGAAAAGGAAGTAATTTGACAATCGACTGCTTATGAGGACATACAAAACACCGAAACAGAAATAATAAAGTACAATCGAAAAAAAGTGTTGAAAATACTTCCGATATCCGCTCTTCCACACTTGAAACGTTGACTTTTCTGCATGTATCAAAAACAAACGTATAGAACTGTGGTAGGGTGTAAAAACAAAAAGAAACCAAAAGATTCCAAGCAAAATATAGGGAGTTAAAAACGAAGGGAAAAAACTAGATGCCTCCAGGGGAAAATCCTGAAAAGAAAGAGTACTGATAAGGATAAATGGGATGTATACAAACAAGGATATGCCTAGAAAAAATAAATCCGAAAGTAGAATACTTCGAAACACCCTTTTCCCTTTTTGAAACGATTCCGTTAAAGAAGAATCTCCTTCTAGCAGGAACAAAGAGTATATGAGTGTTACGTAAGAATTAATACAATAAACTCCTAAGAAGAATATGGTTACAATCAAAAATGAACTAGCTGTAGCCATCTGGAAACTCGACAAAAACCAAGTTATGATAGCGAAAAGCAAATACTTCGATAGGTTGATGGGTATGGATACATATAGAATGGTTTCGATTCGAGAAAGCAGCAAGATAAAGGCTTCTGCAAAAAGTTGAAAGGGATTCATTGTGCTATACGATTTGTGGTTCTTCATTCAAAACTCTCCTGTTTTCATGAACAAATAGTAACAACCAAATCAGGCCAACGATACTTAAAAGAAGTGCAACAGTAAACATCATTGTCCATCCATACAATTCTGAAATCCAACCCCCTAAAACAGGTGCAACAAAAGCGCTGACTACTTGCAAAGAGTTGTACAAAGCGATATAGGTAGGATACCGTCCCTTAGGTGCCATATTATGCAACAATGCTAGCCCACTACAACCAATACCACTATAATATATCCCCAGCATAACGAACACAACACATAAAGCAACCCAGGATTGAAAGAACATGAGTATGATTGAGGTAGAGATGAGTCCTAACGAGGCAATCGTAAGGACTAATTTATGACTTTTCCGATCCCCAACATATCCCCATACAAAAAAGAAAAAAGACTGAGAGGAGGCTAAAAAAATGGATAGTATTCCCGCAGAAGAATCTGGGAAACGAAGTGATTTAATGGCGTATACAGTAAAAAAAGTTGTCGCCATAGAGCCTAGGCATTGTAGATTCCGGACAACAATGAAATGTACGAACGATCTGTCGTTTTTGAGAACTATAGGTAGAGCTTTGAAGAAGTCCTTGGAGGTTGTTTGAATCGTCTTGTCTTTCATATCCGGTTCTCTTCCCAGCAGTACCATCCAGTATGAGATGAAGACGGCTACGGAAGCACAAGAGAATAGAAGAAAGTAATTCATCGGAAATGCAAATCTATCCAAAAGATAGGCAGCAAGAACAAAGCCGCCGATACCCAGAAGAGCCCCAAACCCATTGGCAGCCGCGAAGAAGCTCCCTAATTTCCGACTAGGCGTAACTTTAGCAATATATCCTAACCACGCAGGTTGGATGATTCCTGAAGTTCCAAAGATCAGAATGACACAAATGATTGAAACCCATATAGTCAGAGATGGATAGGGTATGGCTAAAAAATAAGCACTAAGAGCAAGAACCACAAAAGGAAACCGCTGCCATAAGGTAATCTTTTTAACAAACGCAAGTTTATTGGGTTTGTTTTCAACTGAGTTTGCACTTATGATTCCTGGCAACATTACACAAATGAATGCCAATCCTGGAATGAGACCAATAACGATATTGGATCCACCCAGCTTTTCAATAAAAACAGGAAGCAAAGCAATAATTGAGGCTAAATTGTTAGACAGGACCCAAAAAGCCTCATCTATAGTATTTACAATGAAGTTCCAACGAACATTTGCTCGGATATCGTTCAACGCTTCTGTACTCATGGCATATGGTATAAATTAATTTGTTGCGATTACAATATATACTTTTGTTTCGATGTGTTACAATAATGGTGAAGTCTACATATATGGAGTGTGAATATGTATTTAGATGATCTAACACAACTGTTTGGTGTCAGTGGTTTTGAAAAACCTGTTCGTGAGTACATTCATTCATTTTGCAAAACGGTTGCAGATGATGTTTTTATGGATCAAATAGGCAACCTTATTGTTTTAAAAAAAGGTAGGGATCATCCCAATAAAAAAAGAATAATGATTTCTGCACATATGGATGAAATAGGGTTTGCAGCCATTGATGTAACCGATAAAGGATTTGTTAAGGTAAGGTACATGGGTGGCATAAGTAACAGAGTATCCCTTTACCAAAAAATCCAATTCCGAAAAGGCGTTATTGGAATCATTCTTCCTGATGGCAAAGAAAAAGATGACAAGGATTTTTCCGCCTTGTATGTAGATATCGGAGCTACTTCAAAACAAGAGGCCTTGTCATATGTCGATATTGGAGAGCCTGCTTCCTATATAGGCCCTTTTACTCCATTAACAGGACGATTAATCGCTTCAAAAGCAATGGATGATAGAATAGGTTGCTATATTTTAATGCGCGTTTTGTCTGAAATGGAAACCATTCCTATGCATGATGTTTTTTTTGTTTTTTCTGTTCAAGAAGAACTGGGACTTCGAGGAGCAAAAGTAGCTGTTCATAGTTGCAAGCCTGATATTGGAGTGGCAGTGGATATTACGGGCTCTTTTGATACACCAGGAGCAGCTAACGGTTTCACAAAACTTGGAGAAGGTGCTGCAATCAAAGTAATGGATGGAAGCGTTGTCTGTGATGATGCCTTGGTTACCTTTTTATGCTCATATGCTTCTTCCCATAAGATTTCTTATCAAAAAGAAGTGTTAGCTCGTGGAGGAACAGATGCTGGGGCAATACATCTTTTCGAAAAGGGAGTCCCAAGTTGTGGCATATCAATTCCTACGCGCTACGGACATAGTCCTGTAGGCATTGTAGATATGGCCGATGTTGGATCTTGTATTTATCTTATTGATGGGATGATTCACTCTCCTTCATTTCACTAAAAAAACCCGGCATAAAGGTATGCCGGGTCGAATTGATGGTTAAGGCTTCAAAATGCGAGGGAAACCTTTCATTATTACTACTTCTATGGGGAGGCATTCGTTACATATTTAGATCAAAGAGGGCAAAATTTTTCTTGTATGGTTTCGATACACTAAAACTGAAATCAATGTAGATAGAGCATCGGATAATGGGAAACAAATCCATATTCCTATAACGCCAAATTCAAACACCAGGGAGAAAAGAATTAACAAAGGTATGAAAAGTATAAGCTGGCGAAGAACAGAGAGAAATAGTGCAATCTTTGCCAAACCGATGGATTGAAAGAATACCATATAGGTCATCTGTATTCCAATAAAGAGAGTTGAAATCATAATGATACGCAAGGGAAGAATTGTATAGCTTATGAGTTCAATATCTGAGGAGAATATTCGGATGACAAGTGAGGGAAATAATTCACATACTGTCATTACAAAGAGCCCAATAAAAAAAGTCCATTGAACAGTTTTTTTGACCGCCTGGTGAACACGATCTATCTTTTTTGCACCAAAATTGTATCCAATGATTGGTTGGAGGCCTTGTACAAAACCCATTAACGCCATAATTTCTAGCATTAGAATTCGATAGATTAGTCCGTAGGATGCTATGGCAATATCTCCACCAAAAGAACCTAAAAAGAAATTGGTTAGAGAAATTGTAATAGTACCTGTGATATTCATTGCAAAACTCGAAAAGCCAACGGTAAAAATTTCTTTTACAATGGATGCTTTTAAAAGGAAATGTCTCCATTTCATCCGAACCATTGTATGTCCACTCCAGCGGAAATACCAAACCATGTATACGACAGAAAATCCTTTGGCAATATTTGTAGCGATTGCAGCCCCTTGAAGACCTAATTCTAGATAAAAAACAAAAACCCAATCTAAGAGAATATTCCCGATGGCACCAATAAGCATAGCTATCATAGCATCCTTTGAATTGCCTTCTGCGCGAAGCAAATTATTCATGGATACCACGAAAGGGAAATAAATGGTTCCGATAAACATCATTTTTGTATAGGGTAGGGCATATGGAAGAATTGTTTCTGTTGCGCCAAACAATCGCAAAATGGGTTCTGAATAGACGAATCCAAACGAACCGAATAAGCTCCCAAATAGGAGACTTAAAACGATGGTAATACCAGTAATGTGATTTGTTTCTTCAATATTTTTTTTTCCAAACGAACGAGAAAAGTACGATCCCGCACCAATGCCAAGTAATGTACATACAGCCATGATGAGAGACATAATAGGGATGTATACAGCCAATCCTGCAATCCCCATCGTACCTATTTTCTGTCCTACAAAAATGGTATCCACTAAATTGTAAATACCATTGATGAGCATCCCAACAACAGCAGGAAGAGATAGGGTTAGAAGGGATTTGCCAATTTTTTCTTCTCCAAGAAGATAGGTTCGACTTGTTTTCATTGGATTGCCTTTATGCTTCTCATGAGTCTGCCCTAAAACAACCCATTGCCAGGCAAAAACCAAATTGTACCACGTGTCATAGTATTTTTGTTAGTTGATGGAGAGAGGATATTGTATGATCTGGTTTTATATCTGCGTGTTTCCACCGAAGCCAAGGTCTGTAACGATTTATCCAAATACTGGTCATATTTGCTCTTTTTGAACCTACTACATCAGAATAGGAGTCACCAACATGGATAATTGAGGAAGGGTTTATTTTGTAGTCCTGGAGAACTGCTTTGAAAAGTGTATTTTGGGGTTCTTCTTTATAGGCCAGAAAGTCGCAAGATAAAAAGAGCTTTTTTATTGGAATCGTAGGCAATACCAACCTCACCATTTCTGCATCTGTATCGCTTACAAGACAGATTGAAACTTTTTTGGATAGAATCGATATCGTTTGAAGAGCATCCGAAAAGAGAGGTGCCTTCTTTTCCTCTTCTATCAAAATGTCTTTGTAATGATGAGGAGAGTCAGATAAGGAATATTTTGTTTTGATCCGGTCCATGATTCGTACAAAAATGGGAGCAAAGCCTTCGTAGATGTTCTGAGAAAGAGATTTGTTTAGCTCGATTCGATAGAAGGTACCAATATCAGACCAAAAAATCCGTATTTGGTTACGAGTACCCTTCTTGTTAAAAATTCTCTTATACACCATTGGAGCCCTGCTATCAAGATCAACCAATGTGCGAAAAATATCAAAACACAAAACCTTCGGTTGCTTTATCTTTTTTATCATCATTGTTCCTTTTAAAAAGTGCATCAGTCTATCAGTATAGGGATACAGAAAAGGAATGAAACAATGCGATTTACTATTTATTTCTATGGGAACCAGGGACCTTTTGTGACAATGGATTGAATTCTTGTATGAAATGACGAAGGTCTTGATAGGAGGGATATTTTTTTTGAAGTACCACCCCTTTTTTAAGCTTTTGAACCTGGATGCCTGTGATCAGCTGCTCAATGGTTTGCGGTATGATTAAAAGAGGGACGTGATATGTTAATGCTTCAACTATACTATTCATGCCTCCGTGCGTAATAAATCCTTTGCAATGGAAGTGTTGGAGAACTTCAATCTGCGGTACAGATGAATACACCTGAATCATTCTGTTCTTTGAATGAAAGATGGATTGATATTTTTTTCCTGCAGATACAATGCAAGGAATATGTAAAGAAGATAAAATCGCAACAATGGATTGCAATACATCCAGATGGTGGGTGTGAATAGTTCCTACTGATACATATAGAAACGAAGAAGATGGATAGTCGTCAAATGCATTTGTTGATTCTCTGGATTGAAAAGATCTTGGAAAGAAGTAAAAACTTTTATCCAGTTTTGTGGGATGAATTTGCAATTCTTTGGGTAGAAATACAAGGTTTTCTTTTTCTTTGTTTATCACCATATCTTGTATTGATATTGACAAAGTCGGGTAATGAAAGGAAAAACGGTTGTAGTATTTGAGAAAACGGAATGCCCCTCTGTATCCTTTCCATTCGTCTAGATACCAATGGAAAGGAATGTATCGTAGATATCCTGATTGCATGACAAATGTAGAAAATGTACAAATAGCTGGCACTTGCCATTGCTTCGCTATCAGTTTTCCCCACAAGCAACAATTGTCATGCAGGATATAGTCCGGACTCCATTGATTTTGCAATTGTGCAAGGCGTGAGACCAGATAATAACTGATCTCAAGTGAATACCCCATGGTTTCCATTATATAGTAGCTCGCTTTGAAGAGGATTGCTTGAGGCTCTAAATACTCTTTGTTAAGGCTTTCATGCCAATACGAGTACAAGTCAACGAAGTTTGCACCTACATCCTCTAGGCATTTACGGTATGAGGGTGTGGAAAAATAGAAGACAGTGTTTCTTTTTGTTAGTTTTTTCACTAGATCTAAAGTTGGATATATATGACCCCAAGCAGGCAAATTGAAGTAACATATCGTCTTATTTGATCCTGAAGAAATGTTTGTAAGGTGGATCATGTAGATTAGATACGATTGATACTGTCTAAAATTCTTCTAAAGAATCTTGAATTGGTTACCGAAGAACCCTCTCGAATGAGTAAAACGCTACAATGCGAGTGTTCTGTCACCGTGTCTGTAGAAAAACCAGTTACCGTTTCTTTTATCCCCCAAGTAGGATCCATACCTAAAACAAGGAGATCATAATCTGTAGAAGCTTCAATAATGATACTTGTTCGAGAGATTGTATTCTTTTCAATAGTTTTAATCTCTCCTTTTACTTGAAGGGCTTGGAGTGAACGTAAGAATACTTCCTGAATTTCAAGGCGTTCTTCAATGGAGCTGTCTTTTTCAATGATGTTCAAAAGAGTAACAAAAGAGTTGTTTGTTTTGGCAATCCTTTTAATCATCGATGCGGATGCCTTGCAGTATAAACCCCCGGTATATGGGAATAAAATCCTTCGAATTTTATCTGTATGATTTCTAACAGGTCGGTAAATACCAATAGAGGGAATATTGCTCTTCAAAAGATGAGGAACCATGCCATCTAGCATATTGTAAGCCAACCCAGATTTATGCCAACCAATCAAAATAAAGTCTACAGGGTTTTCGTGTGCAAAATGATCAATGGCGTCAGTTCTTTTCCTGGAGTATATGAGAAGAGCGTCAGTCTCCATATTGTATCCCTTCGATATTCTTTGTGTAATGGAGTTGAGTGTTTCAAAATTGCTCAAAATACTTTTAAACTCAGTATATTTTGAATTAATGGGAATAGCATCAGGGAGTTCCACGACATGAATAGGGGTAACAATACTACAAGGGCTTCCTTTAGCTATCATGAAAGCCATATGTAGAAGGGCTTCTGCTGTATTTGGATTGCCCAAGGGAAGAAGGATATTGTAGTGCTCTTCACAAAAATCTAAACTTTTTGATGAAATCGTAGGTAAAATCGCAGGATTCATTCCTTTTGGCAGATGCTGCATTTTGGGATACAAAACGTAATAGTACAAGGTTCCTGCAATAATGATTGCTAGCGATGCAAGGGTAGAAACTGTATCCGATCGTATCAACTGCACTATTAAAATGCCATTAATACCGGTTCCAATAAGGGGGAATAATGGGTAAAATGGAACTTTAAAAGCTCTTTTTATGGACGGTTTTTGTTTTCTGAGTTGTATAACTGCGATATTTACAAAACTATAACCGATAAGAGAAAACAATGCGGTGATAGTGGAAATTCTTTCAAGGTCTCTTAAAGATGTAGAAATGGCAGCAATCAAGCCAGCCATGATAATGCTTAAAACAGGGGTTTGTGTAAATCTGTTGATGGCACTAAATGCATTTGGAAAGCGACGATCTTTACTCAAAGCATAGGATGTTCTAGAAGAGGCTAGAATCGCTGTATTAATACTTGAAACGGTTGCTAAAAGACCAGCAAAAGCAAAGACATATCCCCCCCAAGGACCAACTAATGCTGTGGCAGTGTCAATCATGGGAGTGTTTGTCACAGCGGGTGTAAGCAATGTCCAAGAAAGGATACCTGCAGCAATGAAGAACACAAGGACTTTGATAACGATCACAACAATGGTGGAAATGAAAATAGACTTGGGGATTGTTTTTTCAGGGTTCTTTACTTCTTCGCTCATGGTTGTAATCAAACCATACCCAATATACGTGATGTATAAAATGCTTATCCCGCTAACGGTGCCTTTGAATCCAGTAGGTAGAAGTGGTTTCAAATTGTCTGGATTGATATGAAATATGCCATAGCCGATATAAGCTAGAAGAATAAGTAATAATAAACTCGTAATCCAATTTTGGATTCTTGTAGAGCTTTTAGCTCCTTTTACATTGAGAGAGACAAAAACAAGAATAAGGCCGTATGAAGCAAAGCTTGCGGGAAATGCAATTCCTATTTGTTGAAAAAAGTAGGCTACAAATGTACCAAAACCGATGGCAAAGAGACCACATGACATAGCATACCCAAGCCAAAATGCCCACCCACTCATGAAGCCTAATATGCTATTCTGGCTTGCTTCTTTAACGTATGCATATCCTCCACCAGCGGTAGGTATTACGGTTACTAATTCTGCAAATGAGAAGGCGGTAAAAATGGCAGCAACACCTGCTAAACCAACGGATATAAAAGCAGAGGGTCCAGCTAGCTCCATACTTGTTCCAACTAACACAAAGATGGCCGATCCAATCATGGTACCAATTCCAATATTGATAGCGGAAAACAAACCAATGGATCGGTCTAGTTTTTTGGCCATATATTGCACTCCGTTATGTAAAACAAATCTTTTCTATACGTTGCTAATTATACTCATCCATGATATAAAAAAGAAAGTGGATGAAAAAAATATGGATAAACTAACAACCAATATTACGGTTTTATTAATCGAACAGAATGCAGGTAACGCCAGGCTGATTGAAAGTTTGCTTCAAGATTCTGGCAGTCTTGATGTAGAAATTTCCTGGACATCTCGTCTTGATGATGGGATACGACTTGCACAATCAAAACCATTTCAGGTATGCTTATTGGATTTAACAATGAAAGAATACTCAGGATATGAAGCCTTGTCATTGGTTGTTTCATATTGTCCTTCATTGCCAATTATAGTGTTAACGGAAAACATTCAAACAAGTGATATTTTTAAGCTGTATTTCAAAGGTGCTCATGACATTCTTGTAAAGAACAGATTAAATAGTACTGATCTGTTTCGATCTATCTATTCTGCAAAACTACATACGGCAAAATGCAATGAGGATTCGAATATCCTCCAAGCGATGTCTCATCAATTTCGAGGGTTTTTAACAAGTGCAAAAGTATCTGTTGATATGTTAAAAAGAGGTTCTCTTGGGGATTTGAATGACCAGCAAGTGAACTTGTGTGAAGTTGCCCTTCATAATATACACAAAATGAATTCACTGGTTCGAGAATTTGTCGAATATACCGATCTTGTAAGAGGTAACCACCATGTTAACAAGCAAGAATCGGATATCATAAAAACGATCAAAGAGACTCTTGCTGTGCTGCGAGAGGAAGTAGAAAAAAAGCAATTGCGTTTGTATTTTGATAACTCGATGCAAAAAGCCATTGTACTTTATGATCGCGACAGTATAGTTACACTATTGCTACATCTTCTACACAATAGCATTACATTTTCAGAAGAAGGAGACATTGTTGTCTCTTGTTCAGCCAAAGACAAACAATTGATGATTCAAGTAAAGGATTCTGGAATTGGGATTCCAGAGCGATCTCTTCAGACAATATTTGCTCCCTTTTCATTGCTTCAACTTACTGATGAGTATAAAAAGAAACAAGGTGGAGGATTAGGCTTAGCGATCTCCAAAAAAATTGCCCAATTGCATGGGGGAGATTTGCATGTTACATCTCACATTGGAGTTGGTACCACTTTTACTCTAACTTTACCCTACAAGGGAAACTAGTTTTTATGGAGTATTTCTTTCCTTATGGAAGGAAACAGTTGTCTTTTACGATTTCCAATGAAGCCAACATTCTGACAACTCTTATCCCACAAACAGCATCACTTTTTGATTTTTCTTCTAAAATTCCGTATCTTTTGGCTCATCCTACCACCGGTCCCTCATTGCAAGAATTGATGGATAGAAAACAGAATCAATCCATTGCTATCATTGTAAACGATGCTACACGTTCAACTCCAACAAGAAAAGTGCTAGAGGCTCTTCTCCCCTATATTCACAAAAGTGGGATTCAAAAAAGCCAAATTGTTATCGTTATTGCTACAGGAACCCATCGGAAGGCGACAAAGGGGGAGTTTAATACCATTGTAGGTCCTTCTGTATTGCAACAGTACCGAATAGTCTGCCATGATTGTGATGCAACCGATTTGGTTTCTGTGGGAAAGCTATCTTCGGGGACAGAGTTAAAACTGAATCCACACGTTGTTAATGCAGATCTACGCATATCTATTGGGGAGATTCTGTACCATTACTATGCAGGTTTTTCTGGGGGGAGGAAAAGCATTTTTCCAGGGGTTGCAGATCGGCAATCCATTCAATCAAACCATGGAAAAATGTTACATACCTCTTCTCGCATGGGATGTTTAGCAGGAAATCCTGTTCATGAAGAATTAATGGATTCGTTACAATTGTGCCCTCTGGATTTTTGCATCCATCTAATTGGGGATTCCAACCAACAAATTTTTGATATTGTAACAGGGGATCCTGTTGAATCTTGGAAACTAGGCATTCAAATCTTTCAGCGTTACAACCAAATAAAAATCCCACAAAAAACCGATCATTTGATAGTTTCTGCAGGAGGGTATCCGAAAGATATCAATATGTATCAAGCGCACAAAGCCCTTGAGATGTCCTCTAAAGCTGTAAAAAATGGTGGACACATTCTTTTTATATCGGAATGCTCCGAAAAGTGGGGACACCCTGTTTTCGAAGAATATGCTAAGAAAAGAATGAACCTTGATCAGATATGTCAAGAGATGCGCGATGGTTTTGTATTTGGGCTTCATAAGCTTTATTGTATAGCACAATTAAGAAAACATTTCCGACTATTCCTTTACAGCTCTTTTACAGAAGACGAAACACATCTTCTGTATATGGAGAAAGTGAACCATATACAAAACTACATTCACAACATTCACCCAAGCCATACAATATGCTTATTGCCACAAGGGGGCATCGGAATTCCAGTAATTCAAGAATAAATCCCCCTTACTGTAATATGTAAGGGGGATTACGTTATGGGATGATTTGAAAGGAAATGTCACCAGATATGGTGGTGGCAAAGTTTGTATTTAGTACAACTATGTAATAATTACCTTCTTTGTGAAGGGTACTACCAAAAATTTGCGAAGGAGTTTGATTGTTTATCGATGTCCAATCGCATTGTCGAACAGTTTCTCCGTGAAGCAAACTCCAAAGTTCATTTTCCGATAGAACAATACAATCCAAGGATGCTATGGAAGGAGTCCAGTAGTCTGTATAATCCAATATGGAAGTATATCCATCAATCCAGTGATAGTTTTTTTGAAGTGCTTCGAGTTTGCTGAATTCAATAAAACACTGACGAGATTCTAGGATAAAGAACACATATTGTTTTTGCATCTCATTAAAGCCAGCTTCTATCTCAATTAAGAGAGGTGTATCTAGGGAAATATAAATTGTGTTGTTGTGGAAAATAGGTATCTGGTGTTCATACAGGTTTACCTCTATTCCATCTACAATGGCTGTTTGGTCTTCTACGGAAAGGATCAAGGTGTGAGAGTCGGAAACAATTGTGGCTGTTTGGTTTTCAATGGAAACGGTGCAAGATGCTTTTTCAAGAGTTGTTACGGGGAAATAGGTATTGCTGTTTTGTTCATAGGGCTCTGGATCTTCTTCTGATACAGGGATTCGAATAGGCTGGATTTGATCAATACTGTAGTTAGGCTCTGCAGCATTATGGTAGTCGTATAAGATGGGAATTTCTTCAGAAAGAATGACAGAGTATTCAAGCTCTGGTACATTGTCTTCATCACGAAGAGGGATGTAGAAGGATGTTGTACCAATTCTACTTGTAACAACACAGGTCAAGTTTTGATGCCCTACCTTTTCAATTGTACTTCGGCCCGTACTGTCTGTGTAACCAAATGCGCTTGGAAAGGGAACGGGAACATAGTTGTTTTCCATTGGCCAATGACTCCAAAGCTCTACTCTAGCTCCTTCAACAGGATTGTTACGAATATCAGTTACTTGAAAAGATAGATTGGATAGTTTTCCGGGAGGGTTGTAGGGAAGCTCTGATCTCCAAACGTGATCATACTTCCCATTTCCTTCCCATTCCATTGGCCAGCTAAAGATTCGTTCTCCCCATTTTTCATAATAGATTAAAGAGTTTCCAATATAGGGCTCCCATGTCCCAGTGTCGCCACTTTCGCCAGCAGAAGGATCTACGTGATGCCACTCTTGATCGTAAAAATTGTTGAACTGGTGATCTTCCCCAAGACCAATGATAATGATAGTGGGTATATTCATAGCTCTTGCACAAGCTTCGTAAATGATGGACCATTCCCCACACCATATTCCTACATCGGTGTTTAGCAGGTTGTGGTAAATATTGAACCATCCAGGAGGTTTTTCTCCGGTGTGCCAAACCCCACCAATGTCATCTTTTAACCAGAACATAATATTCCAAGCAGCATCGTACATTGTTTCTGCTTCTTTTACTCTGTCCAAAAGGGTTACAGATGAAGGTTTTTCAGCACTTTTTTCTTCCTCTTTTTCATGAACGTAGGTTGTATCATAGGGAAGATAGGTACGGTAGAAGTTCTCTTCATAGAAACTTTCCCACCTGGTGGGAACCAAAAGGTAACGATTCAGCATAACAAGATAGTTGTAATAAATATCCTTGGGCAATGTCTTGTCAATGATAGTTATTTCATCATCTTCTTCGAAAAAGAGTCGCGTTTTATACTGAAGAGTTGTAAACCCTTCTTCTTCTAGAATAGAACAGTATTGAACTTGGTCTGCCATTTCATAGATTCCTTTTGCGTTTTCAACTAAAACGCTTTGAATCCCAGCTTCGAAGTATTGAATGATATCGGTTGTCTGGAAATTTGCAAGGCAGTAGACAACTTCATCAAGGTAAGACGAATTGGTTTCATTCACATCAAGAATAAAGGAAGATACCTGCTCTATAAGTTCCTTGTGGTTCCCGACGCAGTATAGGGGGTCGTATGCACGATGAAATCCAATGCCACCAAAGAAATTTTTAAGATTGTTCATTTCTGCTTTGCTGTCAAGCGGATTCCAAGAAATCTTCATAGGGTCGCCATAATTCAATATACTGTACAGTCTTCCATCGATGGATCCAAAGACAAAATCAATACGACCGTCGCGGTTGATGTCTTCAAACGCAGGAGCTGTCCGCGTAGGGGACTCAAATGAAGGCATTTTGTCAACAGTTTGAATCTGAGGCAGCATTGAATTTGTATGGATGTAGAAAAAAGAAAAACCTCCCAAAGAAGAGCCAACACACAGGAGCCGAAGATTGGTATTTGAATTCACAGGAGGAAACACACAAGGAGACGCATAACCATGAACAGCTACTCCTTTTTTATCAGGCTCTTCTCCCCATTGTTCGTTCCACGAAGCGAAATAATAAGGCTGTTCTACCCAAGCAAAAGAATTGTCTTTTTGTTCTTCATGCATTAAAAGGAAGAGTGTCCCATCTGCTTTACCAACAGCCATACAAAGAGATTGGTTCATGGTAAAAACAAAAGGGGAGAGGGACTCAACTATTTCTTCTTCTTCTGAATTTTCTACAGGTTCTTCTGGGGCTTTTTCTTCTGGTGGTATTTGATAAACAAGTGAAGCCTGACCGAAGGAAATGGATGTAGAGTCGCTAGTGTTTTTGCAAACATAGATTCGATCTAAGATTCCGAAGAAAAGATCGGCGTAGCCGTCTTCATCGATATCATACAGGGTAGGTGAAAAAATGATAGAAGTGAGATCTACATCTTCTAGAATATCCTCCGGAAGACCCAAAGGTATTGAAATGGTTTTGTCCCAACAGCTTTGATATTGAAATCCTTGATCCAGATAGATGTTCATTTCTCCTGTGGACGATATGAGAACAAGGTCGTTGTATTGATCATTGTTAATATCACCAAAGGCTGGTTTGGTTTGTTGTGCCATCTGTATAGGTCTTCGATCTAGATTTTGATAAGTCTTTACCAATTCTTTTCGGAGCCATGAGGGTGAAATTGTTACTGCTTTTTGTGCAGTAGTCGGTAATTTGTATTGATAAACATCAAATGGTACCACTTCATTGTTGCTGATTTGAAAAACAGCAAATTCTCGCGGAGCAACAGAAAATGTTACTTTTTTTTCAGTTGCAAAAGATGAAATGGAAAAAAAAGACAAGCACACACATAAAACAAGGAAACATGTTAGATTTCTTTTCATTTTGTACCTCCATGCCGGTATGTGTATTGTAACAAAATGCCCGAAGAATGGAAAGGTATCCATAGTTTCTACATAAAGAAGGAAACTATTTCTTTTTTCATTGAAAGCATCTCGTTGTTTAAGTATGCTTCTTTTTTTCTTTCTTTGCGGGACGTATGTGAGTGCAACATGCGGACTATTCTCCCTGGAAGTGCAGACATGATCAGAATCGTATCTGATAAATAGATAGCCTCTTCTATGTCGTGGGTTACAAGTATTATTGTACTATCAAGCATTTCATACATATCCAGCAGCCATACTTGCATTTTTTTTCTTGTAAGAGAATCTAATGCTCCAAAAGGTTCATCCAGTAAAATGATCTTTTTGTCCATCATATAGGTTCTAAGCAATGCTGCTCTTTGTTTCATACCACCGGAAAGTTGATTGGGCAGATGCTTCTCATATCCTTCTAGCCCGAAATCAGGAAAATATTGAGAAGCTCTTTGCAAGGCTTTCTTTTTCGGAAAGCCTTGCAAAATTAAGGGCAGTGCAGCATTTTCTACAATCGTTTTCCATGGAAAAAGAAGGTCATTTTGTTGCATATATCCCATAGAACCAATTCTGTCGGGTTGTTCTTTGCCGTGGATGAAAACTTTACCTGCATCTGGTTGTAACAGCCCTGCGATAACATGTAAAAGCGTACTCTTGCCGCACCCACTCGGGCCCAAAAGAGATACAATATTCCCCAAAGGCACCTGAAAGGATATGTTGTCAAGAATTGGTTGCGATTTCCAACAAAAAGAGATCTGATTTAAAGCAAGCACACTGTTCTTAGGGTAAGAATTCATTCGTATACATGTCGGTAGAATCAATCATAGTCTCAATCAATTGATTATCATACAACCACTTTGTGTAGAGATCCCAGCGTTCCTTTTGCATGGCACCCCATGGAGTAGGTGGGTCGAAATAATAATCATCAACCCATTTTTGGCTTTCTAAGATCATTTCGGGGTTTGATTCTGGAGAATGTTTCATCAGAATACTCGCTGCCTTTTCTGGATTCTCAATACAATAGGCATATCCTTTGTAGGTTGCTTCTAGGAAAGTTGAAATGAGAGACGGATCTAATTTGATGGTTTCATCGTTTACAATGATAACGGGTGTGTAAAAATCTAGGCTTTCGTGCTCTTCCCCAAGATCTATATAGTTAAGATCGATGTTTTGCAGTTTTGCAGCAACGCCGTCCCATCCATAGTATATCCAAGCAAAATCTACAACATTTTGGGTGGCTGTAAGAAAGTCGACAGCTCCAATGGTAGCAATTTCAAGTGTTTCAAAATCTGCATCGTATTTTTCCATTAAGGCCTTTAGCGTTGCAATTTCAACTGGGGAACCCCATCCACCATATGTATTGTATTCAAAATCCTTTGGTGTTTTAATGTTCTTTTCAATGGGACTTGCAAACCCCGAAGTATTATGCTGTAGGATGGTAGCTACCGCCTTTACAGGAATGCCTTTTTCTTTGGCAAAGGTTACTTCTTCCTGGTAGCTAATGCCGAAAGTAGCTTGTTTTGCACCAATTAGTTGAGAAGTACCTCCTTCATTGGCTTGAATAATCTCTACGCGAAGTCCTGCTTCTTCATAAAACCCTTCTTCTAATGCTACATACAAGCCTGTGTGATTGGTATTAGGAACCCAATCTAAAAGAACTTTTACATTGGTTAATGAATCGGCTGATTTTTGTGTTGTACAACTGGGTAAAAGAGTGCAACAAAAACAAAGAATGAGACCAACAACAATCCAGTTTTTCATAGAGAACCTTCTTTCCAAAATAGAACTTTTCTTTCCACATATTGAATAAGCCATAAAAGGCAGATACTGAGAAAAGAAACAATGATGATAGCAGCAAATGTCAGATCAACGGAATACGAATGCATGGAACGTCTCATGAGTTCACCCAAACCAGCTTTGGCACCAAGCCATTCTCCAATAACAGCAGCTGTAATGCAATACGTGGCTGCTATCTTTAAACCAGAGAAAAAGGAGGGAAGAGCAGAGGGGATTGAGCAATGCCATAAAATCTGAATAGGGTTTGCCGAAAATGTTTTCATGAGTTCCACTTTTGCAGGATCTACTTGCAACAAGCCAGATAGGAAACTAAGGCATATTGGGAAGAAACACATAAGGGTGACAATGACAATTTTGGGAAGGAGATCATATCCAAACCAGAGTACGAATAGGGGTGCAACTGTAATGACGGGAATAGTTTGACTTCCTATAAGCAAAGGATAAAAAACATGACGCAATGTCTTGGATAGGTATAAGAAGAGAGCAATTAGGCTGGATACAACAATGGCAATACTAAAACCTATGCTTGCCTCCAAAAACGTAACAAAAGTGTTTCTAAGCAGAAGTGTTTGATCGGAAATCATTCTTTTTACAATGATGGAAGGAGTAGGGAGTATCCAGGTTGGTATCGAAAAAATGGGTACTACAATTTCCCAGCAAAGCAAAACAAATGCAATCCCTGCTATAGGAAGAAAATGTGTCGATATAGATGCAAATTTGTTTTCTTGTTTCTTTTTATGTTTCATATCAATTGGGAAGATATGAAACTGAGTTCAATTCCCTACGCCAGCATTACCTGGATCAGGTTTCAGGGTCGGAGTAGTACTCCCTCTCAGCATCAATGCTCCCCACTGGTAGTATATAGCATTGTTCAAGAAATGCAATGGTATCACTTTTGCTGATTTTCGTTATAATATTTGTTGGAGGTAATCATTATGAACAAAAAAACAACTGTCATTTGGAAGCAATCGGGTCTTGCGTTTGATGCAGTCAGTAAAAATGGGTTTTCTTTTCCGTTGGGAGTGACTCCCGGCGATACTATTACGCCTAGCGAATTGTTAGTGCTGAGTCTTATTGGCTGTACTGCTTTTGACGTTATCTCCATTCTTGAAAAAAAGAAGGCTTCTGTATCCAATTTTATAGTGGAGGCAGAGACAACGGTGTCTCAAGAAGTTCCTAAACGAATTGAAGCAATTCAAGTTTTGTATACAGTTGTAGGGAAAGATATTAAAGAGGGGGATGTGAAAAGGTCCATTCAGTTATCTGAAGAGAAGTATTGCATGATTCGCAATACAGTTCAGGATGTGATTGCCATTACGTCTGATTACAACATTCAAAACGCAAACGAATAGGAGAATTATGAAGAAATTACTTGTATTTACTTTCCTTCTGCTTTTTAGTGTTAGTGTTGTTGCTGGTTGTGACTCCGCCAAAAAGACTGGCGTTGAAGCAGACCGCGATTCATTGGTTGGTGTCTGGTTAGAAGTGACACCAGATGTCGGGAACTTCGAATTTGAAGAGGGCGGTGCTTTCCGTATCTTTGACTCTCTCCAAACACAAGAAATGAAGGGCCAATGGGAGATTCCTCACCAGGGGCGTCTGAATCTTACAGCCGATGGCAATGTAGCCGTTAATTTCGGATACTCCTTCCAAGACGATCAGATTTCGCTTTGGCCAGAATACAAAGAGGACCAATCTGTAAAATTGAAAAAGGCTACTCAAAGCGACCTTAATGATCTTCAAAAAAAAGCCAGTGAATATGCCAAAACGATTCAGGAAAAAAACAAAGAAGAGTCTGAGCTAAGAGAAGAAGATAAAAAAGAAACCGAGATCGATAAGGGGAATTTATCTATGAAGCAAGAAGAAGCAAAAAAAGAACGACAAATTGTTGTATTAGAAACCACAGAAGGAACGATGGAATTAGCCATTTATCCAAAGGTGGCACCAAAAACTGCTAGTGTTTTTTTGGACCTCGTTGAAACAGGATTCTATGATGGTATTATTTTCCATCGCGTGATTCCTCAATTCATGATTCAATTCGGGGGAACGACTGCCGATGGGTCCTCCAAGCCAGATGTGCCCATGTTTGAAGATGAGATCAACCCGGAAATCCTAGGATTAACAAACAATTTGATTGATGAAAATACCCGCCAAGGCTATCAATACGATTACACCCTACCCTCTCTTCCGGTCGGTTACGGTATGGTGGCAATGGCAAATGCTGGTCCGAATACAAACTCATCTCAAATATTTATTGTAACCAAATATGATGGATGCAAATGGTTAGATGGAAAACATACTGTATTTGGAGAATGCATTAGTGGTATGGATATTGCTCTTCAAATTCAGAATGCTCCAAGAGATGATATGGATAAACCTACAGAGGATATTATCATTACCAAAGCGTATATTAAATAGTAAAAATGCGTCAGTATACCTGCATCGTGAATCCCATTGCAGGAAAAGGCGGCTACAAAAAACTATTACCACATCTTCTCGCGGTTCTTTCTGATCAAAAGCTACAATATCGAGTTGTTTTTACTCGATATCCCGGTCACGGCGTTGATATTGCAACAAAATATCGACATGCAAACGATATAGTTGTTTGTTTTGGGGGAGATGGAACCTTTAACGAAATAGTACAGGGGCAGATGCAATCATCTGCCTCTGTTTTTCTTTTTCCCAGCGGAACTGGCAATGACATAGCATCCTCTTTTGGAATTACGCCAAAAAATGCCACCGACATCCTTTTTCATGGCACCTCAAAACGTGTTCCTATTGCTCAGGTAAACAATAGCCCGTTTGTAGGGGTTGCTTCCTGTGGTTTTGATTCGTATGTCAATAAGATTGCAAACAATTTTCCCTCCTTTATGAAGGGGACGAAAATTGTCTACTTTCTGGCTGTTCTCTTGTCGTGTTTTGTCTACAAAGCTCCCATAATGAGCATTTGTCTTGATAATCAATGGATTGAAGGAACCTATTTGTTGATGGCTGTTGGCCATGGTGACCGATATGGTGGAGGTATGCGCATAACTCCAAAAGCGAATAGAAGCGATACATATTTAGATGTTTGTCTAATTCGGGATGTAAATCGTTTCAGACTGCTAAGCAAACTCCCATTATTATTGACAGGAAAGCATTTGTCGTTACCGGAAGTGTATTATACAAAAGCAAAGAAGGTCCATATTGAAGCAGAGGAAGTAATTTATGCTGATGGTGAATATCGAACCCAAGCTCCTGCTACTTATTTTGTTTCAGATTCGACAATTCAAATGATTCTTCCTTGAAGTTTGATTTAATCTGAATGCAGTACCCAACCATTTTGCGTAGGAATCGCGAAGGCAGAAAAGCCCGTTTGGTTGATCATTTTTTTTGCTTCATGATACATCTTCCCAATATCCTTTGCTTGATGCGCGTCACTTCCAAAGGTGATCCATTTTCCTCCCATTTGTCGAAATCTTTGTAAAAGAAACAAATACACAGCTTTGCATTTTTCTGAATCCAAATTTTTAGTATTAATTTCCATTGCTTTATTGCGATCAACAAGAACTTTAAAGATGGCATTGATGATCGATTCATGTTGTAAGAATTCTTCGAGAGAGATTGTGTGATACCGCATTATGTAATCTATATGAGCCAATGAGTGAAAGTTAGAAAGAGAATGAACAATAAAAAGGATATGATCAAAATAGACCTTCAATAAATCAGTACTATATAGATCTTGTGCTTTTTTTCTAAAAAATTCCACTTCATCGTTGCCATGACAGGATGCTATAATATAGTCAAACGAGAATTGATCAAGAATAGTCTGCGTAAGCCTGATATTGGATTTAGTAATACCAACTTCTATTCCCTTAAGAATCGCGATACTTGATTTTTTTTGAAGAGATTCTATTTGATCCAGATACAGGGATATATTTAAAAAGGGACTGAAGTAATCTGGATGGCCTATGTCTAGATGATCTGTGAATGCCATGGAAGAGACCTTTAACGTGACGGCGGTATCAATGGCTTTTTGCATAGGTAAAATACTATCAGAAGACCAGGTTGAGTGTATATGTAAATCTATACTATTCATTTCTTCATTGTACTACAAGAATTGTGTTTTTTGTGTTAAGATTTGAGGTAGTATTTCATTTAAACATATAGGAAGTTGTATGCTGAGTAATATAGATTGGTTTGCATGGGTATTTTTACCTCTTTTAATTTTTTTTGCGCGCGTCGTAGATGTTAGTATTGCTACCATCCGTATTCTCTTTCTGTCAAAAGGTATTAAGGGCTGGACAACTGTTATGGCTTTTTTCGAAATTTTAATATGGTTGTTAGCTATGACACAAATCATGCAAAATCTATCCAATCCCGTTTGTTACATCGCTTATGCAAGTGGTTTTGCCATGGGTACCTTAATAGGAATGATTATTGAAGAGAAGCTTGCTTTTGGAAAGGTACTAGTTCAAGTCATTTCTCCCCTCGATGTATCTCCCTTAATTAAACGTTTTGAAGTTGACAATATCGGAGTCACGAAAGTAAGGGCCGAGGGAGTAAAAGGTGGCGTACAAATATTGTATTCGGTAGTAGATCGATCTGCTTTGCACAGTATAAAGAAATGTATTCTTGGTTTTGATCCAAAAGCTTTTTACCTAGTTCATGAGATCAAATACTCAAACAAAGGAATCTTTTCTCCCAAAAACCCAATGCGACGAATTGAGAGACTTCGAAGATTACGAAAATCAAAATAACAGTTCCCTAGGAATTGTTTTGCTTCCATTGTATAATAATGGTATAGGAGGCAATTGAAAATGCAAAAACAGCGAGTCATTGTAGTACTTTTGTTGATGGTATGCATGATTTTTCATACGTGGTCTCCTGCATTTTCAGCCTTTAGTCACTCTTTTTCCCCTTTTTATTCTTTTGTTTCCTATCCAACTGAAGACAAGACAGAAACAATCACTTTCTCAATGGATCTTACTAGTTTAACAATTTCTCATCAAAGCAATAATCAGGCTGCCATTCAGATGCAAGATTTTGATTGTATAGCTGTCCCAGGGAAACCTTTGTTGTGGTTTCAACAAGAAGCCATTGCCATAGAGGATAATTATCAACTCCTTTCCCTAGAGCTGGTTTCGATAAAATCAGAGAATATTGAATTGGAAAAAGGTTCATGGCAGTGTTCTAGTGATCCCTATATTATGTCGATTGATCAACAGAATGCCAATTTTCAAGGATCAGACCTAGTCTCCTTTTCTACATCTTCTATGGAGATTGATACTGAATACTCTTTTCCACCTCAAGAATACAGAATTCTAGATCCATATCCCACCGGGGGTTGTATCCAAATTCATTTGTATCCAATCCTATATCAAAGTCCTTCAACAGCTGAATTTATTAAAGAAATAACAATTCAGGTTAACTTCACACTTAAAACTAGCCAGCAATCTGTACGTGAAATGGCCTCTTCTAATGGAATTTCTAAAGGCTTGATTATTGCTCCTGATTCTTTTCAGGCAGCAGCGCTGGAATTACAGGAGCATCAATTAAACAATGGTGTTCAATCTGACGTTGTTTTTACATCTGACATTTCTTATCGTCAAGAGTTTCCGCCTTCCATTCAAGAGCCTTTGCAGGGATACGAAGATAGTCACCCTTTGTATTTACAATTGTATGACGCTACTCTAGCCTATCAGATTCGCGATTGTATTTATGATCACTATATGAATCAAGAAAATAGTATCCAATATGTAACTTTGCTAGGCGATGCTGCCCATATACCTCCTTCGTATTACATTTTTTGTAAAGATTCTGAAACAGACTATGAAAAATGGATTCCAACCGATTTGTACTACTCTCATTTTGCTCCCGATAGTCTTTCAATTCAACCCTTGCTTTCTATTGGTAGAATACCTTGTAATAATGAATCTGAAGCAATGCAAATGGTACACAATATGATCAGAAATCAACAGGAATCCACTCTCTCTTCTTCTTTTCCAATCCTGTTATCTGGTGGAGATCCTTTTCGTAAGGACCCTTATTTCGCCGAACTTGTTCAAACTCATCATGTCAATCAACACAGGGTACCTTCTTACGATATTGAGAAGCAATTCACTACTACAGAAAATTGTACTGCTACAAAGTTAAGACAACAGTTACAAGAAAGCTCATTTCCCTTAGTATGGGCTTTTGGCCATGGTGATGGTTCTCGGTTGCTTCTTGACCAGGGAGAAATTACGTCCCATGATCTTTCTCAATGGAATTCAGGGCATAACCATGGACTGTTGATTAGTGAAGGATGTGGAAATGCTTCATTTGATCAACAATTGTTGGGGTACAAAAAAGAGCCTTCTTTTGGAGCTTCTTTGCTGTTTTCCAAGAGCGGCTTCACTAGCTATTTTGGAAGCACTCGAGATTGTTGGTGCGGGTGGGATTTTCGAAAAGAAAAGGGATCTCCTACTGTACGCAAAGTTTTTTATGGAGAAGCAATAATTCAATATTTTCTGGAAGAATTGACCCATTCTGAAACGTATGGTCTTGCCACTAAGAATGCATTTCAAACTTATTCGATGGTGGATTGCATTGAACTTAATGAACCCTTTTTGAAAACTCTTTTTGGATTTACCTTTCTTGGAGATCCTACCACTCCAAATCCGTTCTTTCAAAAAGTACATTCACATCAAGAGATTATGATTGAGAAGAGCAACCAAGTATGCAAAGACTTTGAAACTATACCTGCGTTTTCAGTACACGATGATATGAACATTGATCTAACGTCATCATCTCCTTACATTCGACTTTTTCTTTATCATGAAGACAAGAATACATTGGTTTTGGACCAAATTGTTTCTCCAACTCTCCGTAGAGAACAAAGTTCCCATTATTACAATATCAATGTACCACTTCCTGGCAAAGGAAACTTTATTGTTCGTTTCGAAATGGAAAATGGCCAAGAAAAAAGACTATACATCCAAGGGAAAAAAGAACATGATCTTGTTCTTATCCCCTCCTTCGACTTGCAATTGCTTTCAAAAGGGGAACGAAAAGACTATTCTTTTCAGATTCGAAACGACGGTTTTTCGGAAGAGGAAAATGTGCGCATTTCCATTGTCGAAAAGAACCAGACAATATATAGGAATGTATTGGAAACCATTCCCCCCTATGGTGAGCGTCATGCATTTTTCTCCTATGTACCTACCGAAGAGGGAGAAAAACAAGTCGAATTATCGGTTGTTGGCGCAAATCAATCCGTGTCCCATCTGCAATTATTGCATGTAACAAGTCAACCTATCACAAGAATTGGTATATTATGTCCCAACAACAATAATGAAAGAGACATCATACAGCAACAATTGATGATAGAAGATATTAACAAAGACCTTTCTCGGAGATTGCTCAATATCGAACTCCAAGCGGTTCCATTTGCACCAGATGATCATGGCTTTACCACATTTGATCGACTCCATTTTGACATTTTGATGGTGTTCTCTCAACCGCAGCTTTATCAGAATCAATCGGAATTGATGTACCGCCTTGTTGAGTTTGAGCAAAAAGGGGGACTTGTATGCGGGATGATCCCCTTTGGATATTCTCAAAGTAGCCCTCAGCTTAATACATTGCTACAGAATTATTTTGGAATTCATGAAAACGAAAAACTAACCATCGTTCAAACCATAAACAATGAAGACAAATTGCATATACAAGACAATCGTTGGCTCGAGAGATTTCGTAGTGAATACCGACTTAGTACCCCGTACACCCTAGTTTCTTTGAAAACCTTATGGAGTGATATTCAACTTCTTCCGGGGGCTGTTTTAATGGGAGCTAGCAAAAACAATGATCATGCCTTAATTGAATACAAAAATAGAATTCTTTTTACCGGTTACCTGAATACAGATTGCTTTAATAGCCTAGATGATTCCTACACATTTTTTCTGGATTTCTTTCAATTTGCAAGGAATCAATGGATACAAAAACAGAATCAGTCATCATCCTTGAGCAAAACAAAACATGAACAAATAGCTAGTCCCCAACAGCCCCATGTTTCACAATCGAATGGGACCGGACCTTTTGCAATAAAAGAGCCTGTATTCCCTACCGCTGTACAATCGCACCACGATTCTATTTGGATTGCAACAATACACGGTTTTTACAAGACAACTATCCAAAAACCCTCTGAATTTACTTTTTATAGGTATCCTCAAGAGCTTATTCGAAAGATTGGACCGAAGGTTTTTAAAGAAATGGTATCCAAGCCATCGCGAAATAGGTTCAGGGTATACCAGAACTCAATTGTATTTTACGGCGGAAACTCCTTTTATGTTTTCCGACCTGACATGCTATCTCTTGGAATTCAAGAAATTCCCTGCACTCTTTTTGATACTTTCGTGATGCCTATTGAACAGTACTCTTTTGTTGTGGATTTTGAAATACACGGACAATGGTTATATGTTTTGGATCGAAACAATCTCATTACGGTAGTTGATATCCTTTCAGGCCGAATGCTTTTCCGATTTCCCCATTCCCAAGAAATGGGAATTGACCTACACATCTACAATGAACGTGTTTATGTGCTACTCAAACAAGACTCCATTGTGTCTTATACCCTGCAAGGCTTGAATGCATCTTCCATCCCATTGACAAAGTCAGTGAATCCGCATTCCTTTTTTATATCCAACCAGGGAGTGATTTATCTCTACTGTGAAAATGAGAAGACTGTTTTTTATGAGATCGCTATCCATTCTTCCAATGGAAGCACTCAAAACCGCATGCAAGAAGCATTCCATATCCAAAATGATCAAATAGGAGATGCAGAGCAGTTTTATATCCATCAAAATACATTGATAGGTATGTTTTCTACGAACAATGAGAGAGATCTCTTGTCATTTAAAGGCATTTGCTTAATGTATGATATTGACAATAAGAGCTCTCTTTTTCAAACGTCTATGGAAAAAGAGTATTACACAAACATCAACCATACCTTGTTCAATTCTGATTGTTGGGTAGCTCACGATGGAACTGTGATTGTACAACAACAAAAACCACTACGAGATACTATTGATATGTATTCTCCTGATACCTTCTACTGGCAAGGTTCTATTGTTCTCTCTGATTATGCACCCAGTTACACGTTGATCGGCTTTACGTATTCCTCGTATCATGGCATGATACATGCTTTGTACCGTAGTGATAAGGATTTGCTGTTAGTCATGATGGATCCACTTCATCCAAACCGATGGCAAAAAATGGAGATTTCCTCCCGTTCTTCAGAAACCATTCAATCTATCGCTGTGTTTCAAGATTTGATTCTCATGCTTCATCAAGATGGTTTGGTTGAAGTTTACAATACTGATGAAAAAAGAACATGGAATGCATTCTATCCAGCTTCCCAAACAAAAGAGAAATATGCACTGCACTCCACACAGGTTCTCGTAGATCAGAAGCATATTTATCTTATTGATACAAAAGGCAATCAGTTTTTTGCTTTTACATATACAGGTGATTTAGTATTCTGTCACTCACTACAAGCATCTATTCCAAATACATACTCAAAAGCAGTATTGCTTGATACAGGAGAAGTTGCCCTACTAAACCATAACGAAAACATGATACAGCTTATTCTTCAAGGGAAATTTACACGAAGCTATACAATAGAAAACAGCTTTCCATTGTCTTTTCAAACTACTAAAGATTCTTTTCTTATTGTCGATTTTTATGGAGGGATTCAGTCGTATTCTCGGTAAAGTAGTTCTCTTGATCCACACCCTAAAAGATCACTAGAAGGCTGCGCTTGTCAAGAGGTGTTTTTTTGATAAGATTCTTATCTATATGTTCATGAAATCTAAATACACAAACGACCGTAGGAGGCATTATGAAAAGTAACAGCAAAATGTGGTTCTGGATTGTTCTTTGTATTGTTGCTATTTTAGCCGTTGTCATAATCTTTAGAGGAGAGAAAAAATCAGATGATAGCCAACAAATGAATAACAAATTTGAGTATGAAGTAATTGAAATTTCGCAAAATGAATTTTTTGATGAACCCATGCAGGCCTTAATCACAGATGTTGAAGAGTGGAATCAATACTGTTCTGATACAGAGTGCTTTGTTGATTTCGATCAAAAAATGATTGCTGGGTATAATTTGGGCATGCGACCTAACAGTGGCTATTCTCTTCAAGTTGAAAATGTAGAAGAGAACGCCAATGAAGTTGTAATATATGCCAACGCAATCGAACCCGGAAAAGATTGTATTACCATGCAAGTCATTACATACCCTACAGCGTATGTTTCCATGGATATCACTGACAAACCTATCCGTTGGGAAATTCAACCTGTTGTTGAAGATTGTTAAAAACTCTCTTTTTGCTTTTTCTTGATTTCTAAGAGTTTTTCTTTACAATGATTTCGAACTAAAACTACGCACATTTCTCCAAGGTGGTGGTCAGCCTATGTAGTTGACTCTGGAGAAATGGAGGCGAACCACTAGGAGGCTATTTTGGGTATTGTTAGTATGAAAAGTTTATTAGAAGCTGGTGTGCATTTTGGTCATCAAACAAAACGATGGAATCCAAAAATGCGCGATTTCATTTTTACTTCCCGCAATGGTATTCACATCATTGATTTACGTCAATCTTCTGATCGTGCTGAAAAAGCCTATTTCATGATTCGTGAAATGGCAGCACAAGGAAAACGCTTCTTATTTGTAGGAACAAAGAAACAATCACAAGATATTGTTGAAGAAGAAGCAAAAAGATGTGGACAGTTTTATGTAAATCAACGTTGGTATGGTGGAACTTTAACCAATTTTATTACGATTCGCAAACGAGTCGATCGAATGAAAGAATTGCGAGAACTAGAAGCAACGGGAGAATTACAAAAGCTCCCCGTTAAAGAGTATGCTCGATTAAAGAAAGAACTAGACCGATTGAATAAATTTCTTACCGGTATCGAGAATATGGATGAACTACCTGAACTGGTATTTATTACTGATACTCACAAAGAGCATTTGGCTATTTTAGAAGCCAGACGTCTTCGTATTCCTACCATTGCAATTTTGGATACAAACTGCGATCCTACCCTTATCGACTATCCATTGCCTGGAAATGATGATGCTATACGATCCATCCGATTTTTCACAAATCTTATTGCCAATGCTATCATCGAAGGCCGTGAGGGATATCAAGCAGAGGAAGAACCTGAAAAAGAAGATGCATTCGAAGCAGCAGGTGATGGACCTTCAGTAACAGAAGAAAAACCATCTGACGAGTCATCGAAACCAATTTCTGAAAATGTAGATATTCCCACCAATACGCAATAAATTTATTTCAAAGGAGTCAAAGATGTCTGTTGATATGAAGTTGATTAAAGAATTACGAGCACAAACCAGTGCTGGCATCAGTGATTGCAAAGCTGCTCTCGAAGAGAACAATAACGATTTTGAAAAAGCTGTCGAATACCTTCGAAAAAAAGGACTCGCTACAGCAGAAAAAAAAGCATCTAGAGAAACAAATCAAGGAAGAATTGAAGCCTATATTCACCACGACGGCAAACTTGGTGTTTTGCTGGAAGTGAATTGTGAAACCGATTTTGTTGCCAACAATGAAGATTTTAAAAAGTTGTGTCACAGAATTGCCATGCAAGTTGCCATCAATGATCCTGAATTTGTAAACAGAGAACAAGTTCCTGCCGATAGAATCGAAAAAGAAAAGCAGATTTATCGAGATCAAATGAAAGATTCTGGAAAACCAGATCACGTGATTGAGAAAATTATTGAAGGCAAGTTGGATAGTTTTTTCTCCGATACATGTCTTTTAGAAATGGAAGATATGTTTGACAATAAGAAAACAATCGAAGATATCGTAAAAGAAACCATTGGTGTTATTGGAGAAAATATGACCGTGAAACGTTTTGCCCGTTTTAAAGTAGGAGAAGAATAAGTTGGAATCTGAGAGTCGACCTCGCTTTAAAAGAGCTGTATTCAAGTTGTCCGGAGAAGCATTTCAGGGTAACAATGAATCAGGAATCGATCCTCATTATTTAGACCAACTTTCGATTGCTATACGCACTATTTGGAATCAAAACATTGAGCTAAGCATCGTGGTCGGCGGCGGAAATTTCTGGCGAGGCCGCGATGCAAATCTTTTTGGGATGGAACAAGCACAAGCAGACCAAGTCGGCATGCTTGCCACTCTTATGAATGCTCTCGCGCTGCAAGGAATATTGGAACGAGATGGGTTGCCTGTACGAGTTATGAGTGCAATCCCTGTTCCTAGCATAACAGAATCCTATATCAGAAGAAAAGCAATTTGCCATCTAGAAAAGAAGAATATCCTGATTTTTGCGTGCGGAACCGGATCTCCATTTTTTTCTACTGACACTGCTGCAGCTCTAAGGGCAGCAGAAATTGGAGCCGAAGTAGTCTTAAAAGGCACCAATATTGAATATGTGTATGCAGAAGATCCCCGTCTTAATCCTTCAGCAGAAAAATATCACAAAATCACTTATACAGAAGTTTTATCTAAGAATCTTAAATTTATGGATGCTACAGCCATTTCATTGTGCCGAGATAATTCCATCCCTATTATTGTATTTTCAATCAAAGATATGGATAATCTACGTAATGTATTTTTCTCAGATAATATTGGAACATTAATTACAGATCAATAACGGAAGGGGGACGTTGTATGAATCCAGAAAAACGTGCAGTTATTGATGATGCAAACGACCGAATGGAAAAAACCATCCATTCTCTTTCAGATGACTTATCTCAGATTCGAGCAGGGAAAGCAAATCCTGGAATTTTATCCAAAATTCAAGTTTCTAGCTATGGTGGCCATATATATATTAACCAAATGGCCAACATCTTTATTCAAGACATTCGAACGCTTGTTGTAGAACCCTGGGACAAAGGCACTTTAAAAGATATCGAAAAAGCCATAGAAAAGGCTAATATTGGCGTGATGCCTGTGAATGACGGCGAACGTATCCGACTTCCATTCCCCGCCCTAACTCACGACCGCCGAGAGGAACTTGCCAAAGTTCTGCACAAGATGGGAGAAAGCGCTAAAGTTGCTATTCGTAATATTCGACGAGATGCAAATGATCATCTAAAAAAACTGGAAAAAGAAAAGGTTATTTCTGAAGATGAACTTCATAGAGCCGAGAAAGAGGTTCAAGAAGCTACCGATTCTCACATAAGTTCCATTGACAAAGAAATAAAAAATAAAGAGATTGAAATCAGAGAAATTTAACACCCCCACTCATGTAGCCATTATAATGGATGGAAACGGTCGCTGGGCAAACAAGCGTGGATTGGCCAGAATTGAGGGTCATCGATCTGCTCGTAAGGCTATTAGGGAATCAATCCAAGGATCTAGTGAAATGGGCGTGAAGTACTTATCACTTTTTGCTTTTAGTTCTGAAAACTGGAAACGACCTGCCTCTGAGATATATCCTTTATTCTCAATTTTTACCGATTTTTTAATTGAAGAAACTCCTCCGCTCCACAAAGAAAATGTTCAAATTCATTTTTGCGGTTGTTTGGATAAGTTTCCACAGCGATTGCAAAAAGAATTTCATAAATCGTGTGAAACAACAAAGAATAACTCGGGATTGTACCTAAATGTTTGCATGGATTACTCTGGAAAAGAAGACATTGTCCAATCCATTAAACACATTGTAGCCAATCAAATTCCTGCCCAAGAGATTACCGAAGAAACCGTAGCACAGCATTTGATTTCAAAAGGATTGCCACCAATCGACTTGTTAATTCGTACATCCGGCGAGCAAAGGATCAGCAATTTTATGCTATGGCATATTGCTTATGCCGAACTGTACTTTGAACCAGCGTATTTTCCAGATTTTCGTAAAGAAAATCTTATTCGCGCCATTAATACATACAAGAACCGTGACCGTCGGTTTGGTTCTATTCATACATGAAATCAAACAATCTGTTTAGCCGTATATATGTGGGTGTCATTGGCGTTATCATTATCTGTATTAGTACGATTTATTCTATCCAGTTTGCCCTCCTTTTTGGATTGATTTGGATATTTTGTGCAGTGGAATTGTTTAGAGTACTAGGTTTACTAGATAATAATCTCTTTCTTTTGCCGCAAAAAATAACGTGGATCATCTCCTCCTTCTTGTTATTTCTTTTCATCATTGCTGCCTATATTTTCTCTCATTCCTATACAATGGTTCCTTTTACTACTCCCACTTTCTTACAGCCTCTATCCCGCATTGGTTTTATTTTGCTTTTTGCAGGATGGATTCTATCCGTTTACCATCTGTTTTTTATACAAAAAGGAAAAACTCCTTTTTATTCAGGTGTCTTGTATTTGGCGGTTCCCTTTACTTTTATCATTCTTATTCGCATTTTTTATGGATGGGAATCCATTGCACTCCTATTTATTGGGAATTGGACCATGGATATTTTTTCCTATGTGTTTGGAATGACATGGGGGAAACACAAGATTGCTCCTACTATTTCCCCTAAAAAATCATGGGAAGGTTTTATTGGTGGAGTTATTGGTTCCATGGCTTGCTTTTTATTCTTCCATTGGGCTGTCATTTCCTATCCTATTACGTTTTTTACTCTCATTTTTTCGATTTTCCTTCCCATTATTTCTTTTTTCGGTGACCTGATGCAGTCGAAAATAAAGCGGCTGGTTCCTATCAAAGATTCGGGTACCATTTTACAAGGGCATGGGGGTATTTGGGATCGCTTTGATGGGATGATTTTTTATGTCGTTGGTTTTGGTTTGTATCTATTCTTTATTGTTCCATGAGTACGAAAGTTTCTACTGTCATTCTGGGTGCTACAGGGTCGATTGGAACACAAACACTCGATGTAATTCATCAGTATCCTTCTGATTTTGAACTCCAATTCATCACTGCGAATACTAGCATAGAACAATTACAGAGAATGGCACAAAAGTACTCTATCTCCGCTATAGGCATTCATTCTTTATCGGTTTCACCACCCACATGCGAAAATGTGCAATTTGTACAAGGTCGAAAAGAAATAGCAGACTTCATAATACAACAATCTATTCACACAGTGGTATTTGGATCTTCCGGGATTGAAGATTATCAGATTTTAAAAGAAGTCTACCCTTATGTACAAAAGATTTGTATTGCCAGCAAAGAAATCATTGTGATGGCTGGCGCTACTGGGTTGTTAAAAGAAATTCAAAGCAAATGCACAGTGTTGCCGGTAGATAGCGAACATGCTGCGGTCTATCAGCTAATGGAACGATGTCCTAGAGATCAAATACACAAAGTCTATTTAACCGCATCAGGGGGGCCTTTTTATTCACAAATTGACAACGTTTCAACGTTGGAGTGGGATCGCATAACCCCCGAAATGGCACTAAAACACCCCACATGGAATATGGGGAAAAAAGTGACAATGGATTCTGCCACTATGGCAAACAAAGGCATTGAACTACTGGAAGCGAGTGTTTTGTTTTCTTTGCCAGCCTCACAACTGGATGTGATTATTCACCCACAAAGCATAGTGCACGCAATGATTGAGTGTATCGATGGAGTTTGTTATTCTCAAAATTCATGGCCAGATATGCGTCTTCCCATTGCTTTTGCTTTGTTTTATCCTGAAAAAAAGCAAATTGATATTGGAAAACCCGTTTCTTTCTTTACAAATCTTCATCAAATATCACTCTATCCCGTACAGAACATGAATATTCCAACCATTACTTCTGCTTATCAAGCATTACAAGAAGGGGGGCTTTCTCCCATTGTATATTTGGCCGCTGACGATGTAGCTGTAGAAGCTTTTTTACAGCAACGGGTACCCTTCTCTCACATCTCTCGTATCATTCAAACATCTCTTGATCGTTTTTCACAAGATTCTGTCGATGTTTCCGATCCTGTAGAGCAATACAAGAAGTTACAAAACAAAATCAGTCATGAACTTGTAAAAGGATAAAAATCCTACAGAGTTTCCTTTGGAATGAATTTCTATTTGCTATAATGAAGGAGTATTACGTCGACAAGGAGATAAAATGAGCTCTCAAACACGATATTTTATGGGGATTGAACTAGGCACGACTGGAATTAAAGTTGTGTTGGTCAATGAACAAGGACATTCCGATCATTCCAGTTGGATGGAATTTCCAACATTAACACCCAAACCTTTGTGGGTGGAACAACATCCGCAGGATTGGTGGAAAGCTACTATTCTTGCCATCCAAAAGCTATTTATGGAAGGTTCTGTGACTCCATCTCAGATTGATGGCATTGGGCTAACGGGTCAAATGCATGGATTGGTATTGTTGAATGGATCCGGAGAAACAATTCGACCATGTATTCTATGGAACGATCAAAGAAGCAAGGAAATTTGTTCTCGAATCCGAAACGAGTTTGGCAATCCACTCATCAAAGAACTGACAGGAAATCGTTTGTTTCCTGGGTCTACGATGCCCAAGATAAAATGGGTACAAGAAAATGAATATGACAAGTTTGCACAAATCTATCGGTTTGTTCTCCCCAAAGATTATTTGCGCTATCGCTTGTCTGGCGAAATATATACAGATGTAACGGATGCTTCCGGTACAGGTCTTTTTGATGTTAAAAATCGGAAATGGTCCAAAGAAATGCTCAAGCGACTTTCTATTTCCCCCAATATATTGCCCGATGTGTTTGAATCCACGGTAGCTGCCTCGAAAGTGAATCATGCTGCTGCATTGGTAACAGGATTACTAGAAGGTACTCCTATCATTGCGGGTTGTGGATCGCAAGAAGCATTGGCTGTTTCTTCAGGTATTTTTTCCGAAGGGGATGTAACTGTCAATATTGGCACATCCGGAGTAGTCTTTTCAGTTACGGATTCTTTTAAACCACTCCCCGATGAGGCACTCCAAAACTTTTGCTACATTACAAAAAACAAATGGCACTACATGGGCGTTACCCTTTCTGCTGGTGGAGCATTTCGCTGGTATCGAGAGCAGTTTGGAGAAATCGAGGAAATTGCTTCGTCTAGATTGCAACAAACAACCTACGATTTGCTAACTGAATGTGCTACTTCTGCACCTCCTGGATCAGAAGGTTTGTTGTTTCTCCCCTATCTTACGGGCGAACGGTCCCCCTACGATGATCCAATGGCAAAGGGAGTCTTTTTTGGCTTTGGTCTTCGTCACAAGCGTTCTCATTTTATACGCTCTGTCATGGAAGGAATCACTTTTGCTTTAAAAGATTCTTTGGAATTAATGAAAAAAGCACACATCCCCATTCATGAGATACGCGTCAGTGGGGGGGCTATGAAAAGTTCCTTGTGGAGACAAATGCTAGCCGATATTTTCGACCACGAAATACAAATTGTTCGAGAAACCGAAGGTGCTGCCTACGGTGCTGCATTAATGGCTGGTTTAGGACAAAAAGTGTTTTCCAAAGACCATCCTGTTTTTGATAGCATGTCCATAGTGCAATCCAGCATTTTACCAGGAGAAAACAGCGAAAAATACCAAAGTGAATACCAACGCTTTCGATCCCTATACTCCTCCCTCCAAGACGAATTCAAAAAGATCGAATAATCGTCAACAACATGCTAAGAAAAACTTTCATTAAAGTTTGTCCTTTCATAGTAGTTCCTTCACTAATCTATGCAAATGCTCATCGTTGTATTGATCTTCTATTCTTCAAGAAGCATAGTATCCCTACAAATCAGGGCAATCGCAGTTTGTGGAGCTCACCAGATTCGGTTTCCAGCATCCAAATATTCTTGTCTGAATCTTGGAAAAAATGGGCTGTATCGTCATGTATTTTGAAATTTGGATCTTCTGCTACGGTAGTTTCCCACTTCGCCAAAACAGATCCATCATCGGGATGAATAAAATAGTAATAAGCTTCTGTGCTATATTTTTCTTCCTTTGAAAGAATCCAGCAGTTTTCTGCACAGAATGCTTGGCTGTAACGAGCATCTACTGCCCATTCCCATTGTTTTTCCAAAGTATCACGATCATAGGCGCACCAAAGAGCAGTTTGAAAATCTACACTCCAGAATTTAATCAAAAGGTTTTTGGTTTCATGATTTTGCACGGGTTTACCATTCCATGAATAGAATCCTTGATCCACGATTTTACGAGGGATATAACCTCCTCGAAATAAAGGTTGTGAATCTATGGTCTTCCCATTAGCTGGGTTCAATTTGTACAAGACGAAATCATTCTTTTCACTCAGAACATCTTCTCCAGGTTTTCGTTCTTCACTAAGCACATACAGTCCCGTAGAATCAACTCGAACAGAACTGGTTTGACCATACAAAATGGGAATGTCATTACGATGCCATACTGGCGTGATGGAATTGGTATCTACGTGAAACATCTGTAAAGGTTTTTCTTGGATATGACCATAGGCAAGCAGATATTGATCATAGGTATACAAGGATTTGATGGGATATGTAATATCCAGTTGAATTTCTCCCAGATCAATTGTTTGCAATTGTTCTCCTGTAGAAGGATTCTGAACAGACACATAGAAATGATCAGA
>Ga0334898_1000942_pt1 | contig 38380 bp, 37 predicted proteins | sample GraSluR3_MG_10_FD_207228 | JGI IMG/M metagenome (GOLD analysis project Ga0334898, IMG submission 207228) | Sludge microbial communities from methane-producing bioreactor in Wageningen University, Netherlands - Granular Sludge_3_08-R3 | ecosystem: Engineered > Bioreactor > Anaerobic >... | reverse complement strand
CAGTTTATCGTAGAATATAAAAAGGAGGTCTCCTATGAGAAAACAGAATAAAGGGAAGTTTCATTTTTGGAGTTACATAGGAACTCTTGGCTTTGGACGACACTATACTTTTTTACGATAATAATTTAAACGCTTTTTACTTTCAATAAACCTCTTATTAAGTTATAATAAAGTAGTTTTTAAAAAGGGCGGAACGGGTAATTCGGGGCCAGAGGTGATTATGTCCGGCGGAGTTTCTCAATTTAATTTTATGATGCTTTTTTGGATTGCTCTCGGTATCGGTGTAGTGGTGATTATAATTATTTTTCTGCTGAAATTTTTGGGGAAGGATAGCGCCGTAACTGCGATGGAAAGAAGTCTGAAAAGCGGGAATTATAAAAAAGCCCTTAATGCCGGCTTGAAATATATTATTGAGCAGCCTAATGATTTTATGATTAAATACAATATTGCTCAAGCATACGAGGGTCTGAAGGACTATTCAAATGCCATATTCTACTATGAACAGGCATCCGTTGCGGCGGTAGCCCAGCAGGAACACGATATTAACGCGCAGTTCGTTATGAAAATTGCCAATCTCTATAATAAAAACAGTAATGTCAAAGAGGCTTTGGGGTATTACAAGATGGCGCTTGAGCGTAACCCCAATAATACAAAAGCTCTTTTTGAGGCCGCCGATATCCTGTATCAAATGAAAAACTATGTCAAGGCTAAGGAATATCTTGAAACTCTTACCGAAATGAAACCCGATAACCTTCGCGCCAAATTTATTCTTGCTAAGATTTATTACCAAATCGGGGAATTTAATCAGTCGGCTTCGGCATTCAAAGTCCTGATAAAATCCCTGCCCGATACCGATGCTATGAAGAATCAATCCTCGCTTATGCTTGCCGATATTTATTCCCAGCAGAGGAAGTTTGACGATTGTGTCAAGACGCTTTCTCCTCTTTTAAACGTCCCGGAGCTTTTTGAGCGCGTTCTTATAAGGATAATTAATACCTATATTATCGCCGGTGAATATGAAAAAGCTATTGCGCTTGCGGATAAAAATATGGGCAGGGCATCAAAAGAGGCTAAAGTCCAGCTTAATTATATGATAGCCAACGCTTATTTTAAGTCGGGCGACGTGCATAAAGCTATCCAGTTTTGGCAAAAAACGAATCAGCTTGACCCTACTTTTAGGGACGTTGAAATTATAATGAAGCGTTATAAACCTATTATTGATACCCCGAATATGGAATATTTTTTCAGTAAAAGCGATGGGGTTTTTGAAAATTTTTGTATCAAGATGCTGAGGCTGAAATTTGTAAACGGGATGGGGAAAGGGCATAATTTTACCGCTTTTAAGACACAGGATGCCGTTCATATAGTATATCGACGTCCGTTTCCCGCCGCCCCCGTAGATTTTGACGAAGCGGAGCGCGTTTTGCGTCAGGAAATTCTCGGCACTAACGCCATTAAAATCTATTCTCTTTTCGGGGTTACCGATGAGACTAAGCGACATTCCATATATCGCAAAATCGAATTGGTTGCAGGTGAAAATCTTATTAATTTGATTGGTAAGGGGTAAACTATGGATGAGGAAAATGTCAGGGATGATATTGTTGCGGATGAGGTGCGCGTTGAACTCTATGTGCAATTTCTATATCCCGGGATTATTCTAAAGGGCGATGCTTATACCTATGACGGGGATAAAATTTGGGACGGTAACGTTCCTATGACAGCCGACCTTATTAATTCGCTTATTTTAAAGAAAACTCAAAAAATCTACTATACAAAGCCCAAACCGAAACCGGGCAAGGTTCAATCCTCCGCTCCTATGATTGAGGAGAAAACACTTGAAAAAGCCGTCGATATTACCAAAGAGCTTGAAACCGCAGTCGAAAAAAAGGCTATTCTTCCCGAAAAGGCGGTTAATGAGATAGTCGATGATTTTATCGGTGGAGTATCCCGTTCCGAAGGCACTACGCTTAATCTTCTTGAACTTAAAGAGTATGATGATTATACATATACCCATTCTATTAACGTCTGTTTGGTGTCCATTCTTTTTGCCAAGAAACTTTCATACAACGCTAAAGGGCTTAAAGTTGTCGGAATAGGAGCGCTTTTACACGATATAGGCAAGATGCTTGTTCCTAAGGAAATTCTCAATAAGCCGGGCCCTCTTACTAACGAGGAATTTGCTATTATGAAAAAGCATCCCGTTTACAGCTATGAGCTTGTTAAATCTCAATCCTCGTTCGGTTCTTTGATAGAGAAGGTCGTTTTGCTCCATCACGAAAAATACACGGGCAAGGGCTATCCGTTCGGTATCAGAGGCGAACAAATCGGTGAGGTTGCGCAGATTCTTAGTCTTTCCGATGTTTTTGATGCCATAACATCCGAGCGTTCTTATAAATTAGCCCGCCCATACTGGTTTGCGTTAAACGAAATCAAAAAGGATTCGGGCGTTAGTTTTGTGCCGAGACTTGCGCAGACTTTTATACAGGATATGCCGAAATATCTTACCGAAGAGGCTATATTTCCCGTCGGCACTTTTGTTCTGCTTAATACCGGCGAAGTTGCCGAGGTGGTGGATTATGCTTTTCCCCAGACTTTGAAACCCGCCGTCAACGTTTATATCAACGCAAGAAAGGAATTAGTCCGTTATCCGGTCTCAATTAATCTTCAATTTGATGATACCCGCTATATTGAAAGCGTTTTTGAAAACCCCGATATGATTAATAAAATCACTCAAATTAAGACTAAAGTCGATAAGAAAGAACGCGAAGAAAAACCGGCTCCCGTTCAAAGAGATATTTCCAAAGAAATTCCCAAAGACGTTTCCGTGGATAATATAGACAAAGATATTTTGCAACAGGATGAGAGCGGGCTTAAATAATGAGAAGGTTTTTTATCCCCGAAGACCGGATACAAGGCGATGATGCTTATATAGACGGTAGCGATGCCCTGCATATTTCAAAGGTGTTGCGAATGTCAAAAGGCGATACGATAGAAGCATCCGACGGGACGGGCAATTCGCTCACCGCCGAAATTGTCGATATTGCTAAAGATGCTTCCAATCCTAAGATATTTCTCAAAATAACGGACAGAAAATTCCTTGAAGAAAGGACTTTGAATTTACGGGTGTTTCAGGCAATTCCCCGCGGAAATGCTATGGACTTGATTGTGGAAAAATTCGTTGAACTCGGGGTCGGAGAGATTATTCCTGTAATTACCGAGCGCACCGTTCCCCGTTATGATAAAAAAAAAGGCGCCGCAAAAGTGGAAAGATGGAATAAAATAGCGCTTGAAACTATGAAAAAAGTCGGGAGAACATCCCTGCCATATATTGATAAAATAACCCCTCTTGATAAAATCGGCGGTAAAATTTATAACGACAGCCTGAAAATCCTCCCGTGGGAACTTGAACCCCAAAAAACTCTGAAGGATACGTTGCGACAACACACACAACACGGAAAAATTGAGCTTGTAATAGGACCTGAGGGTGGATTCTCGCAAGGAGAGGTTATTTATCTGACGGATTTGGGTTTTGTTACGGTTACGCTTGGGAAACGGATTCTCAAGACCGATACGGCGGGGATTGTTTGCGTGGCAAATATCTTTTATGAGCTTGATGATGATTAAATAGTCTGGATAAGATTAATCCTGAATTCCTCAATTAATTTTTGAAGCGTGGTTCGTTTTGGTATTTCACTGTCAAACGAGGGTTCGCGGTCCGGGATTCTTTCGTTGAGGATGTATTTTATATTGTATTCCGTGTGGGGGTAAAGATGCTTTATCCTGTTTGCCGAATTTTTTGAGTTATAGAAATCCAACAGGGCGCGTTGCTGGTTTTCGGGGCGGTTTTGGCGCATTCTCTGCGCAAGCGTGGCATAAATGACCCCTCTGTTGTTATAACTGCGGGCAAGTTGCGTGAAAATTTCTTTATGCCTTTCAAGGTCGGGATTGACAAAACCTATACGGTCTGCAAGACGCTGATAATATTCTATTGCCTTATCGTATTGTATGCGTGCAAGCATAAGTATATCGGGACGGTTGTTAGCCATTCGGAAATATATATTTCCAAGCGCATAAGATAAAGCGGGGTTATACGGCTCATCTATATATAAAGAATGCATTTCATCAAAGGCTCTCTGGTAATTGCCGAAACGGTAATACAACCATGACAAATTATACTGCAACAGGAAGTCTTTTTTGTCGTCGTTTTTCCTGTGTATTTGACGGGCAATTTCGTAATTTCTTAAAGCCTCGGTTAATGCGGATTGAGGATCCGGGAAATTCAGGTAGTCATAGAAATATATATGCCCCAAATTTGCATAGGGTTTGTAATAATCGCTTGAATAGCGTATAGCCTCGTTAAAATGTTCGCGTGCTACATGTTTATGATTCGGGACGCTTTCGGTGATATAATATATTTCGCCTAACAGATTGTAAGCCTCGCCCTTCTTTTCGTTCAGAATTATTGAGTTGGATGCGGAATTAATAGCCTGAAGGAAATCCATATTAACGGTAAGGAATCTTGCGTATTGGTAATACGTTTCCGCAAACTGTAATCGCTCATTGGCATCTCTTGCATCGATTTTGGTTCTTCCCGTTCTTCGGTCAAAATGAGTGCGTTTATCGAGGAAAGCCGTAAGTCTTTTAAACACATCCAGCGCCCTCGGCATCTCGCGATTGTCGATATAAAACTCTCCTAATTCGGTCATAACCTCAACGTGGACTGCGTTTTGGTCTATATCTTTTATTGCATCGTAAAAAATATCAACCATTTCGGCTTCTTTGGATTTAAGCGCTATTGATAATAAACGGAAATAGCTTGGTATATGTTTGGTATGACGTGCTATATAATTTTGGTAAATGGAATTAGCCTCATCAAACAGCACGATACGTTCTTCGGGCACCCTCGTATATTCTCCCCATTTTATATAGGTTGTGCCGATACGGTCAATAACCACAAAATCATCGCGTTTTTTGCCGAGCAGGCGTTCATATAAGTCAATAGCCTGACTAAACCTCGGCGGGTCAAGCGATTTCAGGTATTCCGCAAGATTAAAGATGGTTTGGCGGTCGTCGGGTTTATATTCCAATGCCTCGTTGAATTTTTCCATCGCGCGCCGTTCTTCGCCTTTTTCTAAATAAGTTAAAGCGAATTTATTATACCAGTCCATATTAGGTCCGCCGATTTGTTTTCCGCTTTGAAAATGAGTTTCCGCGTTATCATAAGCCTGTATCTGTATCGCTTCAAGTCCCCGGTTATATTCGCGGTTTGCACGTGAAGGTATCCATACCAATCTCCACATAGCAAAACCGAGCAACAAAAGAACACCGAGCGCTATTGCGGCGTATTTTGCGAGATTTTCAAATTCTTTTTGAAACTCCTGAGCTTTGCGCGCCTCTTCCGCATAGATAACGCGGCGCGGCCGGACATGTGCTATTTCGGGAGCTTCTTCATATTCTGCAGGCTCTTCTTTTTCTTCGGGTGGAATTATTTTATTAATAAAATCGGCAATCTTTTCTTCATCTTCATGGAGAAGCAACATTGCTATAAGGCTTTCCGCCTCCTGTTCGCTCAACATATTATCCAAAAACGCCCGTCTGATTCTTTTTCGCGTATCGGCATCCGATAGACGGTTTATACCCCCACGGATTTTCAGCGCCTTATCTTCATCCAAGTCGATTTTCGGGGCTTTCACGGGTTTTTCGGCAAAAGACGGTTTGCTGAATGCTTCCCGGCGTTCTTCCGCTATCGTTTTGGAAATATCCAAATCAGGGATGTCTAACGATAACTCCCCGAGCTCTTCTTTCGGTTCGGGTTTTTTGGGGGAGGGTTCTAATTCAAGTTCGCCAATCTCCGCGATTTCTTCGCTTTCCTCTATTTCGGGAAACTCATCCATTTCTCCGGTTTCTAAAGGTATTCCGAGGTCGGGTTCTTCGGATGCGGCAATTTCACCGACGGGAGGTTCAAGCGTTATGCCCTCATCTCCAAGCACGCCGGGGGCTTCGGGGAACTCTTCGGGTTTAGGTTCTTCAACTTCCAATTCGGGTTCGGGAATTATTCCGGGTTCTTCTCCCATAAGCGCGCTTAAATCAGCCAACCCCGATGTTTCATCCTCCAACGTGGGTCCTCCGAAATCCGGTTCTTCCTCTTGCCTTTCTTTCATGATGCCCGCCCCCATATCCTCATCGGTTGAAGGCGTCAGATTACGCAACAAATCATCAACTTCACCCAATTCGTTTTCTTCTTCACGAGGGGTTTCTACACCCGGCATCTGGAAATCATCCTGCTCAGGTTCAAAATCCTCCATCTGAAATTCATCCTCATCCTGTTCCTCTAAAGCCTGCTTGATCATATCATCATCGACATCCGAAGCCGACTGATATATCTGCTCTTTAGGGGGCGGGGCGGTATCGAGATTTTTCAGTTCATCAAGGATTTCAGGGTCAATTCCTTCCTCATCTTCAGAGGCTGTTTCTTCCGACGGCATTTGGTATGCGGATGATTCCCTTATAGCTTCGTCTTCTTCCGTATCAATATCAAAAGGTTGCGGGGCTTCGGGCTTTTTATCATCGTAAGCGCCGGGTATATTAGCCAAGTCTTCAATATCGAAATCATCACCCGCGGCTTCGGGAAATTCCTGCGGAAAATCCTCATCTACTGCGGGAAACTCAGGACTTCCCGTATCCTCTATTGCAAAACTTGTTCCCTCATCGTCGGATGTCATTTCGGGGAAATCAAAGTCGGATGGGGCTTCCGTTTCGGGAGATTCCCCTTTGTCCTGCGTTATAAAGTCTTCTATATTATCCAAGCCCGACGGGGCTTCATCGGATGGGGTTTCTACGTCAAAACTGTCAATATCAAAGTCGGGTTCTTCGGTAGGGGAGGTGTCCTGCGGTTTTCCGATAGGTATTTCTCCAAGCTCGTCCAAATCCAAGTCTCCGAGGTCATCCGATACGGGAGGCTTGGGTTGCCCTCCGCCTTTATCCGTCATATTAAGCAGATTTTCTATATTGGCAAGATTCTCCTCGCTAAGCTCCTGATTTTCGTCAAAATCATTACTATCGGAGGCGACTCCTTCCATATTGTTTAATCCGCTTTCGATTTCTTCGGGTGCATATTGGTCTTCTTTGCCTAAGAATTTGATTAATTTATCAAATTTTGCCATTTATTCAACCTTTTCCTTGCTGTAAAGAAATGCTTATTTCTAATTATCGGTAAAAAAATAATTTCATTAATGAGTTTAATATAAAATCGATTAATTGTCTATTGAAAACCGTTTAATCTCTGAAAAAAGAAAGAATATTAACACAATCCGCTCCCGCTTCAATTAATATTCGCGAGCATTCGGCGGAGGTTGCCCCTGTCGTGAACACATCATCTACTACAAGCACGGATTTTCCCCTTATAATAGAAGCCTCCCCCTTGATTGAAAACTGTCCCTTTATCAGAAGCATACGCTGTGATGCGTTCAGTTCGCTTTGTTTATGAGCGTGTTCTTTTCTAAAAAGGATTCTGTCGAATTTCACACCGATTTTGTTTAATATCAACTCCACCTGATTAAATCCCCGCTTTCTTAACCCGCCTTTCGACAAGGGGACGGGGGTAATTATATCGGGATTGATTTTATCAATTATTTTTTTTATATGGGGTTGCAGGATTAAAGCGAGGTCGCGTGCGGCGAGTTTGTTTGATTCAAATTTCATTTTATGCACAAGTTCGCGGATAGCATATTCCCTGTAGTAAAATATAGAGTAATTGGTATCGAAAGGAAATTCCCGTTTGCTGCATCTGCGGCAGATGTCGGTATCGGATTCGTAGAGTAAATTCCTGCAAACCCTGCATTTTACCCCGTCTGTTTGTTCCAAAGTCTTTAGCCCGGATACGCATTTAGGGCAGATAAGCTCGGTTTTGCCGTCGGGGGATATTTCAATCCCGCAGTTAAAGCATCGAACGGAAAAAAACAGGCGTATTATTTGCATCAGGCGTTTCCTTGATAATTTTCAGAAACTTGTTTTAATAATTATATCGGGCAATTTTCTTTCGTCAACAAATTTATTATTAAGACGGGCTTGATTTTACGGGAAAATTAAAATTAACGTTTTTGCTTTACCATAAAGGAAAAAATCCGATACTTAAAAAAGACAGGGATGTTAAAATCGCCAAGGAGGGTAGAAATGGAAACAAGATTAATGGAGCATTTAAGCGCATTCTATGAGCTGTTGAACGGTGTTAGGGGAACTATTGAAAAGCTGTTGGCGCTTGAGGAGAAAAAATATGATGCGCTGAAGCAGGTGGACGTTAAGGCGCTTATGCATATTAACTCCACCGAGGAGGAGCTAATCCAATATATGGATTGTCTTGAAAAGGAGAGGCAGGAAGCTATAGCCTCGCTCGCTGTGTCGCTCGGATGTGGGCGGGACGTTACATTCGGGGAACTTATCACGTATTTCCCTATCGAAATGCAGGAAAAATTCGGCTCTATCCGCAAGGAGCTTAAAACTTTTACAAATAAACTTGAGATTACTATGCGCGAGAACAGCGAGATTATCCAAAGCAGTATGGAAATAGTGAATTTTACGCTTAATTTCGCCAACCGCTCCTCGCTCAAGGAAACCTATGATTTGCGCAACAAAAAAGAAAGCAAAGAAAATATGTGTATAGTAAACCATATAGCCTGAGAGGCTAACGGAGGTAGAATATGTTTTCCACATTCCACGGAATAGAAATAGGTAAAAAAGGCATAATGGCAAATCGAGCCGGGATGGATAATGTCGGGCATAACTTGGATAATGTAGCAAACCCCGCCCATTCCCGTCAGCGCGTTAATCTTCAAACCTTTGTGCCGATTTACGACCCTTCGGCGAGCAGAGTGGAAACCCCCGGTCAAATCGGCACGGGTGTCGTTGTGGAAAGTATCCAGCGAATCCGCGATCAGGCTATTGACGACAGAATCAACTTTGAAAAGGGGGGATTGGGTTTTTGGGATGCCAAAAAGCAATTCCTTCATCAGATTGAGATGATTTATAATGAGCCGGGAGATTCCAATCTCAGGACTGCTATGGATGCATACTGGGAAAGTTGGCAGAAAGTTACGGCAGACCCCGCAGAGCGCGCCTCCCGTGTTGAACTTATAGAACGTTCAAAATCGCTTACTAATCTTATTAATCATAATTTCCGCTCCCTTTACGACCTTCGCTCCAACGCCAATGCGCTTGTTGAGCAGAGGATAGGAACGATTAACCATCTTGCAAGCGAAATAGCGCATCTGAACTCCCAGATTGTTAAGTCCGAGGCGGTAGGGGATAATCCCAACGACCTCTATGACAGACGCGATGACCTTATCGACCGGCTTGCAAAAATAGTCGATATTCGTGTTGAGCGCACAAACCGTTTTGAAGCCGTTATTTTCTTAGGTTCGGAAAACCTTGTTCAGGGCGGGAAATTTAATCCAATCTATGGCGTGGGTAACGCCGCTAACGACGGGTTTGTCGATGTCAGATGGGCGGACGGGCGTCTTGTAAGATTGGGTAACGGCGAGCTTGCAGGTTTAATATCCGCGCGTGATGATGATATTAAGTCCGCTATCGACAACCTCAATTCGCTCAGCACAAATTTGATAGATTCCACAAACGAAATACATCGCGACGGGTTCGGGCTTAACGGAACTACCAATAACAACTTCTTTAAGGAGGTCCCGCTTTCGCCTTTTGCAAACGCCGATTATGATTTCAATAATGACGGAGTTCCCGACGGCACTGCAATTTTTCGTGTAAGCGGAACGGAAAGACTTTCGCCTGATACGCTTATCGGGAGCGACGGGGTTTTAGATTTCGGGGCTAATACCCCCGGCGGCGCGGCTATCGTTGTGGAATACAACGCAAGCGATACAATTAACGACGTTATTAACAGGATAAACCGGTCTGATGCCGAGGTGAGCGCATACCTTAATCATAAGGGGCAGTTGGGCTTTAAATCAAGATTCCCGTCAGACGCAAGACATCCCGAATTCGTTTTGCGTCATTTGGAAGACAGCGGAAACCTTCTTGTGGGTATAGCGGGGATTTTGGCACAGTCGGGTCCCGACGGGGCGTTTGATTACCAAAATCTCGGCGATATTGATAAATTTAGTGTGCCTGAATATAATATTGCTTTTGCGCCCAAGAGAAACCCCGGCGGATGGATTGCGGTTGATGATATAATCCTTGCCAACCCCGATAATATCGCGGCGGCGGGGGGAACGGATACTACCGGTGACGGTAAACCCGACCGAATAAGCGGGTATGGCGATAACCGCAACGCGCTTCGTATAGCGGAATTGAGGCATAAAAAGGTTATGATAGAATCTCAATCGACTTTCGGCGAATACTTTAAAGCTATGGTGGGCAACGTAGGCACCCGTTCGGAAAGCGCCGAGGTTAATATGAATAAAAATAACGCCGTTGTCGAAAGTCTCGTTAATCTTCGTAAACAGATTAGCGGCGTTAATGTAGATGAGGAACTTACCAAGATGTTGATGTATCAACATGCGTATAACGCATCCGCGCGCGTTGTCTCGACTTTCGACAGGATGCTTGAAGTGTTAATGCGGATGGGCGCTTAATTAATCGGCAGGAGGCTGAAAATGATAGGAAGAGTTAGCCAGCAGTCTTACGTTAATGAATTTTTGAATAACGCTCAGGTAAGAGAGCGCGATATGCAAAAGGTTCAAAACCGGCTTTCAAGCGGAAACAGGGTAAGCTTGCCGAGTCAAGACCCTGTTGCTACCATAAATTATATGGATTATGACAGCCGTTTGAAAGAAATAGACGTTTACGGCTCTATTATTATGAATATGGATGCTAAACTTAATTTGACGGATTCCGTTCTCGGGAGCGCTACGGAAGCTATGCAACGTCTCCGCGAGCTTGCCGTGCAGATGGGAAACGGGGTTTATTCCAAACAGGAACGCGAAATAGTTGCGCTTGAGGTTGACCAGCTTACCCGCGAACTTCTCTCTTTGGCAAATTCATACTACAAGGACAAGCCCCTTTTCGGAGGCACTACCATAGAACCCGAACCGTTTAAGGCGTTTTATCGCACGGACCCCAATACGGGTGTGAGTTTTCTTGAGGAAGTCCGGTATGTCGGAAACCATCAGTCCCAGATTGTAGAGGTGGAACGGGGCGAAACCATTGATATTATCCCCTCGGGAAACCAGATTTTCTGGGCGGATGATATGGTTATTTATCCCACGACCCCGGCTACCGGATACACCGCACCTTCCGATTCCCGTATTGTGGTTGACGGGCAGGAAATACAAATAAGGCGCGGGGATTCTATTGAAATAATCGCCGACAAGATTAATAACTCCGGCGCTGCGGTAAGAGCTTCTATTTTTACCGAAGGCAACGAGAGCTTTTTCACTATGCAGTCAACGCGACCCCATCAGATTACTTTGATGGATATGGACGGCGGACGGGTGCTTGAGGAGCTTGGGCTTATAGATGCAGGGATGTATCCCCCGTTTAACTATTCCCCATCGGCGAGAGTTTACAGCGGGAGTATTTTTGACGTGATGGTTGATTTTCGCAAGGCGCTTATGGAGGATGATATATACCGCATAGGAGGCACCGCGCTTGCGCGTATGGATATGGCGATGTCGAATATGATGAACCATCGCGCGCAGATGGGAGCGGTGAGCGCGAGAATCAATACTATTATGGAAAGATTTTTAAGCGACAAGGTTTATATTTCGGATATAAGGCAAAAATCTATCGGCACCGATATTGCGCAATCCGTTATGGATATGAAGCTGTTGGAGTTTGCGCATGACGTGGCGCTTAATGTCGGGGCGAGGCTTATGCCCAAAAGTTTGCTTGATTTCCTGCGATAATGCGGTTTAACGGTAGAAAATGGATTTAGAAGTGTAAAATCGGGCGTTTTTTGGAAATAAACCCCTTAAAACCTTGATATATTTCCGTAAAAATAATAAATTATAAGTGGTAAAAAATGGAGGAAAATGTGGAAAAGATAATGACCCGTGCCTATGGGGAGGTCGAAGTTCCCGAAAACAGCGATATTGTTTTCAAAAAAGAAATTTTCGGCTTTCCGTCTTCAAAACATTATTATCTCCTTGAGATGAAGGATTTGCCGAATTTTTTCTGGCTCCAGTCTAAGGAAGAGGAGGATTTGGCATTTGTTGTTGTTGACCCTCGTATGTTTAAAGAAGATTACGAACTTTCTTTTGATGAATCCGACCGCGAGCTTTTGGAGCTTGAAGAGGGGGATGATATTGTGGATTTCGTTATTGCCAATATCCCCGAAGACCCCGCGGATATGACCATAAACATCCTCGGTCCGGTTATTATCAATGTTAATAAGCGATTGGCTATACAAGCGGTTTCCTCAAAGAATGAATATACCACAAGGTATCCTGTTTTTGAAAAGCACAGGATGGAAAAGGTTGTTTGATTTTTAGCTAAAATCCGGGAGGGGATACATTGTTAGTTTTATCGAGAAAAGAGGATGAATCCATTATTATAAACGACAATATCGAAATAAAGATAGTCAGTCTTCGTCAGGATCAGGTGAAATTGGGTATAGTAGCGCCTAAAGAAGTAAAGATTTATCGCAAAGAGATTTATGATGAAATTCAGAAAGCCAATATAGCGGCGGCATCATCCGGCGGCAAGGTTGACAAGTTGAAGGATATTATTATTTCACGGAAAAAAAAAGAAACGGAATGATATATGTCAAAAATTATTCCTCATAGGGGGTAAAAGTGGTAAGTAAAGAAAAACTTGAAATGCTGAAAATCTACAACAAAGGGCTTGAGTTGTATAGAAACAGGAAGTTTTCCGAAGCCAAGACTTATTTCCAAAAATGCCTTGAGCTTGTTCCGGGCGACGGACCTTCCGAGATTTATATAGAGCGATGTGAGGCTTTTATAAAGTCTCCGCCCCCGGAAGATTGGGACGGCGTTTTTGTTATGAAAACTAAGTAGCGGAGGATTTTTATGCGACAAGGCATTGACCCCTATCAGGATTTCCCTGTAAAAACCGTATTAAGCCAGAATACTTATTTTGACGGAGTGATGAGATTTAAAAATTCGCTTCGTATAAACGGCAAATACCACGGTAAGGTTGAGGCTGATGGACTGTTGGTTTTAGGACCTAACTCCAAAATGAAGGGCGATATTGTTTGTGATGAGGTTATTATCGGCGGTGAGGTTAAAGGCAATGTCTATGCCCGTCAACGCCTTGAACTCCTTGATACCGCTAAACTTTATGGTGATATTAAAACCGCCAAACTCAAAATTGCAGATGGTGTCATATTTGAAGGCAAATGCGAAATGACGGGTAATAAATAGTCATTCTTTGTTGACAGATTACGATTTTTCCTTTATGCTATTGTAGCAACTGATTCCGCTTGGAGGTTTTTATGGTAGAGGCAGAAAAACGAGGTGATGTTGTCATTCTGAAAGTTTCGGGAAGGCTTGAAATTAATCAGGCTTTGGAAATGGAAGAGGTGATTAATACTCATATAAACAACTCTAATAAGCTATTTGTTTTTGACCTTGGCGATGTGCATTATTTAAGCAGTAGCGGTATCCGTGTCTTTATTGCTACTTTGCGTCAGCTTAAAGATATTAACGGCAGACTTATTTTGAGCAATCTTAGTCCTAACGTGGTTAAGACCCTCAAAATTGTTGAACTTGACGGGCTTTTCGAGATTATTAACAGCGTTGATGATGCGGTTAAGGTTCTTGCGAGTTAATGGATAACCGTTTCTGGCTTGCCTTTTTGGGTTTTGTTTTAGTTGTGGGGTGTGGCGGGCTGTGGCTCTTTGTTAATACCGTAAACAGGAAAAGACTATTAAGAAGCCTTCTTTCTCTGCCGGAGAAACGAAGGTTTTTTTGGTATAAGCTACGCAAAGACGGTTTTGAGGTTGTTGACTACGATAAAACGGGTAATTTCTCCGTTTTTGCCGGTGATGATGAAAGACAGTTTTCTCTCAAAGTGGATTTTATCGCTAAACGAAACAGAAAGAGGTATGCCTGTCTTTTTTCCGATATTTTTGATGAAAAGGAACTGCTTAAAATCTTTTTTGTTTATTTATCCGTCTTTAACGTGGACGGGGTGATATTTTACGATGAAGAGCGGCGGGGTTTTACCGTATGGCAACTATGATTTGACTGCATGGTTTTGGAATTTATAAGGGTTTTTTATGGAAAATATAGTTCTTTTGGGTGCAACGGGTTCGGTCGGGAGTTCTGTCCTTGATGTTATCGGAAGTTATCCGGGACGGTTTCGCCTGATAGGAGCGAGTTGCTTTAAAAATCTTAACCGTATGAGCGAGATTATTAACGAGTTTGCCCCTCTCTATGTAAGCCTTCCCGATAATAACCCCGAATTTGAAAAAAATCATCCCTCGGTTTATTTTATGAACGGGGATGACGGCATTAATGAGATGGTGGCTCTAAGCGATGTTGATACCGTTGTTGTTGCAATAGCGGGAATTGCAGGGCTTTCTCCATTGTTAAGCGCTGTTGAGTCGGGAAAGAGGATTTTATCCGCCAACAAGGAAGCGATTGTAGCGGCGGGGGCTGTTATTGATAAAATTCTTGTTGAGCATAAAAATTTTATTATTCCGCTTGACAGTGAACATAACGCTATCTTTAATCAGCTTATTCGTATGGATAAAGATAGTGTAGAAAATATAGTCCTTACGGCATCGGGAGGACCTTTCCGCGATAAGCCTATTGATGAAAACGTTACGGTTGAGGACGTATTGCAGCATCCGACATGGGATATGGGGCAATATATCACGGTCAACAGCGCGACAATGATGAATAAGGGGTTTGAGGTAATAGAGGCGCATTACCTTTTTAATATTTCCTACGATAAAATCCGCGTGTTGATTCATCCCCAGTCTTTGGTTCACGGAATTATCGAGACCATAGACGGGAACCGCTATATGAGCGCATCGGCATGCGATATGCGCTATCCGGTTGCATCGGCTATGTTTTTCCCGGAGGTGCAAAAGACGAAACTGCCCAAACTTGACCTTGCGGGGATTAGTTTGGATTTTGTTGAGCCCGACAATGACAAATTTCCTTTGCTTGCGCTTGCTTACGAAACGGGAATGGCGGGCGGGATTATGCCTGCGGTTTTGAACGCCGCTAACGAAATCGTTGTGGAGAAATTCCTTGCGGGGTTCGTGAGGTTTTATCAGATTCCCGGCATTATCCGTTATATCATAGATAAATTTGAAAATGTTTCCAACCCCTGTTTGGAGGAAATTCTTATCGCGGATAAGAAGGCGAGAATACACGCCCTTGAGTTGATTAGTCTTTCGTAAGGGGAAATTGGAAAGTCGAGGATAAGGGTTTGGGTTGCGGTAATTTTACGGTTTATAAAGTGTTGTTATTTTTTAAAAATTATAGGAGAATTTAAGTGTCAATGAAGAAATTTGAAGATTTAGGGCTTTCCCAAGCCACTATAAAGGCATTGGAGAAAAAGGGTTTTGAAGAGCCGACATCCATTCAGGAAAAGGTTATACCTATCCTGCTTGAAGGAGAAACCGATATAGTCGGACAGGCGCAGACGGGAACCGGCAAGACGGCGGCTTTCGGGCTTCCGTTATTGGAACGGCTTGAGGAAAACGCCGGCTTTGTGCAGGCATTAATACTTTGCCCCACCCGCGAACTCGCTATACAGGTATCCGAGGAGATTAACTCGCTTAGAGGGGCAAGACGGCTTTCGATTTTGCCGGTTTACGGCGGGCAGGCTATAACCTTACAGCTTCGCGGTCTTAAGCGGGGTGCGGATATTGTTGTCGGAACGCCCGGCAGGGTTATCGACCATATCAAACGAGGCAGTCTCAAAATTGACCGTATAGCGTATCTTATACTTGACGAGGCTGATGAGATGCTTAATATGGGATTTATAGATGAGGTCGAGACTATTATACGCGAGGCAAACGATGACAGGCGGACTCTTCTTTTTTCCGCCACTATGCCCGACAGGATTATGAGTCTTGCCAAGAAATATATGTCTGATTACAAGGTGATTGCCGCGCACAGCGAACTTACCACCTCGCTTACCGAACAGATATATTTTGAGGTATCGGAACAGGATAAATTCGAGGCGCTTTGTCGCATTATTGATATTGAGCCGGAGTTTTACGGGCTGATATTTTGCAGGACTAAGGTTGACGTTGATACGGTGGCTAATAAACTTATCGACCGCGGGTATGATGCGGAGGCGCTTCACGGAGATTTATCGCAGTATCAGCGCGAACGGATTATGGATAAGTTCCGCAGTTTGCGTATTAGTATTCTTGTTGCTACCGATGTTGCCGCGCGGGGAATTGATGTTGCCAACCTTACTCACGTAATTAACTACTCACTTCCCCAGGACCCCGAATCCTATGTCCATCGTATAGGAAGGACGGGGCGGGCAGGTCATCAGGGGCGCGCCGTTACTTTTGTTACGCCTGAGGAATACCGCAAACTGCTTTTTATCAAGCGTATTGCCAAAACCGATATTAGAAAAGAGCAAATTCCCGATATTAAAGAGGTTATCAGTTTCAAGAAAATGCGTCTCAAGGATGATTTAATCGGCATTATCGAGGAAGGCGGGCTTGATGATTACAGGGCTATTGCCGGAGAACTTATAGAAGAAGATTCCCCCGAAAACATAGTTGCCGCGCTTATTAAACTTGCGTTTGAAGAGGATTTTGATGAAAGCAGTTATTCCGAGATTAAAAAGGTTAGTGTAAACGTCAATATGAAAGGCAAAACCCGTCTCTTTGTCGCTCTCGGCAGAAAGCATAATATGTCGCCGAAAGAGCTTTTGAGTTTTATCCAGAATAAAACCAAGGTTGACCCGAGACGTATTCAGGATTTGAGAATCTATGAGGAGTTTTCATTTATAAACGTGCCGTTTGAGGATGCGGAGATTATACTTGACGTGTTCAACAGGGAAAATCGGGGAAAACGCCCGATTGTATCCCGTGCCAAAGAGAAAAAAGATTCAAAACCCTCTAAGGATTTCAAAGGTTCGTACGATTCAAAGAAAAAATGGGATGACAAAAAGGATAAAGGCAAAAAACGACGGTAGAGGTTTAAATTTTGCTCTGCCCTTTTCTAAACTTTCCGTTTGCTAAATCTTGAGTGAAAGTCTATTACGAATATTCCGCATAGGATAAAGCATATTCCAGCCCATTGTATAGGCGACAAACTTTCCCCGAAAAACACCTGTCCGAAGAATATCGGGACAATTACGGCGAATGAGTTAAACACCGGAATTACCGTTATTGCCTTATGTTTGCGGTATGCAAATTGTAGCGACAAAAACGATGCGGCGAGAAATACAAGCCATATATACGAATGGAAAAATCCCCAAAACGGGGTGAGTTTATCTATTACGACGGGCAGTCGGCTGACTTTCTGGAACACCTGCGATATTCCGGTAAGACTTCCCGCAAGCATTGCAAGCGCAGTTCCCACCGGGCGTTTTCGGATTTTTGTTATGAAAAGCGCTAAGATAAATACGGCGATTAATCCCCCGATAGCTCCCCATTTTGCCGTAAGCGAAAACTCATACAGGGGGATGGTATCTGCCGGAAAAAGAGGTATAATTATCATCCCGCTGAATATAAAAACGATGCCGGCTATTTCCGCTTTGTCTATACCTTCTTTCAGGACAAAAAACGAGAAAAGTATCAGGGTGAAAAGCCCCGCGGCGTTGAATGCTCCGACTATGGTTGTATAGCCTATCCCGATTGCTATATAGATAAGCACAAGCCCTGAGTTTGAACATAATATCCCTCCCACCCAGATTAATCCCCTTCGGATTTTTACCGAAATTTTATCATCTTTGGAGATAGCGCTTACCTGCGATTTTTGAGTTCCCTGCCCTATCGCTATAAGCGAGTTGCCTATAAATGCCAGAATTGCCGAGATTATCAAATCATTTTTCATAAAAGCTCCGTAGTAATTTCGCTAATAATCGAAAATTATAGAATATTATGATACAATAAAGTGCGGGAATTTACAAATGGAGGCAAGTTTGAATATTTTAGTGGCAGGCGGCGCGGGATATATCGGGTCTCATGTTTGTAAGCTCCTTGATAAAAAGGGGTATAACGTAACGGTATTCGATAATCTTTCGCGGGGATACCGTGATTTTGCCCGCTGGGGCGAATTTGTTCAAGGGGATATAGCTGATTTCTCAAAGTTAGACAATTTAATGCAGGAGCGGAATTTTGATGCCGTTATGCATTTTTGCGCTTTTATAGAGGTCGGCGAATCCGTTACCGACCCCGAAAAATATTATTCCAATAACCTTAAAAATACCATCACCCTTCTTTCCGCTATGAGAAAAAATAATATCGACAAATTTATATTTTCATCCACCGCGGCGGTTTACGGTATGCCTGAGAGTGTTCCTATTGATGAGGAATGCGGGAAAGCTCCGATAAACCCCTATGGTCGAACCAAATGGATGGTTGAACGGATTTTGGATGATTATTCCGAAGCATACGGGTTTAAAAGTATCCGTTTCAGGTATTTTAACGCGGCGGGCGCGGACACTGATTGCGAGATAGGCGAGGCGCACAACCCGGAAAGCCATCTTATACCGCTTATACTTGATGCCGTAATCGGGAAACGCGATTCGATTAAAATTTTCGGCACCGACTACGATACCCCCGACGGGACTTGTATCCGCGATTATATCCACGTTGAAGACCTTGCAGAGGCGCACTACGCGGGGTTGCTTAAACTTCTTGAGGGGGGCAAAACCGACGTGTTTAATCTCGGGTGCGGGACAGGGTATTCGGTGCGTGAGGTTATAGATACGGTCGGACGGGTAACGGGCAGGGATTTCAAAGTCGAGGAAACATCGCGACGACCCGGCGACCCATCCCGTCTTATAGCATCAAGCGACAGGGCTAAAATATCGCTTAATTGGAAACCGAAACACAGTCTTGATGATATGATAGAAACGGCGTGGCGATGGCATCAAAAATTAAATAATCTTAAACTCAAATAAAAGAGGGTGAAATGAGGGCAGGTTGGATTTTGGTATTGATTTTATTCCCGTGTCTGGTTTTTGCGGGTAGAGTGAGGTTTGTCGTGTTCCCCGATACCGTATCAATTACGATAACTAACGAGGAATTTACGAATCGCACATTCAAAGCGGGGCAGGAATACGTGTTGCCCGACGGGAACTATACGGCGATTATTGAAAATGAGGGGTATTATCCTAAAGCTATCGACTTTGTTTCGGGAAGGCGGAGGGTTACTGTCGAGGAGAAACTCGAAAAGCGGTATGACGGGCTTCGGCTTGTCAAAGAGGTTAAAACCGCAAGTCAGCCTAAGTCGGTGGTTTTCCTTGACGAAACCCGCTTTTTGGTAAACCATCTTAACGACACTTATCTTGAAATCCATTCGATAAATTCGACAAACCTTATTACGCTTAAAGTTCCCGAAAATTTTGCCCGCGCCAAGGGATTTGTTGAGGGGCTTGTCGATTGGGAGCAAAACGAAATCTTTGTGTCGCAGATGACTCGTAACTGCGTGCATATTTTTGATGCGACTACGGGCGAGTATAAAACCAATATGAGCGCTAAGGGAGTTTGGACTAAAGTTATCGCTAAAAATTGTAAATACCTGTTTTTTTCCAACTGGACATCGGAGGACGTTGCTATATTCGACCGTTTTACAAAGGAGTTTGTAGGCAAAGTCAAGACCGCCGGCATTCCCCGCGGGATGAGCGCTACTCCCGACGGTAAATATCTCTATGTGGCGGTTTTTTCGGATTCCATTGTCCAGAAAATCGACCTTGAAAATATGAAGGTCGAAAAAACGTTCCGCTTATCTCCCCGCAAGGGTGCGGCGCGCCATATTGTAATGGATGAGGCGCGCGGGTTTATATATGTCTCCGATATGGGAAGGGCGGAGGTGTTCAAGGTGGATATGCGGACTGATGAGGTTGTGGGAAGCGTTAAGGTTTATTCCAAACCCAATACTATCGCCATATCTCCCGACGGGCGCACCGTGTTTGTCTCCTCACGCGCCCCGAACGGCAATCAGGGCTATCTCTACAAAAGCGCAACTTTCGGACAGGTTCAGGTGATTGACACCGATGCTATGGAGGTTACGGGATGGGTATGGGGACGGAATCAGACTACCGGGCTTGGTATTTCTCCCGACGGGAAATTTCTTGCGGCAAGCGATTTCCTTGATGCCAATGTCGGGGTTTACAGGATTTTTGCAGGGCTTATCCGCGCCGTCTATGATGACAACCCTCCCGAAAGGATAAGATAGACAATTAATAAAGGTTCGTTCTGCGCGGTCGGAGCGAATATTACTTACGGTTTTTCTCGGAATTTCCAAATCTTTTGTTTTTTTAAAGAAAAGTGATATAATAATATAAAATCTCCTTAAAAGAGGGTATAAAAATGTCTGAAAAAAAGAAAGCGTTTTATCGAAAGGTCAGGGTCACAATTTTGGTGTTTGTAGGAATATTTGTAGTTCTGTTTGTGTTTCACGTGATATTGGGAATGGTTAGCGATATTGATGCTCCGGTGTCTCAACAATTCGGCGTTACTCCGCCAAGGGGTCCCGTTCAACAGATGAGTATGGATTCTTACTCTGTGTCTATGAAAAATATTGCGACGACAAAGATAGTAAGAGATTCCACCTTGCACGCCCCGCAGGTGAGTATAGAACAAAAATATGAGAAGATTGCCGATATGAGTGCGACCTCCTCCGATTTTGATAAGGACGAGGAGAAAATCCGCAATATTGTCGGGGAATTTAACGCGCTAATCCAGCTTGAAAACAAATCCGGGCTTGAACCATCGCGAAGTCTTCGTATGACTATCGGGGTTTTGCCCGACCTTTTCGAGGATTTTGTCGATACGGTGAGCGGGGTAGGGCATCTTGTTTTGCTTAATATTGAAAAAATCGACAAAACATCCGAGTATTTGGAAATTAACGCCAAACTTAAATCGCTTGAAAGCCTGCGCGATTCTCTTGTTCAGCTAAAAAGACGACCCGGCTCTATTGAGGAGATGATTAGCCTTGAGAACCGTATTTTCGAGGTTGAACGTCAGATACAGGAATTTAAAGGCGCGCTTACCGATTTCTCCCCCGAAAGAGAGTTCTGCACGGTTCGTCTAAGCCTTCGCGAAACGGTGATAGTGAAAGACCCGGGCAAATTCCTGCGCGTGATTAAAGCCTCGCTTGTGTGGGCATTGAGGATTTTCGGTATCGCTATGGTTATAGCTTTCTTTGTCCTGCTCTCGGCGCTTATTGTCGTAAAGATACTTGAGAAGCTCAAATGGATACCCGTAGTGATTAAGGATAAGATTGAAGGGTAGATTTGATGGGCGCAATCGGCGGTCATCTCGATACGCTCGCTTCACTCGCACTCGATGACCGTTTTATATAATAGTGTAGTTATTCCTGACCGCCCCCGTTGTCATTCCGATTATACTACTTTAGCTTTACCCGTGAAGAATCTAATCCGGTTTGCAGATTTTTCACGGGTTAGACCGACGCGGGTATAATCATAATGACACAACTTTCCAACCGTTGATGTAAAGATACATATTTATAGAGAGGTGGGATATGCCGGATTTTTCGGAAAGATATGGTTATAAAACGTCAAAAATTTTGCAAGTGGAATCTATTGATGATGCATTAAAAAACCGTATCTGGTCATATATTTATGAGTATTCAGAATTTGAGCATGGCCAAAATCATATAATTTATAAATATATTTGGGTTAATTTTTTCAAATTGTGTATTGATGAAATACCTGTTTGTCGCAACGGTGAAGTTTATTTAATAGAATTTCTAAAAATAGCTAAATATATATATTTCAATGAACTTAAATGGCATGAAATATTTGATTTTATTGAGTTTATGCAACGAATATATTCATCGGAAGATAAGAGTAAAGCAAAATCTTTTAGCGAAGCAATCAACGGGATTCTTGAAGAGGAAAAATCCGGTTACAGGATGATAGGAAATTTAATAACCCCGATTACCGATGAAACAGAAACAAAGGAAATAGAAGATGTTTTTTCTCACGATATTAAGCAGATAAGCGAACACGTAAAAACTTCTATGAATCGGCTTTCGGATAGGGAAAACCCCGATTATCGCAATTCAATAAAGGAAGCTATTAGTGCGGTAGAGGCGGCGGTTAAATTTATTTCAAATAATGAAAAAGCCTCTTTAAAAGACGGATTGAGAATCATTGAGAAAAACCATAATTTGCATAAAGCCTTTATTGATGCATTGATTAAATTATATGGTTATACAAGTGATGAGGGAGGAATTAGACACTGTTTAACTTCCGATAGTGAGGAAGTGGGTTTTGCCGAAGCAAAATTTATGCTTGTAGCCTGCGTATCGTTTTGTAATTATCTGCTGACTAAAAAGGCGGAGTTGGATTTGTGAGTTTAGCAAGCGTAATGCCCCCTCTTACCCCGTGCGATTTTTGATGTCGTTCCTTTCTTGAGATTTTCCGAAACTTGCGTTAAGATTATGTAAACTCAGGTTTTGGAGGTTGAAATGGTTCAAAATTTGGATGAGGTGATGGCTAAAATCAAGGCTATCAAGGAAGAGATGGATGTTGTGGAATACAGGGTGATTAATACCCGAACGCACGTTGAAAATATTGAAAGTGATGTCAAGAAAATCGGCAAAGAGGTTCTTGAGGGTTTTCATAGCGTATCGGCTAAGATTAACAAGCTTGAGGAAATTATCAAAAAGCTTGAAAAAGAAGTCGATGAGATGTATAATAGCAGGAAATAACGCTATCGCCTTTCATTATGATACATAAGCGCCCTTGGGCGCTTATTTTTTTATTAAGGAGCGCAAGTTGATAGAACATTTAAGAGAAAAGCTGAAAAATATTGCGGCGGACTATGCCGAAATCCATTTTGAGGTTGTAGGCGGGTCGAATATCGACCTTTCCAAGGACAACGTTGAAAACGCCGGAAATTTCAAAACGGTATCGGGGAATGTCCGTGTCCTGTATAAAAACGGATGGGGGTTTGCCTCGTTTAACGAACCCGAATTTGATAAAAATATTGAGCTTGCTATGCAAAACGCTATCCTGTGCGGTAAATCCAATTCCCAAATCGCTTTAAACTCCTCGCCCGTTACCGATGAGATAGTTACATCGTTTGAGCAAGACCCCTTTGCACTTTCTCTCAAAGACAAATACGATATAATTTTTGGTTACAACGAATTGCTGAAACACCCGAAAATTGTTTCCACCCGTGCCGTTTACAGAGACAAAAAAATCGAAAAATATTTCCTCAACACTGAGGGAACTTATATAAAACAGACTAAAACCTTTACCGGCGCTATGCTTATGGCGATGGCAAAAGACGGGACTAATATCCAAAGGGCGGTTGAAAGCGTAGGCGAATACGGCGGACTTGAGATGATTGCAGGAATGGAGGAAAAGGCGGAAAAAGTCAGGCAACTTGCGATTGATTTGCTTGATGCCCCGAAAATCGAGGGGGGTAAGTTTAACGTTTTGCTTAACCCGAAACTTGCCGGTATTTTTGCGCACGAGGCGTTCGGTCATCTTTCGGAAGCGGATTTTCTTTACGAAAACCCCAGATTTCAGGATATTATGCTGTTAAACCGTCGTTTCGGTCCTGAGTTTCTAAATATAATCGACGACGGTTCGCTTTATCCTTATGCCGGATACACCCCTTATGACGAGGAGGGTATCAAAGGCGGACGGAACTATCTTATCAGGGACGGGAAACTTTCGGGACGGATGCACTCAAGGGAAACAGCAGCGAAACTCGGCGAGAAACCCACCGGCAATGCCCGCGCATCCACCCCTATTAACCAGCCTATTGTCAGGATGACCAATACCTTTATCGACAACGGGGATAAGTCCTTTGATGAGCTTGTCTCCTCTATTGATGACGGTATTTACGCGGTGGATTCTATCGGAGGGATGACAAATCTTGAGATGTTTACATTTTCGGCGGGTAGCGCATACCGTATCCGTAACGGAAAAATCCGTGAGCTTTTACGGGACGTGGTTCTCAGCGGGAACGTGTTTCAAACATTGAATAATATTACCGCTATCGGCAATGACCTTGTTCATTACGGCGGACTTGGAGCTTGCGGTAAAGGCGGGCAGTCTGTTCCGGTTTCCACGGGCAGTCCGCATATATCGGTAAAAGATGTCCTTATCGGGGGCGTTTAAATTTATGTTACCTTCCTTTCGTTCTTTCGTATATTTATTTATGAGCGCTTAGTGAAGGAAGGTCTGTTTTACAGGGGTGATAATGAGCGAACATATTGACCGTCTTGCACTTAAATTTAAAGCGGGCGATGCCGAAGCGTTTGGCGAAATTTACGACCTTTTGTTTGACAAGATTTACCGCTTTATCTATTTTAAAACTTATCACAAAGAGACTGCCGAGGATATTACGAGCAGGACTTTTCTTAAAGCGCTTGGGGGTATTAACGGCTTTAATCCCAATAAGGCACGGTTTACCACGTGGATTTACCGTATTGCCCGAAACGCCGTTATCGACTATTACCGCACCCGTAAAAAAAATTCCGATATCGACGATATTTGGGATATAAAAGACCCTTCCGATATGGTTCTTGATTTGGAGACTAAAGAGTATATTGCAAAACTCCATACGGCGTTGAACACTTTAAGCCCCGATGTTCGCGAGATAATTATTCTGCGTATATGGGAGGGGATGTCTTACCGCGAGATAGCGGGGATTGTCGGCAAGAGTGAGGCGGGGTGCAAGATGGCTTTTTCGCGTGCCGTAAAAGAGTTGAGAGGAAAAATCGCGATTGTTGTCGCGGTTTTAACCGTCCTTGTTTCGAGGATTGGTTGACGGAGGATTTTATGATTGACAAACAAAAATTGATAGATGAACTTATACGCCTTGACCCATCGCTTGCGGATAATAAACGTCGCCTTGATGAAACCATATCGTTGATTATAGAGAGTAAGCCCGAAGTCCGCGTCGATAAAGATTTTCGCGAAAATTTAAAACGGGAACTTATGCTGAAGGCAAAAGAAAAATCCGTAAAGCGTCGCTCGGTTTTATACTGGTTTTTGGATAAAAAAATCCGTGTTGCGCTCGGCTTGGTTTGTCTTGCGTTTTTGATTGGTATTCCCGCGATACGGTTTTTACGGGTAGCTCCTTATGAAACTTTCAGTGTCGCCGTTGATAGGATGGAAGCCTTGCCTGAAACGGAAGAACAAGAAAGATATGCGATACCTGAAGCCCTGAAACAGGCTGCACCGAAAATTGCCGGGATACCTGCAGAAAAACCTGTCGATATTGTCCGTTACGATAAAGCGATGGAGATTGACGCACCGCCTTTGCCCGCCCCTTCCGTTGCCGATATGGTTATGGATACAGATACGGGCGCGCATTTATATTTTGAGGAACGGGCGCGCTCTTTGTCGGGAATACCACAGGAGGAGGCTGTAAAAATGGAATCTAAAGATTTACCAAGAAGGAGCAGAATATCCGAGTCTGCGAAACCCGTATCCGAACCAAAGCTGACCGTTTACCCTCCCAAACCCATAGACTCGGTTTTCTTAGACACATTACGCTTCCCCGTTTTAAATCTCCCGCTGTCCAAAGGCTATACGGGATGGGATGATTTAATGTCCGCCGCGCTCGAAAAACCGCATGTTCCGCGTCTTATAGCCGTTGATGAGGTTATAAACCGCTTTGATTATAAACAAGGGGAACGTTTCGGCGACAGCCCTTTTGCGGTTGCAAGCGAGGGCGCCGTATGTTTGTGGAATCCCGAAACAAAATTGATTTTCCTGAATATCACGGCGCTTGAGGATTTACGGGGTGCGCGCGCCGTTGTCGAATTTGACCGCGATACCGTTTCGCGTTACCGTCTGATAGGCTTTATCGCCCCGACACATCACCGCGAAACCGCTATCGGGTATAATATCAAGGCAGGCGAATCTTTTGCCTTCCTTATTGAGATTGAAACCACCGAAGATACGGACGGGATTTTCAATTTGTCGTTCAGATGGGATAATAAGGATTATATCGCGACGGTTAATATTCGCGACTTTGCTTTCGATACCGTATCAAACGACTATAAACTCGCCGCGGCGATTGCTATGGTCGCTATGGAAATCCGCAACGGGGAATACCGCTCGAAGAACCTCAAACTCGCGATAGATACGCTCAAGGGTATGGATAAGGACTACCTTCCCGCGGAGGTGGATAAGCTAATCGGGCTGATTGAATGGTAGGGGGGCACTCGGCAACCGGTTGGTTATCTCGATACTTTTCGCTTCGCGAAAAACTCGATAACCGGTTTGTTATCTAAAAGACTTTTGTTAAACCATCCGGTCATCGAGTTCCGAGCCTCTTCCGAAGGAAGGGCTTGGAGTATCGAGATGACCCCTAAAGTGTCATTCTGATTTTTGCTTCTTTAGTTTTTCCCCTGAAGAATCTCCTTCACAAAAAAAATAGATACTTCACGGGTTAGACTGACAAGGGTGTAATCAGTATGACACAACGGCGGTTGACTAAAAGTCTTTTCTTAAACCGACCGGTCATCGAGCGCGCCGACAGGCGAGTATCGAGATGACCGCCCGCCAACCCGCCATCAATTAATCGGCGGCGCGCTATTTTCTACTTCACGTAAACCCCGATAACCTCGCCTATATACATACGATGATAGTCTTGGGACGGGTAATTGCGGTTTATACGGCTGTCCAAGAAATGTTCGGGGATTATATCATCGAAATAGATTTTTCTGCACTCGACAACGAGACTCGCCTCATTAAACGCCGGCGCGCCGTTTTCGGTTTCGACTAAGGTAAGCCCGCAATTTACGATTTTATCCTCGTTTCTGCCGGAGTGCGCCCCGCAGTAGTTCAGCGTATCGCGGTAGGTTTCATTAAAAAACGACAATGTAAAAAGGCTTTCCCGCTCGGCAAATTCATAGGTGTAACGGCTTTTGCGTATAAAAGCGAAACATACGGGCAGATGCCACAGCACGCCCATCCCGCCCCAGCTTGCGGTCATTGTATTGGCTTTTTCCTTATTCCCCGCCGTGATAAGCATCCAATCCTCGCCGATAAGTTTAAAGATATTTTCGCCGATTAAATCGGGGGTGATTTTATTAAAGTCTTTCATAGGAATCCTCCTTTCGACAGATTATTTTTTATCCGCATCGAAATATTTTTGTATCAGGGTGCGGTAGTATTCCGCGACCGTTCGCGAACGGATTTCATCAAGCTCAACGCGTTCGGGGGTCTGTGCGGCAAACTCCTCAGGCGGGGTAAGCGTAAACTCCTCGGGGCGTTCCGCCTTGCGCTCCTCGCTAAGCCCCTTAGCCTGTATCCCTTTTTGCGCGTCGAGTAGTTTTTGTTCAAGTTTTTTGCTTTTGGCAAGCGAGTCATCATCAATATTATAGCTTTCAATCTCCTTGATTAAATCATCCATCAGTCGGTTGATTTCACTGCCGCCCGATATAAGCCCCTCGCCCTCGCCTTTAAGCATCTCGGCGAAATTATCGTAAATCTCCTTTTGTAACCGCGCCATCTCATCAAGCATACCCTGCATTTCTTCGGAAAGCCCGCCGGAGCGCATCATCTCCTCAAGCGCCTGTGAAAGCCCCAGACTAATCTGCGCCTGCATACGCATAAGGTCGCCCAACCCGAGCGTCATCATCTCCTGTTGCATACCCTCGTTGGACTGCGACATAGCCTCCTCAAGCGCCGCGTTGATTTTCAACAGGTAAAGCGATATGGTTGCTATGAGGTTTGCCGATACTTTCATTCCCATATCAACCTCGCTGATTTTATGGTCGCGGAGTGCGGTTATTATAAAGTCGAGGGTTTTTTCGTTGCGCTCAAATAAATTTTCTATTTCCCTGCGCGTTTCGCCCTCAAAGGTCAGCCCCTCAATAGCGCTTTCCAACTCCTTTCGGGAATGCCGAACCGATACGTTTATTGCGTTGACGTTTTCCACCACCCTGTCTATATTGCTTGTGTCGGACGGGTCGATAAAGGTTTTGTCTATTTGCAGGGTGTTGATAGCCACAATTTGGTTAATATAAAGCTCCTCAATAATTTTCTTTATACGGTTAATCCGTTCCTGTGTCCGTTTTTCCTGCGCCTGCCCCATACGTTGACGCGTCTCGCTTTTAAGTTCGTTGATAAGACTGTCGGAACGTTCAAAACTTTCGGCGTTTCCCATCTCAAGTTTGCCCGCCTCCTCCTGAAGCTCCTTAACCAAGTCCTTAATACGACCGTCCGCGTGTTTTTGTAATTCGCTCAACTGTTCTTTGTATAAATCCAAATTGCGGTTGAATAACTCCGGGTTATCCTGCTCTTTGAGGGTTTCGTAAGTCCGTTCAAGCAGGTTGATACGGTTAATCAGTTCAGCCAACTCCTTGTAGTAATCGAGATTTTTTAAAAACGACGAGATACTTTCAAGGGTTTTTTTAAAATCCAATTCGGATGGGTCGATATTGCGGAATTGACGACGGTCTTTTTCCATAAGTTCGGTAAGCCGACTCATTGTTTCGCTATGTTTTTTTAGTTCCTCGCTGATTTCTCTCATCTTTTCGAGACTTTCGCGGATTTCCCTTATAGCGGTCTCATCGGGGAGATATGTTTCCGACAGTTGCGAAATATCCGAGCGTGCCTGCTCAATAGATTCCTCTATCTCGCGGGTTTTCTGTTTAGCGCCGGCAAGATTTTCCTGTTCATAGTCCCGCTTTAACTCATCAAACCGATGCTCCAAGTTTTGCAGTCTTTCCTCAATAGACTGATGTAACCTTTCGCGCAAAGCCATCAGGTCGTCAAAGTCCGGGGATATGATATTGAACCCTACTTTAGATGAGTTAAGCGAGAACACGTCGCGGGTATAAAGCTCTATTGATGCCACGTCGCCGGGCAGGAGTTCCGTTTCCCTGTATGTGAACCTCAAAGTGCGTTTGATATAACGCTCATTGCCGAGCGGTATTTCAAGCGAACTTCGGCTTGTATAAGGCAGGCGGGGGTTTCGGTTTGTAACGGTTATATTCATTATAAGTTTTGTAAGCCCGAGTTCATCCTCGCTTTCGACAATACTATGGACATTCCACCGGTGATGCGTAATTGTAACGTCCTGCAACGGAAACAACAGGGTGATAGACGGGGCGGAATTCGGCATCGTTTTTATACGAAAATGCGGCGAGATATAGCTGTCGTTGTCCTTTGAAACAAACGTAACGGCGTAGCGGGTATCTCCTCGCGGGTTAAAACTCAAAGCAAAACGGTTTTTATCTATGTCGATTGAGCCTCTAACAGAGGGGGTGATTGTAGCGCTGTCGAGTTCTTTTGTAAAATTTCCTGAAATCCGCAACGAAGCGCCCTCCCATACCTCAAGGTCCTGAAGCCCCGAATAATTATCAGTCCTGAACGGATAGACAACCTGCATATCAAGTCGGTTCGGTAACAGACGGGTTGTGGCGTTCATAGTTTGGGTGAGTAATTCGCGCTTTATCCCGTATTTCCGCGCAACTATCGTTATGGTTATTTCCTCCTGTGAGGTTATCGAAGCGTCAAACGTGAAAACACCCTCGCTGTCTAAGATTCCGGTATCGGCGGTCAAAATCTTTATCTCATCGAAAGCCCCCGTTTTATCCGACAGGTCTATCTCAAGCGGACGCGATTGAATATAATAGTGAGGTATATCCCAGTCGGGGGTGAAAGTCAAAAAATCCGTAACGGCGTTGTATTTGTTTATTGCCGACGGGATACTCAACGCAGCGAGTATTAAAAACAGGAATGTAACCGCAAACGCAATAAGCGTCCTTATTATAAGGGCTTTGCTTTCTTTGACAAAGAATTTTAAAACCAAGCCGTTGCTTTCAAGTTCGGTTTCAAGGCTTTCGGAAAAGTTTTTCTTTCTGCGAAACTCCTCAAGCGAATCGATTATAAGAGTCCGTTGCCCAAAGATAAACCCCTCAAACTTGCCGTAAATACCCCTGCGGTATCCGTCAAAGCGGATTACCTCAAAGATTATTCCCGTAACCGAAATTATGACAAGCAAAAACACTATAACGAACCAAATCGGGAATGAATAAATAACCGCAAAAAACCCCGTGCCGAGAAATGCCAATCCCGTAAGCATACATAGAATTGAAAAAATCAGGCAAGCAAAATTTATTAAGCGGAGACGGTTTATAAAGCGGAAAATCATAGACATACCCGTATTTTATTGCTTTAATGATAACCGAAATATTGAAAATTATCAAGGTATGTTGTGAGGAATGGCGGGGACCGGATGATTTAAGAAAAGACTTTTAGATAATGTTTCGGTCATCGAGTAGCCGAGCAGAGCGAGGCATATCGAGATGACCCCTGAAGTGTCATTCCGATTGCTCTACTTTAGTCTAACCCCTGAAGAATCTGCCTTACAGCAAGGAGATTCTTCAAGGGGAAAACTAAAGAAGCAAAAATCAGAATGACAACGAATGTATTGAGATGACCTTCATTTTCCATAACTTTGTAGCGAAAAGGAATTGTTTACAAAACCTCTTTAAACGGATTGGCTTTTTTTTTGATAAAAAATCTTGCCGACTCTTTTGATATGGTCGCGCAAATCGCGGTTTTCTATTTTTGAATAGATGGAAATATCAAATTTATAAGGCAGAAAAAGTTCCTCTAATTCATCCTGAATAGCAAAGATTGTTCTTAAAGACAGGTTGTCTCCAAACAACGTTAGGTCTATATCCGAACCCGTCTTGTAATTACCCATAGCCCTTGAACCGTATAGGACAACTTTTTCTATCTCATCGAATTTTGAGAATATTGCTTTTATATTATTTACGGTTTCAGACTCAAGACCATACATTTCCTAAATCTCCTTGCGTTTTTCATTTTCCAAACTATCGGCTAATTCCTTAAAGACATCATAATATCTATTTTTGATATAAGAAAAAATCTTATCGGCGAAACTTTCGTTGTAAGTGTGAGTGGTTAACTGACGGCTTTTTACGGCTTCCATTAAGTATTTTCCGTCCTGCACAAGACCTCTTTGAAAAGCTAATCTGAAAGCATCCTTACTTCCCTGAATATCCGTTTCGCCTTTTGATTCGTAAAAATCTTTTACCGTGTTCCAAGCCAATTCGTAGGTATATTCAAATGCTTTGATTATTCCCTGTTTCTCAAGGTTATTGATTTCTCTTGCTTCGGCGATTTTTATGCCTTCCGATAAATTACTCAACACTTTTTTATAATTCTCTAATCTTTGTATCCATCGAATATCTTTTTTCATAAGCAACGCTCCTTTTATAATACGGTTTAATCCGGTATCCTGAACGACAGGCTCATCGTAATTTTCACCTCGCGGGTATTGTCGGGGTTAATCAGAGACAAAAGAAGGGAATCTACAATCGACCCGCTGAAAATAATATTGCCGTTACCGCGTCTCCCGTAAGCCTTGACACCCGCGGTCAACAGGTATTGATTTTGACCTCCGCGCGTATGATACGAACTGTCCGTCATAAACCCGAAACTCAGACGCGCCCCGATAATCGGTTCGCTGAACTCTATTCCTATACGGGGATGGATTCTTGAGAGCAGGTTGTTGTCAAACTCAGGCGACCTGTTTTGATTGTTGAGTTCGTAAGTTATCGAATCGATATTGATAAACTCAAGCCCCGCAAAAAGCAAAACCCTTTCGCTGAGTTCAAGCGCAATTCCCCCCTCTATAATCATAGGATAATTTTCACGAAGCGAAAATCCCGATACGGAATTTTGCCATTCTATAAAAAACGGGGAATGGAATACAAGTCCCGTTTGAACTCTCTGCGATATTTTCCATAGTATCCCGATATTATATGCAAAAGCAAACCCGCGCCCGTCCCCCTCAGTGGCGATAACGGGTCCCGCTCCTCCTCCTACGGCAAGATTATCCAATACCGGGTATGCAAAAGATAATTTTACCGAGCGGACGTGAAGGTCGTTAAGGAAATACGAGTCAAATATCGTGGAAACGGACAGCCCGAATCTCATTTTATTGCGCCCGTAAATCAAACCGAAAAACGGGAAGTAATCCATATTTATACGGATATAATTTCCCTGAAGAATATCGGGGATTACCACGTTGGCGTAAACCTCATAAGATATTCCCCATCCCGATTGTATCTGCACAAGACCCGCGGGGTTGTGATGGACAGCTATCTCGGATTCGGCATAGGCGGTATAAGCCGCGCCTATTGAGTTGGCGAAACTGCCGAGCCTGAAACGGTTATAAGGCCTCCATCCGTAAGCAAAATTTATTGATAAAATACAGAAAAGCCCCGCTATCAAAATATGTTTCATCTTTTCTCCCGAACGCTTGAAAATTTCAGCACCTTGCATTATTATAATGGGAAAAGATTTTTCGCACAAGGAAACCCGTATTGAGATATTTAAAGGATTCTATCAGACATTCCGCAGGATATATTAAAAGGCTTATCGAAACGGACAGGAAAGAACTTGTAGCGGAGGCGATTTTACAACTTGTGAAAGATATATATTGCCTTAAACACGGTGAAGAACCGAAATTTTCTATTGATACGGCGGTTTCGCGGACATGCATAAATCTTGACCGAACCGAAATCGAGTTCCTTTGCGATATAGAAACAGCCTCCCGCAAGCGCGATAAATATATCAATCTTGTAGCTTGTTTAAATTCCGATACGGCAAAATCCATAATTGATAAAATTAACCGGACCCTTTAAAGCTCGCAGTTTTTCACAAAGATTTCAAAGTCCTCTTCGCTGAAAAATACCATTGTTACCATTTGGAGCGATTTAAGTTCCGGTATGGTTTGCGCCAAAACACTCCCAGCGATTTTAGCGGCGCGTTCCTTCGGGAAACCGTAAACCCCGGTGGATATTGCCGGAAAAGCGATACTTTTTAAGCCGAGTTTATCCGCCAACTGCAAAGAGTTGCAATACGCGTTTGCAAGCAGGTTTTCCTCATCGGAGTTGCCGCCTTTCCATACGGGTCCTACCGTATGGATAACGTATCGCGAGGGTAAGTTGCCGGCGGATGTTTCAACCGCCTCGCCTGTGGGAAGCCCGTCGGGGTAACGGGTGTTGCGGATATGACGGCACTCCTCAAGTATGGATTGCCCTCCTGCGCGATGGATTGCGCCGTCAACGCCTCCCCCTCCCATCAGCGAGGAGTTTGCCGCATTGACTATGGCATCTGTAGGTTCAATAGTAATATCGCCTGTCTTCACCGTAATTTTACCGTCCATCAGACGCTTAAACTCTTTCATAAGCTACTCCCCGATAATTTTCACCAACACCCTTTTTTGTCTCCTGCCGTCAAACTCCCCGTAAAAAATCCGTTCCCAGGGTCCAAAATCAAGTTTTCCATCCGTAACGGCGATAACGACCTCGCGCCCCATAATTTGTCGCTTGTGATGAGCATCGCCGTTATCCTCCCCCGTGCGGTTATGACGGTATTGCGAGATTGGAGCGTGAGGGGCAAGTTTCTCAAGCCATTGTTTATAATCCTCAATAAGCCCGGTTTCGTTGTCGTTGATAAAAACACTCGCCGTGATATGCATAGCGTTGACAAGACAAAGCCCCTCGCGGATACCGCTTTCGGCAAGCGCGGTTTCCACCTGCGGGGTGATATTTACAAAGTCCATACGGTTAGGGGTGTTAAACCATAGTTCTTTCCTGTAAGACTTCATAAAACCTCCTTCTTGTTATGTAGATTATACTACGGGAGCGGGATTAATTCAAGCCTGATTTGGCATATTATATACAGAATTGTCTATTATTTATTGATTAAAAAGATTTCTTCGGTTAAAATTAAATCAAGGAGTAGTTTTAATATGAACTATTGGACAAAGTTGAGTGTGGAATATGCTAACCAAAGAAATTATTTAGACAGCTTGTTTTTGGTTTACCCTACTATTCCCGAGGGTATCCGTGAAATTGACGGAGATTTATGGGATAGGGTAGAGAAAGCTTTTGAAAACAGGAATAATTTTGAATTGCTGAACTTGTTGTTAAAGTTAAAGTTGTTTCCAATTAAAGATTTCTATGTTGCATATCTAAGAAGAGATAAATCCGCTATAGAAAGAAATCCGTCAACCGTTGATAGATTATGCGGGAGATTATATGAAATGGGTTTAAATGAAATTTATGAAAGATGCAGTGAACCCAAAGAAACCAATCGTCAAATAGGTCCATTGTTTAAAAGATGGTTGAAACGTGGTAGTTTAGGAGCGGAAGTCTTGAATTTGAATGATTTTATAAAAACCGAAAACAATGCAATTTTAATCGGAAGCGATGAGGAAATGAAAAATTTTGCAAGAGAAAATTTAAACTATCAAAGAGATAAAGGATTGGACTTTATTGCAAGATTTAACGGACAATATATTATTGGCGAGGCTAAATTTCTTACGGATTTCGGGGGACATCAAAACGCACAATTTCAAGATGGGATTGAATTACTAAAATTATAAAATATCAATGCAATAAAAATTGCTGTTTTTGACGGAGTTCTTTATATAAAGGGTAAAAACAGAATGTATAGATATTTGGAAACACATCCTGAAGGATATAATATACTAAGCAGTTTGGTTTTAAGAGAATTTCTTTACCAAATCTAAGGCGGTATTTATGAGGTTAATTTATAATGGAAAAAAAGAAAAAAATGCAATCCTTGAAACCGTTAAAAAAAGCAAATTGGTAAAAGTTGAAGGCGATTCTATCAATAAACTTATATGGGGTGAAAATTTAAAGGTATTAAAAACCTTAATTGATGATTTTGATTTAAAGGGAAAAATTGATTTGGTTTATATAGACCCCCCGTTTTCTACAAATAATATTTTTAAGTTAGGCGATGACAGGGCAAACACAATAAGCTCAAGAGAAACCGATAAAATTGCATATAAAGATAATCTCAGGGGAGAAAAGTTTTTTGAGTTTTTAAGGGAAAGATTAATTTTTTTAAGGGAAGTTATGTCGAAAAAAGCATCGATATATCTCCATATAGATTATAAAATCGGGCATTACATAAAATTAATTATGGATGAAGTTTTCGGTATAAATAATTTCCGCAGTGATATTTCCAGAATTAAATGCAATCCTAAAAACTTTGAAAGAAAAAACTATGGTAATATAAAAGATATGATATTGTTTTATACAAAGACGGATGATTATATCTGGAATGAACCCAGAGAGGCGTTTACGGAAGAGAACATAAAAAAACTTTTTAATAAAACGGATAAAGACGGCAGAAGATATACTACTATTCCTCTGCATGCCCCCGGAGAAACCAAAAACGGTATTACCGGACGGGAATGGCGTGGAATAAAACCTCCGGCAGGTCGTCATTGGAGATGTTCTCCCGAAAAACTTGAATGCCTTGACCAAGATGGGTTGATTGAATGGTCGGCAAATGGAGTTCCCCGAAAGAAAATTTATGCTGATGAACAAAATGGAAAAAGAATTCAGGATATTTGGGAATTCAAAGACCCTCAGTATCCAACTTATCCCACTGAAAAAAATATTGATTTGTTGAAACTTATTATATCTACTTCTTCCAATTATAATAGTATTGTTTTGGATTGTTTTTGCGGTTCCGGCACTACTTTAGTAGCTTGTAGTCAGATGGGGAGGAATTGGATTGGTATTGATGAATCCGAACAGGCAATTAATGTTACACGTAAAAGACTGTTATCTATATCCGATGATTTATTTTCAGATTCGGATTTTGAATTTTATATTGACGAAATGTTTATCAATAAGGAAAATTTTCATCTTGTATAAACATTGTAGTAAATTACCTTATACCCTCTCCCTTGACATACGCCCCGTTTTATTCTACTATTTTAACCGCTAATTGTTTTAAAGGAGTTTTTATGTCCAAAGCTGTTGTGATGATTTCCGGCGGGTTGGATTCCATACTTGCAGTGATGCTTTTAAAAAAGCAGGGTATTGACGTAGTTGCTCTTAATTTTGATATGGGGTTTGGTCAAAGAGCGCATCGAAAAAAAGTCCCTTCTTCAAAAAAGCATATAAGCGGTATTGATATTTTGCGCGATAAAGATATCAAGGTTGTAACTCTTGATGTGGCTAAGGACTTTTTTGATAAGGTCGTTATTAACCCTAAGTATGGATACGGCAAGGGGGCAAATCCCTGTATTGATTGCAAGATTTATATGCAAAAACGGGCTTGGGAATATGCTCAATCTGTCGGGGCGGATTTTATTGCTACGGGTGAGGTGTTGGCGCAACGTCCTATGAGCCAGATGTATTCCCGGTTGATGGAGATTGAGCGCGCCGCGGGTTTGACGCATCAGGTTGTCCGTCCTCTATGCGCAAGACTTCTCCCGCCGAGTATTCCCGAACAGGAGGGGTTGGTTGACCGCAACGGGCTTTATGACTTCAGCGGAAGAAGCAGAACCCGTCAGTTTGAACTTGCGCGAAAATTTAATATAGATAATTACGAAACCCCGGCGGGCGGATGTTTTCTTGCCGAACCCGCTTTTTCCCGTCGCTTTTTCGATTTAATGGAGCATACCGATACCGTCAATGCCGATTTCTACGAGTTCCAACTTTTAAAGGTCGGCGTGCATTTCAGGTTTTCCGATACGGTCAAGTTGATTAAGGGAAGGAATTACTATGAAAACCGTCTTCTTGTAGAAACGTTTCCTTTGATTGAAAAAGAGGCGACGGGTATCAACGGCGAGGAGGTTCCCGGTCCTTTTGCGGTTTTAACCGGCAAGGGATGGGAAAATTTTTTAGATATCGCCTGCAGGGTTGTCGCCCGGTATTGCGATAAAAAGCAGGGCATATCCCTGCCTGTCGTGGATAAAGACTTAAAAATTATCGACACTAAAATTGTCGATGCTATCGGCACGGAGGAAGCCTCAAAATACCGTTTGAATTAGGAGACTTTGTTGGACAATAATAAACTTGAAGCAATAGAAAGGTTTATTGAAAAATACGGGAGCAATGAGAAGTCCTGCACTATTTGCCCGCGGGGATGCGGTGTTGACAGGAACACGGAGCTTGGAGAATGCCGCGAACCGTTTAACCCTCGCGTATCAAGCGCAAACCTGCATAACGGTGAGGAGCCGCCTGTCTCCGGTATTCACGGGAGCGGGACTATATTTCTTACGGGTTGCAATCTTCATTGCGTATTCTGCCAGAACTATCCTATCAGCCAGCTTCACGATGCCAACCGTCAATGCGATATAGAAACCTTTGCCGATATGATGGTAAGACTTCAGAAACGTCGCGCACATAATATAAATTTTGTTACACCATCGCACTACGTTTACCAGATAGTTTTAGGACTTCGCGAGGCTATAAAACGCGGGTTTGATATACCTGTCGTATATAACACAAGCGGGTATGACAGGGCTGAGATTATATCCGACCTTGCGGGTATTGTCGATGTGTTTCTGCCGGATGCGAAGTATGCCGACAATTCTGTTGCGCTGAGGTATTCAGATGCGCCGAACTATGTCGAAATTAACCGCGCTATGCTACTGCGTATTTATGATAAATTCGGAAGCGATATAGAGTTCGGGGAGTGGGGTATTGCAAAACGCGGTATGATTATACGCCATCTCGTCATACCCGGCGAGGTTGAAAACTCGAAGGCGGTTTTAAAATGGATTGCGGAAAACCTCTCGCCGAAAGTCTATCTTTCGCTGATGTCGCAGTATTTTCCCGCGTATCGGGCAAGCAGCGAACCGAAGTTCGATAATATTAACCGCAGGTTGTCCCATCGCGAATATGAGGATGTTGTTGATTTCGCCGAGGGGCTGGGTTTTGAAAACGGATGGTTTCAGGAGGGGTAAGCGGTTAAAGGTTCGGTCATCTCGATACTCCAAGCCCTTCCTTCGGAAGAGGCTCGGAACTCGATGACCGGGTGGTTTAAGAAAAGACTTTTAGATAATAATTCGGTTATCGAGTGCCGGGCGGTCATCTCGATACTCCAAGCCCTTCCTTCGGAAGAGGCTCGGAACTCGATGACCGGGTGGTTTGAGAAAAGTCTCTTAGATAACAATTCGGTTATCGAGTTTTTCGCGAAGCGAAAAGTATCGAGATAACCAACCAAAATAAAGGAGAGAAAAAACAATGATTAGACATATCACCAAAGCGATTGTTTTATTAACCATAGCCGCAGGGCTTGCGGGCTGTGCCAAAAGCGAGACTGTTAAGCCTGCCGATAAAACCCGCAGTTTTGACGGCGAACTTATCACGCCGAGAATGAAAATCTACGGAACGGGGATTAATTTTCGCGGTGTGGTAAATCCCGAACAGGCTTGGCAGTCCGCAGGAAACCCTCCCCATTACCTAATCCTTGACGGGAGCGG
>Ga0334898_1000940_pt1 | contig 38539 bp, 27 predicted proteins | sample GraSluR3_MG_10_FD_207228 | JGI IMG/M metagenome (GOLD analysis project Ga0334898, IMG submission 207228) | Sludge microbial communities from methane-producing bioreactor in Wageningen University, Netherlands - Granular Sludge_3_08-R3 | ecosystem: Engineered > Bioreactor > Anaerobic >... | reverse complement strand
AATGGGGATGATTGGAGACATTTGATAGCATTTTTCGAGCATTCTCAGGAAGAGACAACATATTATCGAGACACCGATAAGGATTCTGCAATGGCATCCCACTGCACTGTAAATGAGAAGACGTTCGGCAAAGCGCCACCAGGAAAGAATGGTTCGTTTCGCTGGATTTCGATAGGCTGAGGCAAAGTGTGTTTGGTTCCATTTTTTATGTATGTGGCAGAGCCCGTATAAAAGATATAGTAGTTTGCATTGTAGGTAACCTGAAGAATACCCCGGGTTAGATTTGGATAGTATTGCATTCCATAGTACTTTGTAATGATAGATAACGGAATCATGATCCTGTTGTTTTTGATATAGGGACTGGAGAAAACCGATACAGGTTTTTCGTTGACCATGATGACAGATCGGTTCTTTTCGAAGATAGAAACAACCCTTCTAGGTGATGATGTGTTGTGTAGTAGATCCAGTCGCACAAATGTATGTGAGGAAACGGTATAAAAAATGGTAGACCCCGTAAATGTCGTGTGTGAAACAGGTGGAAAGGATGCATTGTCCAAAGAATGATATATATAGTCTCTTATAGGTTCTCCTGTGACGGTTTTGTCAAGAACAAAATATTTTTCGGAAGTAGGAAGTGAAATGTAGACCAACGAATCTTTGTTTGCTTCGTCAATAAAGAAAACTTTAGTACCGTCTCCGCTAACACAAAATGGACTCTCTTGCTGCAAAGGGATAATGTGGGTTAAACCGGTTCCGTTGGATGCGATAGAAGACAGCATAGATACTCCATTGACAAGCATCTTAAAAAAGATTTTTGTTCCATACATGTTTAAAACAAAGGGTCCACATTCTTCTGGTTTAGGATCAAATCTTCTAGAAGAGGTTAACTGGTTTAAAAAGCCAGTGGATAAATCCAGCGAAAAAAGTTCTCCTTTTAAGTCATAAGGAGATGAATTCTCAAAAAGTTGTGCATAGAATACGATTGTATTGTTTGAAGAAAATCTTGGTAGATGAGCGCTATGTATAGTTGAATCATAGATAAATGACTGGCGAGTTCGGGAGAACTCTTTTGGTCCAACAAGAACTCTTTGGTTGGAGCCATTTCTATTCATTAAAAGAATGGCCGTTTGTTTATGAAAGGAGGTGTCGGTCAAATATCCAATTTCAACTTGGGCTACAATATACTCTCCCGAAGAGTCTATGTCTATATTGGGTACCTGGTGAAGTGGAGGGGCAAAAATGACTTGATTGGTTCCAGGGATTAAGATACGCAATGGAAAAAAATCCTGTTTTTTGGTAAGAGTATCAAAAACAAGGATATAGTCTGTTTTCTTTGCAGCCGTATTGTCGTTGGATTGAACTCCCATACACACAAAACGGCCATCTCCCGAAATGGAGGGATATTGATCTGCTGCTGTAAAAAGGATATTCTTTTTCCCAACCGTATAAATACCCGGTGAAAAGACTTCCTCTAAATTTATTCCTCCAGCTTCCACAACGTGAATAAAAGTATGCCCACTTTTTTTCCCCGTGCTACGAATGACTATTTTTTTCCCATTTTTGGATGCCTCAAAATAGGTTATTTTGTTTGTAAATGAATACAAGGGACTCAATTGGGACTCGATTTTCATTTCTGCCCATGTGGAGGATTCCTCGATTGCCAATGCTGCAAATGGACTGCAGGCGAGAAATGTGAGGAGTACAACAACAATGATCGTTTTCACAGAAGAGGTAAAATACAATCTCTTTTTTCTCACAATTCCTCCTTTACAGTCAATGTTGTTTCTCCTATTTGAAGAACATCATTGCTTTGCAACTTCATTCGTTGAATCTTTTTTCCATTTACACTTGTACCATTGCAACTTTGGAGATCCACAACAAAAAAACCATTTTTAGTTTTTTGAACGTAGCAATGTTCTTGAGAAACAGAAATGTCTTGAAGAGACAGTTGACAATCTTTGCTAGAACCAATCCATGAAGAGGTATGTATAGAGACATGCCGAGGTTTTTTGCCAGGTTCTTGGACCACGAAGGTTATAGACCGATTTAGATACTTCTGGGCAGCCTCTTTCTCTCGTTTGTTCCGCTTGGTTTTTCGACGATGAACAATGGATCGTATACATCTCAATACCAACCATGCAAACAAAAGAACAAAGAGGAATGCTATAAAAAGAAGAGCCCAGTCAATAAGATTGTGTAACGAAACAACCGGTTGCACTTCTATTGATACTGGATTGGACGGGTAGTTAATGGTGACTTGGGCAGGAAAAAGCATTTTTGGCAAAGGAATGGTAATCACAAAGGAATGGAGTGGCTGTTTTCTAGAGCGAATTCTGGTTTCAATCTGAGACACCGGGTATGTGGAGGAGGAATTTGCATAGAACCCTCCAGTGGATTCAATGATAAACTCTTGAGAAGCATCTTGTTCCGAGTCGTTGGTTTGGAAATAGAATAACGGAGCAAAAGCAGTCTTAAAAGTGGGAAGTTCTGTGCCGTCCCCAATAATGATAATGGCAACATCTTGGGATGTATTCATTTCTTTGGAATGAAGAACTTCCAACAAGGATTCTAGTTGACCCTTTTCAGATGAGGGATCTACGGGGTACCTACTCAGCTTATCGGTTGGAAAAGGGATTTCCTGAATATTGGATCCAAATGTAAATACTACAATATTGTTAAAAAATGATTGTTTTTTTTGTTCTTTTTCAATTTCCATTAGAAGAACTTCTCTATGAGCTCTTTCCCGGATATTTGTATAAGAGGGGCTATTTTGAATTAAAAGATAAATCTTTGGTTGTGAATGAAAGGGAAAGCGAATGACTCGTTCCTTTGTTTGAATTGTTGTATTGTCTATTTGTACGGAATGGGATTCCATGGAAGGAGCATAATAATACCCATGGATTGTTGGGTATAAGCCACGGTCAATATGAATATCCAGCTCTTTCCCATGGGAGGAAAAAGGATACGTTAATACACATAGTAAAAAAACCATTCCGATCACAATTTTTTTCTTCATTGATAATGATTCTATGATCTAAGCTCATCAGGTCAATATATTCACAAATATATCACAAATGATATAATGAGTGGAAAAGTTTATCGATATGGTGAGGGTATCATATGCGTATTAAAGAACATCCGATCATAGAGTGGAAAGAGAAGAAGAAAGTATCCTTTTTTTTGGATGGAAAACCTGTCCAAGGATATGAAGGAGAACCCATTGCTGTTGCATTGTTTGAACAGGGCTTCAAAAGCATTAGCGAAAGTCTTGTTTACCATAGACCAAGAGGACTCTTTTGTTGTATTGGAAATTGCTCTTCTTGTTTGATGAAAGTGGATGGTATCCCCAATGTGAGAACTTGTACGAAGCAAGTTAAAGAGGGAATGCAAGTGGAAACGCAAAAGAGGGAATCATGAAACAGTACTGCGATGTATTAATCATTGGGGCAGGTCCTGCTGGACTTTGTGCAGCAAGTGTATTCGTGAATACCAACGTTCAAGTTATTGTACTTGAAAGGGATCCATTTCTAGGTGGTCAGCTATTGAAACAAACCCATATGTTTTTTGGGTCCAAAGAGCAATACGCTGGAACACGTGGCTTTGAAATTAGCAACATTCTACAAGAATCTGTTCTTCAAGCTAACAATATTCATTTTTTTAAAGATACCGTAGCAGCGGGGTATTATCCGGAAGATGGCTTTATGCTTGCTTTGGAACAAGACCAAAAGCTACACCATATTTATTTTAAAAAAGTCATTGTAGCCACGGGGGCTTCAGAGAAAGCATTGATTTTTGAGAACAATGATATGCCGGGAATATTTGGAGCTGGCGCCGTGCAAACGCTTATGAACATGTATGGTGTGGCACCAGGCAAAGAAGTTATTATGGTAGGATCGGGAAATATTGGACTCATTGTTTCGTATCAGCTATTGCAGGCCGGTGTACCGGTCAAGTGCATTATTGAAGCAGCCCCTGTTGTAGGTGGATACTTTGTCCATGCCGCCAAAATTCGAAGAATGCAAGTTCCTATATTGCTCCAAACAACAGTCCGAAAAGCTTTTGGAAAACAATCTTTAGAAGGTATTGAAATGGTTTCTCTGGATGAGAATTGGCAAGAAATACCAGGTACTGAACGAATAGAAAGCTGCGATACACTATGTTTAGCGGTAGGACTTTCCCCTTTATCGGAATTGTTGTCTCATATGCAATGCGAGACAAAATATGTTCCTGCATTAGGGGGGTCTGTAGCTTTACGAAACCAAAGGATGCAATGCACCAACAAAGACGTCTATATAGCTGGAGATGTTGCTGGTATTGAAGAAGCAAGTTCTGCAATGTTGGAAGGATATATTGCCGGAGTGTCGATTGCAGAAGACCTTCAAATTGCTACACCAGAGCATATGACATTGCTACAGAAATCTTCTCAATTTCTGCAATCTATGCGATCGGGCCCAATGGGAGAAAAAATATGTAGCGGTTTGCAGAAAGTTGAGGAATCCAATGTATAAAAATACGGGGTACTTATCCCCTCAAGAATACTCTTCTCTTATGCCAGAGGAGGAAAGATTTAACAAAGGTCCCGTAGCGATTATTGAATGTCCAGAATGTATTCCTTGTAATCCATGTCAGCAGGCCTGTGCAAGAGGAGCTATCCAACGCTTCCAAAACATTACCGATCTTCCCGTTATCAACTTTGATCTTTGCAACGGTTGTGGTAACTGTATTGCTGTTTGTCCTGGATTGGCTATTTATGTTATTGAGAAGAACTATTCCCCCACCACATCTTTGATCAAAATTCCTTACGAAATGCTTCCGATTCCTACCAAAAATGATCCCTGCGATATTCTATCAAGAGATGGGTCTGTCATTGGAAAAGGAACGGTTGTTAAGGTGCAAAAATATTCCTTTAATCCAAAAGCAAGAGTTTTATGGATAGAGATTCCTAAAGAGCTTTTCAAAGAAGCAAGAAATGTTCGGATGGTGAAAGAATGAATTTGAAAGATGATAATACAATTGTTTGCCGATGTGCAGACGTAACTCTTGGCGAGATAAAAAACGTTATTCGAAAAGGGTATACAACGCTCGATGAGATAAAGCGACTTACGCGTGCTGGTATGGGTCAATGTCAGGGAAAAACATGTAGAAATCTGCTGATGCAAATCATTGCCCATGAGCTCAAAATCTCCCAAACCGATATAGAGCTTTCTCGATTGCGTCCTCCGTCTGTAACCATTCCACTTGAGTTACTGGTCAAGGGGGATACAAATGAAGACTAAAGCTTCCGTCGTTGTTATTGGAGGGGGTGTCATTGGGGCAGCAACTGCCTACGAACTTGCTCTCCGAGGGTGGAAAGATATTGTATTGGTGGAAAAAAATACCCTATTCTCTGGTGCTACCGCCAGGTGTGGAGCTGGCGTTCGACAACAATGGGGCACAGAGATGAATCTGCGTCTTTCTATTGGATCTGTCAAGCGATACGAAACCCTTGCTGAAGAATTGGACTATTCTCATGGCATTGAGTTTTCTCAAACGGGATATTTTATGCCGGTATATTCTGAAAGACAAATGCAACAATTTGAAAAAAACGTGAGTTTGCAAAGGAAATTTGGACTTGATGTTCAGTTCTTACCACCAGAGGAATGCAGAAATATTGTCCCTATCATCTCCTTGGAAGGGTTGTTAGGAGCAACCTATTATGAAAAAGATGGTTATTTGAGCCCCTTTCATACTACTGCAGCATATGCGGAGGCTGCAATGAGAAAAGGGGTTTGCATCGAAAAAAATACAGAAGTTCTTGGCTTTACCATGGAAAAGAATACCATACGATCGGTTGCAACCAACCGAGGAGAAATATCTTGTGATTATGTGGTTAATGCTGCGGGTGGTTGGTCTCAAGAAATTGCTAAAATGGTGAATGTAGCACTCCCTTTGTATTCCGAACGTCACCAAATTCTTGTTACGGAACCCATTGAACCATTGTTTCGCCCTATGGTAATGAGCTTTACCCATGGCTTTTATACGCAGCAAGAGCCCAATGGAGCCATTTTGATGGGCGTAGGCGACCCGAATGAACCCAAAGGTTACAATATGGATCATTCTTATCATTTTCTACAGACTGTTGCTGCTCTTGTTACTTCTGTGCTCCCTGCCGTTGGAAAAGCCAGAGTAGTCCGCCAGTGGTCTGGTTTGTACAATATATCTCCCGACAAGGCCCCTATATTAGGTCTTCCAAAGGAAGTAACGAATATGTATTTAGCTGTTGGCTTTTCAGGCCATGGTTTTATGGTTGCCCCTATGGTTTCGGAAATGATCGCCCAAATGATGACCAATGAAAAATTGTCTATTCCTGAAGCTAAGACTCAATTAGACATAGGTCGATATGACCGTGGAGAACTCATTGTGGAACCAAGTGTAGTGTAGTCAAGAATGATTGGAATATTTGATTCAGGCGTTGGTGGTTTGGTCATCTATGAAAGGATTAAACAGTATCTGCCCGAGGTTCCTTTTCTGTATTACTCCGACCATCTTCATTTCCCGTATGGGGAAAAAACTGATGAACAAGTAATCGAGTATTCAACCAAAATCTCTTCTTTTCTCTTACAGCAAGGATGCAAACTAGTTGTTATCGCATGCAATACGGCAACAGTAACTGCAATACATCGGTTGCGAAAGCAATTTGCGATTCCTTTTGTGGGAATTGTTCCTGCTGTAAAACCTGCCTCCTCCAATGGGAAGAACAGAAAGATTGCAGTTCTTGTAACGCCTTTGTCTGCAAAAAGCGAACAATATGGTATTCTTCTGAAAGAATGGAAACATGGGAACACGATGGATACGTTTGAGATGCCAAATTTGGCAAGTATTGTGGAATACAATAGATTTCACGAAGCTTCTACAAAACAGTATTTAGACACCTTTTTTAAACAATTGAAACGCAGTGGTTATTCTGTTGTTGTTCTTGGTTGTACCCATTTTTTGTATCTGAAATCGTATCTAGAAACCCACTTTCCAGGCATATTTGAGATTGTAGATCCAATGGAGGGGGTAGCTAGGCAAGCAAAAAAGGTCTATATGTCACTGTGTTTAAGTACGTATGACAAAAAGGCTATCGTGGATCAATATTATACCAGTCAAGATCAAGCTATTCTTAAGCACTATCTAGAGACCTATTTTCATATCCCCAACCCTATTGTGAAGGAAATTTCTCTTGAAGAGCCAACGTAGTTTTGCCTTATGGAAAAGAGTACATGTAGCTCTACAAAAAGAAATGGATACACATTTTTCCAATACATCTATCCAAAAAGGGTTTTCTCATTTTCTACGGAATATTGAAGCTCAACAATGGTTTGTACAGGAATATCCGAATTCTCTGCGCGATCAGTTTCATCAGTGTATTCATGCATATGAGAAAGATCCTAAGGAAGAAACGTTTGCATCTCTTGTTTCTTCCATTGGTGCTCTGTATGATTATTGGGATAATTTGATTCCGACAGAAGTTATGCAGGATATTTTGCTAAAACCTTTGCAGTATTGTAAAGGGTTTGGTCCAAAAAGAGCACAAGTATTGTCGCGATTAGGAATTCATAAGATTCATGATTTTCTGTATACATTTCCCAAGTCGTGGAACGATCGCCGGAAAACGATTGCGATCCAAGACGCCTACATGTTGCAGGGAGAAACCGTTCAAATCACTGCCTATATAGACAACGTGACGGAGCAAAAAAAAGGATCTTATTTGATAACAAATGTAGTCGTAAAGGACAAAACAGGTTTTTTGTTGATTTCTTTCATCAATCAAAAATATATAAAGAAACTGTTTCAAGATCATCGGGGACACCGTCTTTTTTTGTCTGGAAAACTCCAATACCAATATGGAAAAATACAAATGAACACCCCTGAATTCGAAATACAACAGGACACCAAATCGTCCCGAGCATTTCATGATATAGTTCCCATTTATAAATTAACAGAAGGAATTTCACAGAAGGTCTACAGGCAGTTGATTCGGCATACAGTGGAAGATCATATTGTGCATGTGCATGAGTTTCTTCCCTCTGTCATTCGCAAAGAGGAACATATTATGCATCGAGCAGAAGCCTTGTGCCATATGCATTTTCCTATGTCTTTGCAGATCGCCGAAGAAGCAAGGAGAAGATTGGTCTTAGATGAATTTTTAATGAACCAATATGTAGCTTTAGAGCACAAAATGCTACACCAAAAAAAAGAAGGGATACGGTTTTCAATTACGGATTCCCTTTTGTCTTCTTTTCAGTCGTTACTACCGTTCTCTTTAACGCAAGATCAACAAAAAACAATGCTGGAGTTTCAACAAGACTTGGAATCAGGCTATCCAATGCATCGACTTTTGCATGGAGATGTCGGATCTGGCAAGACTTTAGTAGCTGCAGCTTTGCTTTATTTTACAATAAAAAACCAGTATCAAGCAGTATTTATGGCGCCAACAGAGATCCTTGCGAGACAAGTTTACCACGTTCTTACCTCTCTTTTTTCACCCGATAAAAATATCCAGGGAGTATTGCTCATTGGGGATATGAGAAAGAACGACAGAGAAAAAGCTCGGGAGTCGATCCAAACAGGTACCGCCCATTTTGTGGTGGGAACACATGCTTTGTTTGAGGATGCTATTTTGTTTCATCGTCCTGCTACTTTTGTTATTGATGAACAACATCGATTTGGCGTTGAGCAACGAAATCGTCTTTTCGGAAAAGCATTGCATCCACATATTCTTGTGATGAGCGCAACACCGATTCCTAGAACCATGGCACTTACGCAATTTGGAGATTTAGATATATCAGTAATTAAAGAGCTACCCAAGGGTAAAAAAAACATCCAAACTACTATTGTTTCGTCGTCTGAACGAGAAAAAATGAACCAGATTTTACGGTCGGTTCTTGAAAGAAATGAGAAAATATATTTTGTTTGTCCCCTTATTGAGGAATCTGATTCGTTGGATGTAGCCAATTCGGTTCACAAAACAGAGGAAGTACGATCCACATTTCCAGGGATTGATGTATTTCTCCTTCATGGAAAAATGAAAATGGAAGAAAAAAATCATATCATGAGCGAGTTTAGAAAAACTCAACGTTCCATTCTTGTTTCCACCACGGTAATTGAAGTTGGTGTTGATGTAGCAGAAGCTACAGCTATGGTGATCGAAAATGCGGAACGATTTGGCTTAGCTCAGCTTCATCAGTTACGTGGTAGAGTGGGACGTAAGTCGCAAAAATCGTATTGTTTCCTTGTAACGGATGCCACCTCATCTTCAAGGATGACTATATTAGAAACATCCAACAATGGGTTTGCCATTGCAGAAAAAGATTTGGAGTTACGGGGTCCGGGAGAACTATTTGGAACCTTGCAAAGTGGTCATATATTCTCTCAGTTGGTGCGATTGGAAGAAGACTATCCTCTTCTAGAGAAAGCAAAAAAAATTGCGACTACTCTTATCAAAGACCCTAATTTGGGACAAGAACTGGCAAAAGCAGTTCAATTTCGCAACAAAAAATTAGTGCTGTAAAATTCTTACTTTTTAAGAATTACCGTCTTTGTTTCAGGAATCCATTCTACTTCGAATTTTAAATGGGTTGCAATAAAGGCCAAAGGTACAAAGGAGTATTCTTGGTGAATAAGAGGGGGAGTGGATAAAGAATAAGGAGTTCCATTTACATACGCAGTTGAACTGTTAATCTGCAGTTGGATTTCTCCTTCTCTCTGCAGAACCGAAATTTCCTTTGTATTGGGATACCACTCTACTTTTGCCCCTAAAACATCGGAGATAAATTTAAGAGGAATCATTGTTATCTCGGTGTCCGTTATGAAGGCAGGAGGGGTATCAAGAGATGTTTTTTCACCATTTATAAACACATGCGGAGATTGTATGGGAATTTCTAGAACGGTAGAAAAAGATTTGTTCAAAAGGGGATCTTTTGACGTTGTGGAGTTGTCCTGCAATGTGGAAGAATCGTTGGAAAATCGGGAACGAACATCCTCAACAGAGCTGTCAAAATTACAGCTATATAGAGGCGTAGCAAAAAAAATCAGCACTAACAAAATCCATATCGTTCTTTTCATAATGCCCTCACTAAATCATTTTCCTTAATTGTAACTTCTTTTAATGACTTTTCAAATTGGCTTTACTTGACGTATGTTTGTGGTACAATAAACACTGGAATTTTGTTGTTTATGAGGTGTTATAATGATGTCAGATGATTTTAAAAACGTTGATCAAACTGAAGAAAGAGATCTTGATGAATTTGAAAATGCGATTTTATCAAATACAGATCGCCTAGTCCAAAGTTACAAACGAGGAGATATTGTCGATGTTCGAATTGTGAAGGTTGACAAAGACTGCCTTTTGGTAGACATTGGAAGAAAAAGTGAAGTATTTGTACCAATCGAAGAAATTGTTCATGATCCTAATGCAGAACTTGGTACTCAATTCAAAGTCGATGATTTGATACCGGTTAAAGTTGTGCGAGACGAGTATTCCAAAGGTGGAATTTTCTTATCCCACAAAAAAGCTCTTTATCAATTAAACATTGATAATATTGAGACAGCCTATCGAGAAAAAGAAAAAGTAAAAGCCATTGTTCATGAAAAAGTGAAAGGTGGTTTGGTTGTCGATATTGATGGAGTTCAAGCTTTTCTCCCAGGATCTTTGGTTTCTGTGAAAAGGCAAAATGACCTTTCGAAATATATTGGACAAACACTTGAGGTTCAAGTTATTGAGTTCGAAAAAGATCGAAGAAAAGTAGTTGTATCTCATAAGATTATTGAGCAAGAGCATAACAAGGCTTCTCGCAACGAGTTTGTTGGCGGTCTTGAAGTGAATACTATTCTTGATGGTATTGTTACCAATATTGTCGAGTATGGTGTGTTTGTTGATATTGGATTCAACGTCGAAGGACTCGTTCACATTTCTGAGCTTGCTTGGGGTGCAACGAAAAAACCATCTGATGTTGTCAAAAAGAATGATAAAATCAAAGTGCGAGTCATCGGTATTTCCGATGATCGCAATCGCATATCTCTCAGCTTAAAACGAACACTTCCAGATCCTTGGGAAATCTCTGGTGGCAATTACCATATGGGACAAGTTGTCGAAGGAAGGGTTGTAAAAGATCTTAATTTCGGTGCCTTGATTGAAATAGAGGAAGGAATTAACTCCTTCATGCATATCTCCCAAATGAGCCATCGAAGAATTAACTCTATCGAAGAAATTTTCCAAGTTGGCGATACTGTTCGTGGAGAGATTGTGGAGCTCGATGTCTCTCAAAAGAAAATGAAGTTAAGCCGAAAAAATATCATACCACCTGAAGATGAAATATCTGACGAAGAACAGGCTTCCACGTCAGATAATCATCATGATCAATCAAAATCAGATGATTTTAGTAGCTACGTGGATGTATTTGTCCCAAAAGGCTCAAACTAATATTCATATGATCTATAAAAGGAGTCCCCTGGGGCTCCTTTTTCTTTTTCTTTGCCTTTACGAAAGAGAGCTTTTATGTCAAAAAATGTAAAAAAGACTTTAAAAGATTCTTTAAATCTCCAACAATATGAAGCTGTCACCACTATTGACGGGCCTGTTGCTGTTTTTGCAGGAGCTGGTTCTGGCAAAACAAGAGTCATTACCTATCGCATTGTAAACTTGTTGGATGAAGGAATTCCTATTACTAATATTTTGGCAGTTACCTTTACAAACAAGGCTGCTAATGAAATGAAAGAACGCATACAAAGCGTGGTAAAAATTGACCATAAAAAGCTTTGGATAGGGACATTTCATTCTATTTGTCTTAGGATTTTACGACAATCTGGTACAGCCATTTCTCTTCGACCCGACTTCACCGTTTTTGATGAGGAAGATTCCTTAGCTCTTATTAAAGACTGTATGAAAGAAAGCAATATTGATATAAAAAGAGTGAATCCTCGTACAGTATCTAAGACAATATCCGATTCGAAAGTTGCATTGGTGAGTGCCGAGGATTATCCCAACGTAGCTGGCACAGGCTATTTTGTGGATATTGTATCCAACGTCTATGCCTTGTATGAGAAGCGATTACGAGAAAACAATGCCCTTGACTTTGATGATCTCATTTACGAAACAGTGATGCTATTTCAGAAGGTACCTTCTGTACTGGATCAATACCAAGAGATTTTTAAGCATATTCTTGTAGATGAATACCAAGATGTAAATGCCGTACAATATGAACTTTTGCGGTTGCTCGCGAACAAGCATCGAAATATTTTTGTAGTGGGAGATGACGATCAGTCTATCTACGCATTCCGCGGTGCCGATCCAACTTATATGTTGCGATTCAGGCAAGAATACCCCGATGCAAAAGTCATTAAACTCGAGGAAAACTATCGTTGTTCCCAAATGATTTTAAATGCCGCCCACTGTGTTGTTCAAAACAACGAGAAGCGGGAAGAAAAAAAACTTTGGACCAGTAACGACAAAGGAACCCCCGTAAAACTAGTAGTCTGTTCTAATGAAAAGGACGAAGCCCAAAAGACCGTGCAGTTAATTCAAGAGCGAATCAAAACACAAAAAAGATCCTTCGATGATTTTGTTGTTCTATACCGCATTAATGCTGCTAGTAGAAATTTTGAAGAAGCATTAATGGCCGATGATATTCCCTATCAACTAGTGGGGGGATATAGGTTTTATCAGAGAAAAGAAGTCAAAGATTTCATTGCCTATTTACGAATTATTAACAACCCCGATGATAGGGTAAGCATTAATCGCGTCATTAACTATCCAAAGCGAAATATTGGAGCAGTGTTTATTCGGAAAATCGAAAAGATGGCTCACGAAGATCAGTGCTCCTTTTATATTGCGTGTCACCATCTTTTAAAGAAAAAGGAAGCCGTAGCTCGTGGCCGAAAGGGACTTCAAGAGTTTATTGATGTTGTTGAAGCCGGCAGAAAGCTCTTACAAAAAGGAACTCTTCTTGATGTAGCCAAGCTGGTTTACGAGAAAACAAATATTCCAAATATGATAGAAACAGAGTATGCAGAAGATATTGCCAAGGATAAAGTAGCGAATCTACGAGAATTGTTATCTGCTATCCATGATTTTGAAGAACAATATGATGGGAATGAGCCTGTTCTACAAGCTTTTTTAGCCCAAGTATCTTTATTCACTGACTTAGATCATATGGATCAAAACCAAGCCAGAGTGACTCTTATGACAATTCATTCTGTGAAAGGTTTAGAATTCCCCATTGTTTTTATGGCAGGAATGGAAGAAGGGTTGTTTCCACATTATCTATCGAACTGCAAACAAAACGCCCTAGAGGAAGAACGACGACTATGTTATGTAGGCTTTACCAGAGCTAAAACAGAGCTTTATTTGTCCTACGCTATGAATCGAGAATTGTATGGAAAAACGACCAAAACTACTCCTTCCCGCTTCTTAGAAGAGATTTCTGAAGATCTTATTGAGCGCTTAAAAATATCTTCTTCTCGAGATGGAGAATCAGGATTAAAGAGAAAAGTTTCTTCCGTTAATAGAAGCAAAAAAGACTACAGCAAGGGCAACCCAGTATGCCTCGAGGATTTAACTGCTGGTAAGATTGTTTGCCATAAAGTATGGGGACACGGAACTGTCCTTAGCTTGAAAGAGATTGATAACGAGCACATCATTCATATTGATTTTGATACCGTTGGAGAGAGAATGCTGAATTTTAAATATGCTCCCTTACGTATTGTTGAAGAGCTCAAAAAGTCATCTGCTATAAAGGCGAAAACCTAAGAAACGTTCACGATTTTCTTTCCCTTTTTGCGGGTGTAAAACCGAACCAAAAGAAAAAGCCGGTAGGCCTTAGGCCTACCGGCTTTTTCTATAGTGTAAGGATGAGAATATGCTATCTTCGTCGTTTATTCTTATTCTTTGACTTTGAAGGTTTTTTGGGGGCGGAAGAAGATGGATCACTGTGTTGTTTTTGAGAAACCTTAGCACTTGTTTGTGTGTTTTTTCGGGTTTTAATCATATCGTAAGAATCTGACTGCAATGCTTCTAGATAGATAGGTCGCAGTTCTTTGTCATCGTCACCTTTTTGCCATCCAACAAGGAGGGGTACTACGATATACAGCGAGGAATATGTTCCGGCGAGTAGTCCAACAAGCAAAATGCTAGAAAAATCACGAAGAGCACTGCCCATGAAAACAGCTAGAACAAGAACGCCAATAAGGGTGGTAACAGAGGTATTAAAGGAGCGAATCCAGGTAGTTGTAATAGACATATTGGCAATCTCGGCAAAAGTCATTTTGTCTCGATAGTATTTTAAATTTTCCCGGACTCTGTCCAAGATGACAATACTATCTTGTAGGGAATAGGCAGTAATAGAGAGAAGAGCTGCGATGGAGGCGGTGTTAAATTGGATCCAAAGCAAAGACATAACGCCCAAGGCGATAGCGATATCATGTGTCAATGCAATAATTGCTGCTACACCATCTTTGAACCGAAAACGGATAGCTACATATAACAAAATGAGCAAAAGGGTCAAACCAATTGTAAGAAAGGCATTTCTACGAAGCTCGCTTCCTATGGTTGGTCCAATAAAATCAATCTGTTTTGTATCGTCGTTAATCTGTCCAATACTTTCTTCTAATTGATCGATGATTACATCTTGTTCTTCATTTGTGATTTCTTTCATACGGATCATGAAGTGTTGGGGGTTTAACTTATCTTGTTGAATGATCGCTCTTTCTTGGTTATGCGTTGCCAATACATCGCGAATCATTCCAACAGTGGGGGCTTCATCGGCAATGAAGTCAACATTAATGACAACGCCACCGGTAAAGTCTACACCTAGATTAAAAGGAGAGCCTTTTGTCATTGTACGAATGCTCATAATACTTACACTAACAAGGAATAGAACTAGAGCAATTAAAAGAGTTGTTCTTCGTTGTCCGATAATATTCCATTTTTTTATTGGGGTCATTCTCTCTCCTCCTTTCTAATTATCTTTCTCTGGGGATTGTAAACCAAATAGTTTGGCATTTACTTTTGGATTGGTTACGGCTATAAGGCTTAAAATAAACTGTGTAAAGAAGTACGATGTGATAAGTGCTGCTAGGATACCTGCTACAAGTGTTATGGCAAATCCTCTGATTTGGGTTGTACCAAAGGAGTAGAGGATAAACATCGCAATCAACATGGAAAAATTGGAATCAAAGATAGCCGTCCAGCCATGGGCATATCCCGCTCCAATAGCAGAAAGAAATGTTCTGCCTTTGGCAAACTCTTCTTTGATACGCTCAAAGACAATAACATTCGAGTCTACAGCCATACCTACCGATAGTACCATAGCACCGATAGCGGGGAGAGAAAGTGTAGCACGAATACCCAAAAGGAAGCCCAGGTAAATAATGCTATACATTAGCAATGCTAAAGCTCCAATGCCTCCAAGCAATTTATACATAAGGAGCAAGAAAAGAATGATTCCTAGAATAGCAATAATAGCTCCCGTTTCGGAGCTTTTAATGGTGTCTTGTCCTAACGATGGACCGACAACTCGTTCTTCTAAGAATGTCATTTTTACCGGTAGAGAACCACCCTGTAAAAGAATGGCAACTTCTTGTGCTTCTTTAATACTTTCTTCGCTTTTGTCTCCGAAAGTAATAACAGCATCTCCTGATGTAATTTCTTCGTTCACTTTTGGCGCGATAAGAAGAGATTCATCTAGATAAATAGAAATTGTTTTTTCAACGTTTTCTCGCGTTGCTTTGGCAAACAATTCCCGTCCTACTTCATCCCATTCCAATTGAACAACAGGTTCTCTTGGGCCCATCTGCTCCATTTGCTGGTAAGCAAATGTGGCGTTCTTTAAATTCTTCCCTGTTACTAGTACATTCCCATCTTCATCTTTGAAGGTAAGAACAGCTACGCGGCCAATGATATCTTTCGCCTGGTCGACGTCAGAATAGCCTGGGATATCGACAACGATCCTGTTCTTTCCTTGGATAGAGACCGTGGCTTCGGATACACCTAGAAAATTAATACGCTTTTCAATAACTTTTTTTGCTTGCTTCAATTCCTCGGCTGTAATCTTGTCAGATTCTTTCTCGGATTGTAGCATTTCGTTGGTAATCACAAGATCTTCATCAAGTGATTCTTCGTTAACCTGGTCAGATTCACTTTCAACGGCTTCTTCGGAAGCATCAACGTTTACGTTTTCTGTTACTTCTTCTGGCTCTGACTCAATAAGCTCTTCTTGGGGAATTTCTCCCGTATCCTTAATAGGCTGTGCCTCCATTACAAGGTGGACACCGCCCTGCAAGTCAAGTCCAAACTTAATGAGATTTTTAGTATAGTTAAAACCAATACTCCAAATTGAGAGTCCAAGCACAAGTATAATTACTATGAGTTGTCCCCATCTAATTCTCTTCATAGGATCACCCTTTCTCGTGAGATTCAAACAAATAACTATTATATTTTAATCCAGTGAATCGTCAATAAGCCAATATTTATATGGTATAATACAAAATTGGTGAATCAATGATAGAAGAAACATTAGTACCATTTTTACTGACGAATAAGTGGATTCTTTCTGAAGAACAAAAGGAAAAACTTACAAAATTTCTTTCCCTAGTTCAAAAAGTGAATCCTCATATGAATCTTGTTTCCAACGAGAGTGATGAAGAACTTGTTTACTCTCATTTGCAAGATTCTATGCAGCTCATGAACTGTTCTTGGATTCCAACAACCCATCAAAAATGGATTGATGTCGGATCTGGTGGAGGATTTCCAGGGATCGTGGCAGCCATACTTTTTCCTCAGTTTACATTTTTCTTAGTGGAATCAATTCGAAAAAAATACAGTTTCTTATTGTATGCCTCCATTGAGGCTACATTAAACAATGTCCACATCATACATGATCGCGCAGAGAATGTCGTTACTACCCAGGCTATCATGCACGACTGTGCAATCTTTTCTGCTAGAGGGGTTGGTTCGGTTGCATATCTGAATCCTTTTTTTGATCAATCTTTATCGGTGGAAGGTAAAGCTATTTTCTGGAAAGATCCCAAAGAAGTTTCTTCTTTTTTGCATCCACATTCTACATGGGAAATGATGGAACAAAAGGCGTATCAGTCTCGTACAACAGAGAAACATATCGTAGTTTTACAAAGGAAAATAAAAACAAAACAGGGGAGTGGGAATGCTCGTAAAAATAAAAAGCTTCGCATTGCAGGGCCTTGATCCGGTTCCAATTGACGTAGAAGTAGACATTACACAGCGCGGTTTACCATCCTTTTCCATTGTAGGACTTCCCGATGTGGCGGTTCAAGAGTCACGAGAGCGGGTTCGATCGGCCTTAAAGAACAATGGGTATCAATTCCCTACCCACCGCATCACCGTGAATTTAGCACCAGCGGATATCAAAAAGTAAGGTGCTTGTTTTGATCTTCCTATTGCTATCGGTATTTTGGTTGCTTCTGGGCAAATACCAACGTTGGATTCGGATTCCTATTACTTCGTCGGAGAATTGTCATTGGATGGATCTTTACGTGAAGTGAATGGGATCCTATCCATGAATTGTTATTTACACGATCTTGACCAAGAGCTCTGTGGGAAAACTTCACCCGTATTCTGTTTTCCAGATGAAAATATCCAAGAAATTGTGTATTCTTCCCTTTCATTGGTTCCTGCTTCTTCCCTGCAAAATGCTATTGAATCTATACGTTCAAAGACTTTTTTGTGGCAACTTCCTCAGGTTCAATTTGCTCCGGACAATCAAAGTAACGATGATATGAGAGATACCATCGGACAGGAGTTTGCTAAAAGGGCTATTGAAGTAGCCGCAAGCGGAATGCATAATTTGTTATTTGTAGGCCCTCCCGGTACCGGAAAAACAATGCTTGCAAGAAGAATTCCAACCATATTGCCCTCTCTTCATTTTGATGAATCTGTGGAAGTATCCAGAATTTATAGCTCTGCAGGATTGCTTGCGAAAAAAGGCGGTTTGATTCAGAATCGTCCATTCCGCACCCCTCACCATTCTGCTTCTCTTTCTTCTCTTATGGGCGGGGGGACAAAGCCAAAACCAGGCGAAATATCCTATGCACACCGCGGAGTATTATTTTTGGACGAATTTCCAGAGTTTCAACGGCATGTGATTCACGCCCTTAGACAACCATTAGAAGATGGCTTTATAACAATAACAAGAGTTCACAGCAGTGTTCAGTGGCCTTCACGATTTATGCTTGTTGCGGCTATGAATCCCTGTCCTTGCGGTTACTATGGAGATACACAAAAAAACTGTACATGCACTCCCTCGCAGATACAAAAATACCAAGCGAAAATTCAAGGACCTATTCTAGATCGTATCGATATTGTAAGCGAAGTATTGCGTGTCGACCCGAAAAAACTTCTTCAGATGAAATCCTCGGAATCTTCTTCTGACATACAAAGTAGAGTTCAACAATGTCATGAGATTCAGAAGAAACGTTACCAAAATGATTCTTTTCATACCAATTCTGAAATGGATTCCAATGCTTTGCGGAGAGTATGTAAGCTGGATTCGGAAACAGAAGTGTTTTTTACCGAAGTGAGTAGAAAGCTTTCTTTGTCGGGGAGAGGTCATATGAAGGTATTGAAGGTAGCTCGTACAATTGCAGATATGCGTTCATCCAATACCATTCAAATGGACGATATTTGTGAAGCTTTGCAATACAGAATGCGAACAGTGGAATAAAAAAACCCAGATTGCAGTGTTGCAATCTGGGTTGTATACCAAAGGGCAAACGAACAAAAGCGATCTATTTAAAGAAATCGTGTATAACAGAAGCTACTTCAACTCCAACTCGCGTTTGTCCTTCTTTGGTTTGTGCACCTATGTGGGGCGTAAGAATAACATTGTCCATTGCAAATAATGGATTCTCCTTAGCAGGCTCTTTTTCATACACATCAATTCCTGCGAAAGAGATTTTTCCGGACCGAAGTGCATCAACAAGGTCTTGTTCAACCACGATGCCTCCCCGCGAACAATTAATAATGGCAGCACCATCTTTCATTTTCGACAGAAAAGCAGAATCTATTAAATGGCTTGTGCAATCTGTTTTTGGACAATTCACAGAGATAATGTCAGCATCTGTGTTTACTTTGTCTAATGTTGTTAAAACAACACCTTCAATGGCACACATGGTGACAACTGGATCATAGGCAATAACTTTCATGCCCAAGGCAACAGCTCTTTTTGCAGTTTCTTTGCCAATATTCCCCAGACCAATAATTCCTAGTGTTTTGCCATAGAGTTCAAGACCTTTGAATTTCTTTTTCTCCCAAAGGCCTTTTTTGGTAGAAACAGTTGCATCTACCAAACCTCTCATGCCTGCTAGTGCCATACCAATAACCAATTCGGCTACGGATATAGAGGAGGCTAAGGGAGTGTTTTTCACAACAATGTTCTTTTCTTTGGCTGTACATTTGTCAATATTGTCGGTTCCAACTCCACCCCGAACAATCAATTCTAGATTGCCAGGATTTTCTAATGTTTCTTTATAAATCTTGGTTCTTGATCGAACTACAACTGCATTGTACTGACCGATTTCTTGGCAGAGATCTTCTTGACTAATGTCTGTTTTTTCAACGACTTCAAAGATTCCAAACGACTTTAGTTCTTCAACGCCTTCTTTGGCAAGAGGGTCGGCAATGAGAATTCGTTTCATTGAGTATCTCCTTTACTTGGATAGAGAACACATAGCAGCAGCAACTCCTTTGCCTTTTTCAAAGGAATAACCAAGCTCTGCTAAGACTCTTTCAATGGTTGCAAGACCTAAAATAACATCGTTAGGACCTACATTCCCCATGGCAGAAATACGGAAAATTTTTCCTTTCAAGCTTCCCTGGCCACCGGCAAAGGTAACTTGATATTTGTCACGAGCAAGTTTGACGAACTTACCACCATCGACTCCCTCGGGGATATTGACAGCAATACAGCAATCGCCTGTATCTTCATTATAAAGAGTTAATCCCAGAGCTTTTACACCTTCTCTAATTGCTTCTGATAGTTTGTGGTGACGAGCATATACGTTTTCGATACCTTCTTCTTTCATCATCTGTAGTGCCATATTAAGCTGCACAATAATGCTGATAGCAGGAGTCCAGGGAGTGGTATTTTTCTCGGCAGTTTTGAAGGCTTTTTTCAAATCAAAATAATACTTCGGTAATGTTGATGTTTCCATTGCTTTTCGAGCTTTTTCATTCATAGTAATGAAAGCCAGTCCGGGTGGTAACATAAATCCTTTTTGAGAACCCGACACTACAACATCAATGCCCCATTTGTCGGTATACAAAGGGGTAACTCCCAAGCCAGAAACAGCATCTACAACGAGGATAACAGAGGAAGATCGAGTAAGTTTTGCGATACCCTCAATATCTGTAACGCCACCACTGGATGTTTCAGAAAGTGTTGTAAAAACGGCTTTGGCATCGGGGTTGTCTTGCAATGCTTTTTCAATTTCTTCTGGCTTTACTGTTCGATGCCATGGGATTTTAATTTCAACTAAATCAAGGTTGTACGCTTGGCATAGCTCAATCCAACGTTCACCAAATTTACCACCATTGACGGCAATGACTTTGTCCCCGGGCGAACAAAGATTGATCACAGAAGATTCAAGGGCTCCCGTACCTGAAGATGTCAACATTATCACGGGGTTTTCTGTCTGAAAAATGTATTTTAAATTTTCAGCGGCTTCCCCAAAGATGGCTTCAAATTGCGGGGTGCGATGATGCATGATCGGTAAAGAAGCAGATGCTAAAACTTCTTCCGGAACCTGAGTGGGTCCTGGAGTTAAAAGAACTGGTTTACGCATTTCAATCCTCCTGACATTTTTAACTAGATCATACTGAAAAAAACGAAAAAAAAAAGCTGCTCACGGGAGCAGCTTTTTTTAATATCTAGGGGTGCAGGCTGGAAATCTTAAATGATTCCCTGCGCAAGCATTGTATCGGCAACTTTGATAAAGCCAGCAATATTGGAAGCTTTCAAGTAGTTATTCCCTAAATTAAAATCTTCCGCGGTATCAGCGGTGGTATGGTAGATATTTTCCATAATGCGTTTTAATTTCTGATCTACTTCTTCAAAAGGCCAGGAGTACCGAAGGCTATTTTGAGACATTTCTAAAGCAGAAGTAGCTACGCCTCCAGCATTGGCTGCTTTGGCAGGTCCAAACAAAACTTGGTTTTGTAAGAAAATATCAATTGCTTCTGGGCTTGAAGGCATATTCGCCCCTTCACCAACGGCAATGACGCCATTGTTAACCAAGGTTTGTGCAGCTTTGGCATCAATTTCGTTCTGCGTTGCACACGGGAGAGCAATGTCGCATTTGACAGACCAGACGTCTTCCCAACCATCATGGTACTCGGCCTTTGGATGGTGGTCAACGTATTCTTTAATACGTCCTCTCTCCACTTCTTTAATTTGTTTGACGGTTTCTAATTTTATTCCATCGGGGTCAAAAATGTAACCATTTGAATCGCTTAAAGTAACTACTTTGCCACCCAATTCTTGTGCTTTTTCTGTGGCATATATGGCTACATTGCCAGATCCTGAGACGGAGATAATCTTGTCTTTCATAGGAATGCTCTTGTCTCGGAGCATTTCGTTCATGTAGTACAGAAGACCATATCCTGTAGCTTGTTTTCGAACCAAGCTACCACCGTATTGCAATCCTTTGCCGGTTAGAACGCCTGCTTGGAAAGAATTGGTAACTTTTTTGTAGGTTCCATACAGGTATCCAATTTCTCTTCCGCCTACACCAATATCTCCAGCGGGAGTATCGACAAACTGACCAATATGTCTAGATAACTCAAGCATAAAATTCTGGCAGAAACGACGAACTTCATGATCTGATTTTCCTTTTGGATCAAAATCAGAACCGCCCTTACCTCCACCAATTGGGAGTCCTGTTAAAGAATTCTTGAAGATTTGTTCAAAACCTAAAAACTTAATAATCCCTAAATTGACAGAGGGGTGAAACCGCAAACCTCCTTTGTAGGGACCGATAGCACTGTTGAACTGTACCCGAAAGCCGCGATTTACATGTACTTCTCCAGCATCGTCTACCCAAGTAACTCGAAACTGAATGATTCGTTCCGGTTCAACAATTCTCTGTAAAATTCCAGCTTCTATATATTCGGGGTGTTTTTCAACGACTGGTACAAGCGAGTCCAAAACTTCAACGGCAGCTTGGAGAAATTCTGGTTCATTGGAACTTTTGCGAATCAGTTTTTCTTTAACTTGTTCAACGACATCTTTAGCGTGTAACATAAGATCCTCCATACAAATAAAATGATTAAAAAAATCTCACACCAAAACAGCTCCGTATATATCCCTTAAGAAAAACACATAAAGAGCTATTTTTCAGTGTAAATAGGGCTTGCTAAAATGTCAATGAAATTAGAAAAAATGGCACTATTTTTTTCAAACTTGATTTACGGTTGGAAGAACCCAATAGCTCTAGCCTCTTCTTCGTCCATCAAAACAGTAAGTGTTTGATTAGGTGTTTGTTGGGAAGTTTGTATAACGCGAACAACAGAATCAAATTTGCCAGCATCGGGTAATAGTTTTTTCAACATATTCGTTTGTTGGAAGAATTCTTCATGAAAAACTGTTTGTTCTTGCCCGATATATATTGGCAAGTACTGAATTTGAGCTTCTACTAAATCTTGGAAAAAGTGCGTTCCAAAAGAGAGTTCGGGAACATAATTTTGTTGAATTTTGGCAACCTCTACCAACAAGGCAGTGTTGTTGATATCACTATACCCAATAGAAACGCCTAATTTTATATCCCCTCTACTGCCCCATCTACCAGGACCTATAAGGATAAATTTCCGTCTGGGCAATACTTGGTTAAGTTTACCAACAATTTTACCAATTTCTAGCAAATCTTCATAAGTAGAGAGCTTACCATACTCAACGGGGTCAACATATACAATATACTCTATCCCGAATATTTCCCCAGAAGATATGGTCTGATGATTGGAAAACAGAATTTTATCATCAGGAATATTTCTTGGGATTTGAATTTCCTTGGAGAACTTGATGTAGCTTTGGGGTCTGCATTGGAGCAGGTATAATTTATGAATATCCCCATCACAGGCAAACTCAATATCCACTGGGATCTCTAGTTTTTCTTGAAGAATGGATAAAATATCCCGGATTTGATGGATAAATGGACCATCTTTTAACAATCGATCAAAAGTTACCACTGGAGTGTCCTCGTGAATATTGAACATGTTTCCTGTTGGAGTGAACAAATTGCCATCTCGATACAACGATATGATTTGATTGATGGAGGGGTAGTTGTATCCTACCTCCCGAATTAATTTTTCAAACGAGAGTGTTTCGAATTGTTTGCTAAGAAGGTTGATTACATCAATGTTTCTCTGAGAGTACCGTAGTTTATCTTGTGCATCTACATTGACCCGTAAGTTTGGCTGCCCCGGACTGATAAGTGCAGGGTAATCATTGTCTACACGGTCTACGGCGCGCGTTCCTAGACCAGCCACAATGCGAGCAATCCCATCTTCTCTCTTGATTCGAGGAGACCAACGAAACTCATTTTGGCTAAAGGCAACTCCCGCAAAAGCAGGGAAGAAATACTTTCCTATTTTTCGTCCTACCACTTCTTGTATCAAAACAGCCATTTCTTCATTGAAATCCAGCAGTCCTTTTTCTCTTCTATACTCAATAGGATCGGGTCCAAAAACACTGGCATATACTTCTAGAATTGCATCAATAAGAGACTCCAGACGCTCTTTTTTGGTGCCCTGATTGGCTACAAAAAGACTTTTATATTTTCCCGCAAACGAAGCGTTGGAGCTGTCTTCTAAAAGACTGGAAGAGCGCACAATTAGAGGATTGTCACCAAAGTCATCCAAGGCATAATTTAGACTTGCCACAATTTCCGGAGGAATAGTGGAGTTCTTGAAGATTTGTTCCAAATACGGGTATTCTTGTTTAATTTCAATGGGTTTGCGATATTTTATATTAGGAGCTTCTTCCAATGCATTGAAGTGTAAAAAATCGATGATTCCATCGGATGTCAAATACCATGTTTTCGGGATGGCTAAGTTCCGAATGGAAACATAGTCTTTCTTTGCTTCTCGCAAAATGTTTCTTGCTCGTAAAAAGCCAGCTGCTTTCCCGCCTAGTTTTCCATTTCCTCTTCTTGGGCCGATTGTGTGAGATAGAATGTCAATAAAGTCAGGCACCACAAAATAGTCTTTTGACGTATTAATAAAATGAAGATCGTCGCTGAGAAAACGACGAATGAATGCAACCCGAATCCCAATGTTTTCTTCTTTGGACAAATACGAAACAGAATCCTTTACGCTAGCAAATTTAAAAACAGCATTGGTTATATCCGCTAGGGGGACATCTCTTTTTTCAGCAGTCATGGTTAAAAACCTTGCCTTTTCGTGTTTTAACCACAGTTTGATCATCTGGGTGATTCGTTCCGAGGATAGTTCTTCTTCAGCAATTTGAAAAACACGTTCAATCATTTGCTGAAGAAAGTCGGCTTCAACTCTGGGAATGGGTACATTGTCATTTTTTACTTTGTTTTCTGCATATGAATTTGAGTTTGCCTCTATCTCTTTCATTAATTCTTCAATTCTTTTAATATGACACTTGTACAGGTAGTGCATCATTTTTCTACCCAAACGGTTTATGAGGATTGGATCTGTATATTTCAACAATTCAATAATAATCTTCCATTCTTGTTTTTCACTCATCCGAAGCTCCTTTTTCAGTTGGTTTTGTGATAATGCCTATACTCTTTTTTCCATCTACCTTAATGTCAAATTGCAGAGGAAGTCGATAAACAGATAGATACTTTTTTGTTAGAGTTGCCTTTTGTTGTTGAATCCAGTTCCAATCAATAAAGTGATTTGATTTATTCTGGTTTACGGTAAAGTATCCTATGTGCAATGAGGTAATATTCTGGAAAAAGTGAGATCCTTGAGATGGGTCAATATGCATAGTAGGCAAATCATATTCTACAAATGTTTTGATGTTCGAAATATGGTGCCATTGTACGGGAATCCCTAGCCATGGGTCTGAAGATCCCCACCGACCAGGCCCCATCAGAACATATTGTTCTTGTAAATCAGAGAAATATTTATTGATTTCATCAATCTCTTGCACAATGGTTCTTGTTTTGGAGAGATCAAACGTTGAGGGATTGACGACTACGAGATTGGCTAGCGATCCTATAAGCCCATTTCCCAGTGCATTATCGGTATAACAAATGGTTGTCGAAGGGTTCATTTCTTCCACTTCTATGTTGCAAGAGTTTTCATATTTCATCATTGGACGAACTTGCAGAAAACCCAGATTTATGCGATCCCAACTTGAAGGTATTTCCAAAGCACATTCGATTTCCACTGGAGTAGCCATAGCCTCTTCGCATATTTTCAACAATCTTTGTATACAAGATCCAAACGAATTCTGAGACGATTTTAATAGCCGATGGAATGTAATAATTCTAGGTCCTGCTCGATGAACACTATCATATAGTCGATCTTCTTCTGCCAAATAGGTGGATGCAATCCCCTCAAGAGACCCATGTTTCAAACCAACATGGATGGGTTGTAGGTTCATAAACTCGTCTTCATCGATGGTAAAAGAGCGAGTGTAAGGTTTTAAATTGATGGACCAAAACTTTTTTTGCGTCGTTTGTAAGGCAGTTTCAGTATTTGATAATTGGTGTACTTTGTCTGTGTACGCAGGAGAAAACTGTAAAGAAGTTTCTCCATCAACAATGGCTTTTCCCAAACCCATTGCTAGATGCATAATTCCATCTTCAGGTTTGGCTGGTTCATATGGATAATAATTGTAGGAACGGATTACACCGGATGCTTCAGGGTAGAAGCTATACTGCTTTCGAGATCCGACAACTTTTTGAATAATGACTGCCATTTTTTCATCTTCTGCGATATGATTGGTGGATTCCATATAAGTACGGGCTTGTTTTGAGAAAACAGATGCATACACAAGTTTAATTGCATTGCACAATTGGCTGAATCGTAAATCAAAAGAAGGTTCGTTATTGGGAATCATTTTGGTCGCATAGATCCCTGCAAATGGATGGTATAGGGCGTCTTCGAGAAGGCTTGAGGAACGAACCACCAAAGGATCTGTGAATTGTTGAGCAATGGAACGAAGGTCTCCAATAATCGTCGGAGGAATGTCGGATTGAAGGAATATCCGCGCTACTTGCCGGTCGGGTAAATTTGAATTGTACATGTTTTCAAGGTGATTTAAACGAATGAAATCATCAAAAACACTGGTTCCAACAATGACAGATTGCGGGATGAATATATGAATATCATGAAGATCGCAAAAGGGGTTTTCTTCTGTAAGAAGTCGATTAAAAAAAGACAAACCTCGGGCTTTTCCTCCTATAGAACCTCCTCCAATTTTACCAATGGTCCATTCTTCCAGGGGAAATCTTCGAGAATACGTGACAATGGAGCCCTTTGTTTCTCTGTAAAGCTCTGTTTTTAATGCTTTTTTGAGTGTCTGAATTTTGTGTTCAAAAGTGGAGGGTTCTTTTTCGATCTTTTTGGCAATTTCTGCCAATGCGAATTCGCTATGTACAAGAAACCATTTAGAAAGTCTTCTTTTTTGGATTAAAAGCATAAATGTATCTTTATTCAGAGAATCAATAATCTCTAAAAATGTTTGCGTGGTAGGTATCTTTGTTTGAACTTTTCCCTCCTGATTGAAAAAATGTAAGTCTCCAAAACCAAAATAGGCAGTGAGTGTATTTTTGATGTCCGAGAGAAGTGTTTTAGAAGTTTTTTGAATACAGACAACGGGATGTTCCTGAATGCAAGGGGCAAAGCAAGTTGTGCTGGATTGCAAGACGATTGGAAGCACAGGATCGTACTCCCAGACTTTTTTGGCAAGGTACAATCCACTTGTATCACAGCTTCCTTTTTCCATAGGGTATTGCATATCGGTTATTACGCCAATGATTTGTTGGTGGTATTGATCGAGCATCTGAACAGCTTCTTCATATGTCTTAGCATGAAGAACTTTGGTACGAGTTTTTTGCTGAAAGATTTTTTTTTGCAATGATGTGTGGTCTTGATAAAGCTTTTTGGTCTCATGCCATAAGGTTTTGTAAAGAATATTCAGATAGGATGAATAATACTGCATGTTGTCTTCTACAAAAAGAATAATCGGGATAGGCAAAAGTGTCGAATCATGGAAAACATTTTTTTTGTCTTCAATAAGCTCCAAAATACTTGCAATGATACGGCTTTCACCATTCCATAGAAAAAGATCAACAGAAATATCTCTGCATTTTTCTTCCGCTTCTTCTTGGCTGATTTCATTGTATAGAAGTAGAACAATAGGAATAGATGGATACTTATTTTGTAGGGTTTGTATGAACAAATGGTTTTCTGAAGTTATTTTCCGGATACACACGATCAAAATATCAGGTATGGATTCCTGCAAGATTTGAAGAGTGGTTTTTTCATCGTATGCTTTAACAAATTGAGGCGTGTAGCCCAATTCTCTTTCTTTGTACAAGTTTGCAATATAATCTTCCATCGAACCATCTTCTTCTAAAAGATAGGCATCATATCTACTCGCTAGAAGTAGAACTCGGCGTATTTGATAAGGATTCAATTCTTCAATGTGCTTGGTCATTTTCTTTTAGACTCATTGTAGCAGGGATAGATTTTAATCATTGACAGTTCCTTTATTTAAAAAGATGATCTCATAAGCGAGAGTACTGCCATTGTATAGAAAATAGAAGAAGATGAAAAGAAGTTTTGAAAATCGCAATCAAGGAAAAAAATTTGTAACCATTTTGTCATAAAAAAAAGGGGGGAAAGAATCCCCCCTTTTTTTAAATGGACAGGAAAGATTGGGTTACACCCAACCTCGAATCTTGCATGCATCAGCAACATGTTGAATGGCTATCATGTAGGCAGCATCTCTCATATATTCGTTGCGAGAGCGTGCCATGGCAGATACTTTCAAATAAGCATCCGTCATTTTTGCATCCAACTTTGAAAGCGTTTCTTCTTTCGACCAGAAGTAGTTCATATTGCATTGTACTTGTTCAAAATAACTACAAGTAACGCCACCAGCATTTGCTAGGAAATCAGGAATCATAAAGATGCCTTTTTCTTGAATAATGGCATCTGCCTCTGGAGTTGTAGGGCCATTGGCACCTTCTGCAATAACTTTTACGCGAGCGGAAATCTTATTGACCGTTTCTTTGGTGATTTGGTTTTCCAAAGCTGCAGGGACAAGAATATCAACATCTTGTTCAATCCAAGCATTCCCATCCAGAACTTCGTATCCAAGTTGTTCTGCCTTCTCTTTGTCAATACCACCAAAACGATCCGTAATCGATAGCAATTCATCACAATTGATACCAGATTTGCGAACAAAGGTGTAGGATTTTTGATCATTTTGATCCCAGCACGAGACGCAAATTGCCTTACCACCGTATTCTTGGTACAATTTAACGGCATATTGTGCTACATTGCCATATCCTTGAAAGGCTGCTGTGGTTTTTTGAATGTCAATTCCCAGTTCTCTAAGGGCCTCACGGACGGTATAAATGACACCATATCCTGTAGCTTCTGTTCGGCCTAAAGAACCTCCCATACCAACTGGTTTACCGGTAATCATTCCTGGGAATTTTCCATGATGGATTGTTTCATATTCATCCATCATCCATAACATATGTTGTGCGGATGTCATGACATCCGGTGCGGGTACATCTTGAACAGGACCAATATTGTAAGCAAGCTGTCGAATCCAACCACGACAAATACCTTCTTGTTCGCGCTCTGTTAGCTGGTGAGGATCACAAATGACTCCTCCCTTGCCACCACCTAGTGGAATATCTACTACAGCACATTTCCAGGTCATCCAAGTGGCCAAAGCTCTGACAGTGTCGATGGTTTCTTGTGGGTGAAAACGAATGCCACCTTTAGCAGGGCCTCTAGCATCATTGTGTTGAACACGAAAACCTTGAAAAACTTTAAATGAACCATCATCCATTCGCACAGGAATTGAGAAATGGTACTCGCGGAGAGGGTTACGGAGCAAGGCTCTTGTACCTTGGTCCAAATCCAATTTTTCTGCGACTGCATCAAACTGTTCCTGAGCCATCTTAAAAGCGTTAAATGATTTGTTGGACATTTTAAATGTATCCTCCTCAAAGTGTAATAGTAAACCGAAATCACGATCATTCTATTGAAATAAGCTATCTTGTCAAAAAGAAAAAAAGAATGAACTATGGTATTCCTATTTTTTAACCCAAAAAAACCCCTTGTTTTGTTTACACAAATACTCATTCATTTATACTTTCTACATAGAGTTGTTCTCTTATTTGCAGGAGGAAAGTGATGAATTTATTTTTGATGTGCAACAAATGGCGTCAATGTTTCTTTTGAAATACTTTTCTATTGAAACCATGTAGTCCTCTTTTTTTAAACCAACCAATAAAGGAATCAACATGAGTCAATGGAATGAGTCGACAAGAACGTGTACAAAAAACAATGATGAATTAACCCATGATACTTCTCAACTTGACAATGTATTGAGTCAATACAAAAACAAACCGGGAAGTATGATCACAATTTTACAGAAAGCGCAGTCTATTTACGGATATCTTCCTAGAGATATCATTCGATACATCTCGAAAGTAACCTCTATTAAAACCCCCATCATATATGGTGTAGCAACATTTTATACCCAATTCCGATTGCAACCGGTTGGAGAGTATTTGATACTTCTTTGCAAAGGTACTGCTTGTCATGTAAACGGTGCTGATGAAATAGAACAGACTATATGTGACGAGCTTTCTATTCAAAACGGACAAACCACCAAAGATGGATTGTTTACTCTTAATAATGTAGCTTGTTTGGGTTGTTGCAGTCTATCCCCTGTCATGATGATTAATGGGGAAACGTATGCAAAAGTGACTCCGAAAAAAGTACGAACTATTTTACGAGATTTGCGAAAGAAAAGTAGTCATTCCGAGACAAAGGAGGATCATGCATGAAAATTATCATTGGACAGGGAAGTTGCGGGATTGCTGCTGGATCTGACAAAGTAAAAAACGCGATCCAAAACGAAATAGATGCAAGAGAACTCACGATGAGTTTGGAACTGGCAGGATGTTGTGGAACTTGTTATCTAGAGCCTATTGTTGATGTTGTTTCTGACAATGGACAGAAAACTACATTTGTGTCGGTGAAGGCTGAACAAGCTTCGGAGATACTAGATTTTGCATTGCACCACAAAGAGCCAAACAGTGCTGTTATGATGGAGCCTATAGACAAGTCGGCCATGGAAAAACAAAAACGAATTGCTCTTCAAAATGCCGGGGTTATCAATCCTGAAAAAATTGAAGATTACATTGCCAACGAAGGCTATAAAGCAATACAGGATTGTCTTCAAAATAAAACCCCCATGGATGTAATCGAGGAGATAAAGATATCTGGCTTGCGAGGAAGAGGTGGCGCTGGCTTCCCCACGTGGTTTAAATGGCGAGCTGCTTACCAACAAAAAGAGACCCCCAAATACATTGTTTGCAACGGCGATGAAGGTGACCCAGGAGCTTTTATGGATCGAAGTATTCTAGAAGGGGATCCCCATAGTGTTATTGAAGGAATGATGATTGGTGGATATGCAATTGGCGCAAACGAAGGAATTATTTATGTTCGTGCTGAGTATCCATTGGCCATTAAACGATTGGAGATTGCCTTGGAACAAGCAAGAGCCAAAGGGTTCCTGGGAAAAAATATCTTTGGAACGGGCTTTGACTTCGATATTTGGATCAAAGCTGGGGCTGGTGCTTTTGTTTGCGGTGAAGAAACTGCCTTGATTGCGTCGCTGGAAGGACTTCGTGGAATGCCGCGATTAAAACCACCATTTCCAGCACAAAAAGGCTATTGGGGAAAACCTACGAACATTAACAATGTAGAAACCTTTGCCAATGTTCCCTGGATTATGCGACTTGGGGGAGCTGCCTTTGCCGCTCTAGGGACAGAAAAAAGCAAAGGAACAAAAGTGTTTGCACTTGCCGGCAAAATCAAGCGTGGAGGCCTTATAGAGATTCCCATGGGAGTGACACTCCGTGAAGTTATCTTTGACATAGGCGGAGGAATCCAGGATGACAAGGAATTTAAAGCTGTTCAAATGGGAGGCCCTTCTGGCGGCTGTATTCCTGCGTCCCTACTGGATACTCCTATTGACTATGAATCTATTACTGCCACAGGTGCCATTATGGGTTCCGGAGGGATGGTTGTGATGGATGAAACTACCTGTATGGTAGATATGGCAAGATTCTTTTTAGACTTTACTTGCAAAGAATCGTGCGGAAAATGTGTGCAGTGCCGTGTAGGAACGAAACGAATGTTAGAAATCCTAGAACGAATCACAGATGGAAAAGGCAAAGATGGCGATATCGAATTGCTGGAAGATTTGTGTCAAAAAGTGAAAGATGGTTCTCTTTGTGCTTTAGGTGGAACTGCTCCTAATCCTGTTCTGACTACATTGCAATACTTTCGAGATGAATATGAAGCACATATTTATGAACATCGCTGCCCAGCACATAGTTGTAAGAAATTGTTAACCTATACAATAAAAGAAGAACAATGTGTTGGATGTGGTGCTTGTGCAAAAAAATGCCCAACAGATGCCATAAGCGGCGAACCAAAGAAAGTACACTCTATTGATCAAGAACTCTGCATTCAATGTGGTACATGTAAAACAGTGTGTACATTCAATGCTATTGAAGCTTTATAAATAGAAAGGTGAGAACATGTCAAAAATCAAACTTAATATCGACGGGTTAGAAGTTGTAGGACAAAAAGGGCAGACAATACTTGATGTCGCAAAACAAAACGATATTGATATCCCAACTCTTTGTTATGACAAAAGAATCCAGCCGTATGGAGGATGTGGTCTCTGCGTTGTAGAAATAGAAGGGAGCCCTAAGTTATTCCGAGCCTGTGCTACCGAAATATCTGATAACATGGTCATTTATACCAAGACCGAGAAGATTGAATCTTCTCGAAAAACTACATTGGAGCTATTGCTAACCGATCATACGGGCGATTGTCGACCCCCTTGCGTACTGGCATGCCCAGGCCAAACAGATTGCCAGGGATATGTTGGATTGATAGCAAATGGGGAGTTTAAAGAAGCTTTAAAGCTGATCAAAGAACAACTACCCCTTCCTGCTTCCATCGGTAGAGTCTGTCCTCATCCCTGCGAAGAAGAATGTCGTCGTGAATTGAAAGACGAGCCTATTTCAATAGCATGGTTAAAGCGTTTTGTGGCTGACATTGATCTTGACGATCCCTATATTCCACCTATACAACCTAAAACAGGAAAAAAAGTTGCCATAGTTGGAGGAGGACCCGGTGGTTTATCAGCAGCCTATTATTTGTTGCTCAAAGGCCATGAGGTTACCATTTTCGACATGATGCCCGAAATGGGGGGGATGTTACGATATGGCATTCCAGAGTATCGTCTACCCAAAACGATTGTTGATAAAGAAGTTGCCATTATTCAAAAAATGGGTGCTTGCTTAAAAAACAATAGAAAGCTTGGGAAAGACATCACCCTACAAGCCTTGCAAAAAGAGTATGATGCTGTGTACCTATCCATTGGCTGCTGGAACAGTATCGATTTGGGCATTCCCGGAGAGGACTTAGGACGAGTTTATGGCGGTATTCATTTTCTAGCGAATGTCATTCAAAACAAGCCAGTCCCTATTGGAAAAAGAGTAGCTGTTGTAGGCGGAGGCAATACCGCAATGGATGCTTGCCGAACAGCAAAACGATTGGGAGCCGAAGAAGTCTATGTTCTGTATCGAAGAACTCGAGATGAAATGCCTGCAGAAGAAATTGAAATTGTGGAATGTGAAGAAGAAGGCATTCACTTCCATTTCCTAGTCAGTCCACTGGAAGTACAAGGAAAGAATGGCAATGTTGATTCCATTCGACTCCAAAAAATGGAACTAGGAAAACCAGATAGTAGTGGTAGAAGAAGACCTGTCCCGTTGGAAGGACAAGAAGACACTCTTTCCATTGATTCCCTTGTTGTAGCCATCGGGCAGTACGTGAATGTAGAAGGCTTAGACGGCATAGAGTTAACAAAAAGAAGCACCATTGCTTCCGATAAAAAGACATTTTCTACCAGCGTTCAAGGAGTTTTTGCCGGAGGCGATGCCATCAATGACAACCAGAAAATTGCTATTCAGGCAATCGGAGACGGCAAGATTGCTGCAGATGTTATCCATACCTATCTGTATGGACTAGAAACTCCCTATACGAAACCATATCTTGTAACCCGAGACGATGTTTCTGAAGATGAATTCTCTCATCGACCAACAGAACCTCGACCCCCAATGGAACTTTTAGAACCTGATCTGCGGAGCGATAACTTTTTAGAAATTGTAAAAGGCTATTCAGCGCAGGCTGCAATACAGGATGCAAAAAGGTGTCTAGAATGTGGTTGTCCCGACTATTTTGAATGCAAACTTATTCAATATTCTACGGATTATAGAGTTCAACCCGAAGCACTATTTGGCGATAAACACCATAGGGACATACAGGATTCTCACCCTTTCATATCCAGAAATCCCGACAAATGTATACTTTGCAGTCTCTGTGTAAGAATCTGCAATGAGGTTATGGGAGTAACTGCTTTGGGACTAGTAGATAGAGGATTTGATACCATTGTTCATCCCGACATGAGCTTGCCACTAGAAGATACCGATTGTATTTCGTGCGGTCAATGTATTTCAGTATGTCCTACAGGAGCCCTGCAAGAAAAATTGCAAATCACCAAACCTTGTCCGATGGAAACGAACCAGAGCAAACAAATTTGCTCGCATTGCAGTATAGGTTGCAATATCCTTATGGAAACGCGAGGCAATATGGCTGTTCGTGCTTTGCCAGATCCAGAAAGCAAAGTAGACCAGGGTCTTTTATGTGTTAAAGGACGATTTGGATACAACATCCTACGAGACGACAAACGATTAAAAAACCCTCTCATACGACTTCATAAAGAGTTAAAAGAAGCTAGCTGGGAGGAAGCTTTTTTCTATACTGCAAAAAAATTAGAAAGCGTTCGTTTTCGATATGGTTCGGATAGCACTGCAGTTTCTGTATCCGACCAATGGACATTGGAAGACATGTATCTAGCAAAACAGTGGAGCAAGTCTGTCTTACAAACTCCAATGGTGACGAACTTTGATTCGCATATTGGTGGATTGCAGGATGTGTTTGGATACGATGCTTCCCCGAATACTTTGGATGAAATCGCACAAACAAATTGTATTCTTTTGATTGGTTCGAATACCTTCCGAGATCATACGATAGCAGCCATTAAAATGAAACAAGCCGTTGAGAATGGTGCTACATTGATTACGGTTAACCCTTGTCAATCAAAAATGGACGAATGGGCTTCCAAAAAAGTGAATCCAAACAATTCCATCCAGTTTTTGAAAGAAATCGCTTCTGCATTAGTCTCTATGGGATTTGAGCCAAAAAATGTACACGGCTGGGATGTTCTCCAACAAGATTTGCAATCTATTCAGCCTAGTAAAGAAGCTGTAGAAATTGCTGAAGTCTATGGGAAGTCCAAAAAAGCTATGATTGTTTTTGATCAAAACCAAGTAAGCAAAGAGGGCATAAAGCTTATTTCCTATCTATCGTTGATATCGGGACATATAGGCAATCCCAGAGATGGTATTGTCCAGCTGAAGCCACAAAACAACAGCCAATCTCTCCCAGTAGTTGGAATTAATATCGATTACAAGAGAGTTTTACAGGGAATTCAAGACGATCATATACACGCTCTAGTTGTACTTGGAGAAAATCCTATGAAATCTATTGTTATGACCAAACCTTCCTTTTTAGTCGTCATGGATACCCACCTTACAGAAACTGCGGCTTTGGCAGATGTTGTATTCCCCTCCTCTTTGGCAATTGAAACGGGCGGCACTTTTATTAGTACAGATCGTCGTATACAAACTTTTTCTCCAGGGTTACCCGCTGCCATTCCGTATGCAAATTGGGAGACACTTCAGCATCTTGCAAACATATTGAAGGGTTCTTTCCACTACCCATCTTCTTGTTCTATTTTACAGACAATCCAAGAACAAGTAGCAGGATTCCAAGAAGGATTGCCCAGCTCTACCGAGGGCTATCGGTGGTCACCACAGAGTACCTCTATTCTGTACACTAGCCAATATGGATTTGACGATGGGCATGCCAAAATGGAAGTTATCCCGGACGGACTCCTATTTATCCAGACGGATTCTTCTGTGTATGCGACTCAAAAAATGACAGAAACATTGATTGAGAATGGTCTTATCCGGAATTAATGTAGGACTATACACATGAGTTTACCAGACATATTTTTTGTCATCGTTCTTGTTCTTATTCAGTTCTTCTTGATTGGATATTTCCTTTTTCCTATCCTCTCTACATGGAAGGTGAAGGGTTCTTCCATTCGTGATCATGTACTAGATGCAAGAAGCTACATAGTTTCACTATGTAGCTTCTTGTGCATTCTTTTCTTTGTTACAGCCTTTATTTTGATGTTTGTCGCCGCGTATATCCAAAATCCAGTAAGTAAAAACTTCATAACCGTTATCTCATTGATCCTTTTTGGATTATTTTTTTCTTGTCTAGAGGGACTTGTTTTTTATGCAGGATTTTCTTGTGCTCACAGAAGATTGAAAAATGACATCGCTTTGAGTTCCGATAAACCATTGCTACCAAGCATTTTTATGTTGTTTTTTATTGGGAGCACAACATTGCTTTCTTATCCTTTGGTAATGATAGCTCAATGGATTAGCTTGTTAATTTGACCGAAGAATAAAAACAACGCACAGAAATTCACTTCTCCCCCTTTTTTTTACCCCTTCCAAACCCACATCACAAAAGCAATTCCAAAAATAGTGTAAAAAAAAATTGCATTTTCTTTCGTTTTTCCATTGACAACCCGTTCTGTTTTCCCATAATTAATCCTTGCTGTCTGAACCTTGAAAACTGAAGAATGAGGAATGGATCTCCGTCGGTTGTGCAAACAATCGATCGAGATATCAAATAGAAACCCTTGAGAATGTGAAGCGGAACCCAACAATTTTGTACAAAACATTCCTTATCGATCCTTGTGATTGGATAAGGAATCGTCAAAAAAATGACATAAAAAAGAACGAAATCAATTGTGTACAGTCACATGTACACCAATTGTTTTGCTCGAAGAGTTTGATTCTGGCTCAGGACTAACGCTGGCAGCGTGCCTTACACATGCAAGTCGAACGGAACAAAAAGAGTTGCTTGCAATTCTTTGCGTTTAGTGGCAAACGGGTGAGTAATGGATAGGTTATCTACCGCGAAGACGGGGATATTCCCATGAAAATGGGCGCAATACCCGATAATATCTACGGAAGAAAGACGCGTTTGCGTCGCTTTGTGACGAGCCTATCTCCCATCAGCTTGTTGGCGGGGTAATGGCCCACCAAGGCTATGACGGGTAGCTGGTCTGAGAGGATGATCAGCCACACTGGAACTGAGACACGGTCCAGACTCCTACGGGAGGCAGCAGTGGGGAATTTTGGGCAATGGGCGCAAGCCTGACCCAGCGACGCTGCGTGGACGATGAAGATCTTTGGATTGTAAAGTCCTTTTATGGGGGAGTAAGGCATAGCCGAGGAAATGCGGTTGTGTTTGCAAGTACCCCAGGAATAAGCCCTAGCTAACTACGTGCCAGCAGCTGCGGTAATACGTAGAGGGCAAGCGTTGTCCGGAATCACTGGGTGTAAAGGGTGTGCAGGCGTTTTCATAAGTGAATTGTGAAATCCCGGAGCTCAACTCCGGAACGGCAGTTCATACTGTGGAAATCGAGGTCATGAGAGGAAAACAGAATTCCCGGTGTAGCGGTGAAATGCGTAGAGATCGGGAGGAATACCAATGGCGAAGGCAGTTTTCTGGCATGATTCTGACGCTCATACACGAAGGCTAGGGGAGCAAACAGGATTAGATACCCTGGTAGTCCTAGCAGTAAACGATGGATATTAGGTGTCGGAAGGACTCTCCTTTCGGTGCCGTAGCTAACGCGTTAAATATCCCACCTGGAAAGTACGGCCGCAAGGTTGAAACTCAAAGAAATTGACGGGGGCCCGCACAAGCAGCGAGGCATGTGGTTTAATTCGAGGCTACACGAAGAACCTTACCTGGGCTTGACATGGCAGTGATCGGTCTGCGAAATCAGACCTTTGTTTCTCTTGTAGAAACACACTATCACAGGTGGTGCATGGTTGTCGTCAGCTCGTGCCGTGAGGTGTAAGGTTAAGTCCTTAAACGAGCGCAACCCACTTCACTATTTGCCACCGGACTTTGTCCGAGCTACTATAGTGATACCGCTAGCGATGAGCTGGAGGAAGGAGTGGACGACGTCAAATCATCATGCCCCTTATGTCCAGGGCTACACACATGCGACAATGGTAGATACAATGGGTTGCAATACAGCAATGTGGAGCCAATCCCGTAAAGTCTACCTCAGTACGAATCGAGGACTGCAACTCGTCCTCGTGAAGATGGAGTTGCTAGTAAACGCAGGTCAGCTATACTGCGTTGAATACGTTCCCGGGCCTTGTACACACCGCCCGTCACACCACTCAAGTGGGTTGTACCCGAAAACACATACCCGAATCCTTGCGATAGGGCGTGTTGAAGGTGTGATTCACGAGAAGGGTGAAGTCGTAACAAGGCAGGTGTACGAGAACGTGCGCCTGGATCACCTCCTTTCTAAGGAGCTATTCAAACCGCTTTTGTTTTCAATCCATTTGGTACACCACCATTCCTCCTTCAGTGACAGCGACGCCACGAACCCACCGTTCGTGAGCCGCACCTTGAAAACCTTCAATGTATGATTGATCGAATCTCTAAGCAAAGAAGTTTCACGCACGAGTAGTGCGAGAGCAAAAGAGAATAAGGGCGCATGGGGAATGCCTTGGTCATTGGAGCCGATGAAGGACGCAGTACGCCTGCGATAGTCGCCGGGTAGGAGCAAACATCTATAGATCCGGCGGTTTCCGAATGGGGAAACCCGGCACGGGTAAGCCGTGTCACCGATATCTGAATACATAGGATACCGGGGGGAACGCAGTGAACTGAAACATCTTAGTAACTGCAGGAACAGAAAGTAACAACGATTTCCTGAGTAGTGGCGAGCGAAACGGAAACAGCCCAAACCAACAACGTGTAAGCGGCAGTGCGTTGCGTTGTTGGGGTTATAGGACGATCACGGAGGAATTGTCTCCTCCACTCGAATCGAAAGCATCTAATGGAACGCGATGGAAAGCGCGGCAATATAGGGTGACAGCCCCGTACATGAAAGACACGCTTCGTCGAGGATCGCACCTGAGTACCACGGAACATGCAACTCTGTGGGAAGGTAGGGGAACCATCCTCTAAGGCTAAATACTCCATGGACCGATAGTGAACTTA
>Ga0334898_1000939_pt1 | contig 38544 bp, 30 predicted proteins | sample GraSluR3_MG_10_FD_207228 | JGI IMG/M metagenome (GOLD analysis project Ga0334898, IMG submission 207228) | Sludge microbial communities from methane-producing bioreactor in Wageningen University, Netherlands - Granular Sludge_3_08-R3 | ecosystem: Engineered > Bioreactor > Anaerobic >... | reverse complement strand
TAAACTCCCGCATTCGGGACATCTTTTTTTTTCTTTTTGCTCATGACAATAGTATAAATCATTATAACTCTTTTCTCCACTTATCATTATGTGCCTCTTTAGACACAATTAAGTTTACACTGCCAAACATTGATTTTTCCTATATTAATGATATACTACTATTTAGTAAACAATAAACTAAACTTATTTTACAAAATTCGTTTTAAGGGGGAGTGAATGCATAGTATTCAAAAAACGGATTTCGGCTTAAGACTTGTCTTTTCAGGCACACTTTCACCCGACGAACTGAAAAAATGGATGAAAGAATCCGAAGCAATGCTTAAGAATATGAAAAAAAATTTCGGCGTGTTTATTGATATGGTTGAATTGATGGTTCTTGACAGCAATACCGTTGATGCATTAATTGAGGGACAGAAGTTGTATCATGCTAACGGAATGGGACGTTCCGTTGTGGTATTCAAAAGCGATGTCTTACAGATGCAAATGACGCGAATTGCTAAGAAATCCGGTATATTCCATTCGGAGCGTTATATTGATGTAACAAAGGACACGGATTGGCAAAAAACTGCACTCGACTGGATTATTTCGGGAATTGAACCCGAATAAAAAAGCGCCGGCAATCTCGCCGACGCTATTAACGGGACTATGGGTGAATCATTAATCTTCTTCGTTCTTTTTTTGTTTTTTTGCCGTCATTTTCTTAAAGACTTTCAGCTTTAACCATCCGATTAATATTACACCTGCAACTATTAAAATCCACCAATACCATTCCATAGCTTTCCTCCTATCTTAAATTTAGTTTTCTCTTCAAAACTTTTCCGATAATAAACACCAAGATACTTCCCGAAACTAAAGTGATAAAGCCCGCGAGCCAAAATCCCGCAGCGGGAGTGGTATCCATATAGATATTCTCCAAAGTTACAAACATCCAATATGGAGGAAATATAAAGAATAACCAATGCCAACTCTTATCAACAAAAATCGAAACAATCGGGATAGTAAGAAATATCGGGGTAAAGAATTTTCCGATTCCCATAGCGCTGATTTGATTGTCGGTAAGCGCGCCGAGAACAAAACCGAGCAGTATCCCGATAGGCACGCTGAATACCATCGCTATAACAAGATTGACGTATGATACGTCAACTCCCACCAATATCAGTGAAACAATTATCACGGTTGCAACGGTATGCAACATTACAAACACCATCTTGGAAAGCATATATTCCGTAAGACTTGTCGGTGATACGGAAACGGCGTTTATGGCTTTTGTAGCTCTCTCTTCTACGATATTAAAACCTTCTATCCATCCCGACATCAACGCTACAAGCAAAATTAAAACCATAGTAACGTATTCCCGAAAATAAGTTCTGTCGTCTCTAAGTTGGTTAAATGCAATCTCGATACCCTCGCTTCCCGTTACAATCTTTTGTAAAACAATTGTAGCCGCTTCTACGATTTCAGGGTCTTCGTTACCCTCCGCAATAACGGTATAACCGCCGTCTTCACTAAGAAAAATTCCCGGCACGTCATCAACACGCATCACTCTGTCCCTGACCTCTTTTTCGTCCGAAAACAGTTTCACGTCCATATAGGTTTTGAACTCTTCGATAATCGGCGCGGGTATTCTTTCATCCATTGCTACGGTAAGCACCGTTCCTTCCATAGAGGGAATAAACAACCTGAAACCGATAGCAAGAATTATCGGTGCAAGAATAACATATAGAAGCATATTATCTCGCAATGCGCCGGTGAGGTCTTGTCTGATTATATTAAAGATTCGTTTTATCATATTACCTTCCCTCCCTCATAAGTTTTCTGTTTACCGCGATATAAGCAAGAACAAATGCGACAACGGTATAGATACTGAGAATGCCCATAGTTTTGAGGAATGCGCCCTCACGGCCTATATCAAATATAATATCCTTAACGGTAAAGATAATGGGGTAAGTGGGAATCAACGTTATCCATCGCGGGCTGAAAGACGGCGATAAATATGAAATCTGCGGGAACGAAAATAGTATCAGAATTCCTATAGCGACAAATAACCACTCGGAAATACTGTTAAAAAACGTGCTGACAAAAAGCCCGAACAAAGTCATAAACAAACTTGAAATTCCGAGAAGCAACAGAAGTTGGGCCCAATTAACATTAAATCCATACGTCAGTATCACCAATAAAGCGCTGTAAATAACCGACAGAACCATCCACAATATGGATTTCGCAAGGATATAATTTAATATACCCGACGGGCTAACCCTGTAAACCCTGATACTGCCCTCCTGTTTTTCAAGGAAAACCATAACCGCCACAAAGAGATAGCCTAATACTATAGTTTCATAGGTCAATACAAAAGGAATTGAAATTTCGCTGATAGTCAGAGGTTTAAACTCGGGACGAATAGTCTCCATCTCGAAAACGGGGACAATTTCGCTACCGGTTATCTCATCATACATACGCTGAAGTCCGGCGATAATCATTTTTTCCTCTTGAGGAAGGAGTTTTCCGTTATAGACAACCGTAAATTTTGCCTCGCCGTCAATTATCTCAAGCATAATCCCGACATTGCTTCTATCATCTTTGATAATTTCTTCAATCTCTTCAATACTGCCGACTATGTTTTCCTGAGGAAATCCCGCCGAAACCAACCGGCTTTCAAGCATTTTAGATTGCGTGGCATCGTAAAAAAAGTTAGAGTTTTTATGTTCAATTTCGGAGGGTAAAAGCCATACGACAATAACCATAGCGGCAAGCAGAAAAAGCGTAAACCATACAAAATGGTTACGATATATAATTTTAAGTTCCTGCATAAGCAGGGTAAAAAATTTTTTCATTGAAGCCCCCTTCCCGTGAGTTTAATAAAAATTTGTTCAAGGGTGGCTTCCTGGGTGTGGATAGTTTGCACCTCTTTGGTATCTACGATTTTTTTGAACGCCTGTCTGTCCTCGTCCCTGTCGAGGAAAAATATATCGCTTTTAACCTTGCCGTTTTCCTTGTATTCGACCTTGACCGAGCGTTCGCCGTATTGAAGTTTCAGGTTACGCGGGGAATCCATCGCAACAATTTTGCCTTCATTGATAAAAGCAACCGTATCGCAAAGCTCATCGGCAACAAACATATTATGAGTGGTAAGAAAAATCGTTGCTCCCGCCTGCTTTTTACTCTTAATAATTTCTTTAAGAATGCTGCCCGTAGATGGGTCGAGTCCCGAAAGAGGCTCATCAAGAAAATAGATTTTGGGATTATTAATCAAGGCTCTGGCAAAAACCAAACGTTGCTTCATCCCCTTGGAATACGAGCCGGCTCTTTTGTGAATAGAATCCGCCAAGGCAACCATCTCAAGCAATTTCTTCGGGTCTTCGGTGGGAACGTCAAAAAGCCCCGCGTAGTATTTAAGGTTTTCATATCCCGTAAGCTTGGTGTAGAGATTAGCATGTTCAAATGAAACGCCGATATTGTTAAAAAACTTTCTACCGACCTTTTTAATCGAAACGCCTTCGTAGTTAATTTCGCCTTTTTGAAGCGCCAAAAGTCCGGTCATAATATTCTGCACGGTGCTTTTACCTGCGCCCGATGGTCCCAGAAAACCGAAAATTTCACCCTTCGGGATAGCAAACGACACATCTTTTACCGCATACTCTCCTTTTCCGGCATAGTCGTGAAACAGATGTTTAACCTCAATCATATTGAGCCTCCTTGATAAAATATCTAACTTTAAACTTCATTATCAGAAAGCAAATTACTGATAAGCTTTCTGCTAACCATTTTAATGGAACCCTTTTTAGCCCCGAGAATTCTTTCGATAGCAAACTCGCACACCCGGTAAGTCTTTTCAATCAAATCGAAATCCTGTTCGCTCAGGTCGGGTTTCAACAAAATTTCCGATATATCCTCCGTAAGATTGGCAGACAGCATCATTACAAGACGTGTAGATTCATAAGGAAATTCGGTATCAAAAAGCCCTTCACTAACGCCCTGCACAACAACTTCGGCAAGATAAGGAACAACGGCATCTAAACTTCCTTTAGACATCTTATGCCGCAACTGGATATTCTCATCACGATATAAAACAGACATCAACGCAATAACAGTTTTTCTGTTAGCGGTTTTCACAGCCCCTACACGTGCAAAAATAGAGTTGAATTTCTCGATAGCGTTCATATCGGGATTATCAACCAAGTCCATAATTGCGGACAAAGCCTGTTCGGAAATCCTTTCGGCTAAGCAGTCAAGCAGTTCCTCCTTGGATTTGAAATAGTAATAAAAAGTCCCTTTAGCAACGCCAACCTTTTCGATAATAGCATTAACGGAGGTTTGCTCATAACCAAGTGTGAAAAATAATTCCTGAGCGGCATCTAATATTTCCGCTTTTCGCTCATCGTAGTCTTTGGAAATCCTCAAAACCATATTAATCTCCTTTTTATACCGACCGTCGGTATAGACTGACGGTCAGTCTATAAATATGATAACATAAAAAAATACCCCTGTCAAGGGGTTTTTCAACTTTTTTTTAAAAAATAAAAGCTGTAATTTTAGCATCCAATTTTGTAACTAAAGATAGCGGTTTATTTGCCGCCGTAAAGAATTTTAAGGCTTTTATTTTCGCCTTCAAGTTTGGCGATAACCTGATGTGCCTGACGAAGCCGCAATGAAAGACGGGTTATCATCTGCAAAGCAAAATCCGGGTCTTTTTTGATTTGTTCAAACACACTTTTTTTATCGAGGACAATAATTTCGGAAGCTTCGGATGCTTCAATGGAAGCGGTGCGTTTGGATTTAAGGAACATACTCATCTCGCCGAAAAGGTCATTTTGGCTGATAAATCCGAGCTCGACTTTTTCGGAATTAATCGTTTTAAAAACCCTGACCCTGCCGGAACGGACAATAAATATTTCATCACTATCCGAACCCTCGCTACAAATCAAGTCCCCTGCGGCATATTTTCTAATTTCCAACACTCTCCTCCTCGAGTAAATTCAACACCTTCATAAGCGAAGATAATATTTTATCATTAACAATCCGTTTTATATAAGAATGAGTAGCGGTACTGATATTTATAAATTTAGCGGCAAATCCCGCGGGCATCTCTCCGGTGCTATGCTCATTTACGCGCAAAACAATGGATTCTACTAAGAACTTAAAATCCTCAAATTTAATTTCCAGAATAATTTTTCTATTCAGGTTTTCTTTAGCAATATCAAAATGAGTGGTTTTGACAAAAGCCCCTCCGGCGGAAAGTGAAAGCACAAGTCCCGTCTCAACATATTTTATATCCTTCTCCGTGTAAAAGTTAGCGGAAAGAGGCCAGATAATACGGTTAAACTGACGGCGGTTCATCATTGCGTTATCTATATTTTCTTTTACCTGCTCCAATGTATTAACGATAGATATATTATTATTGAATTGTCTTAGTTCGGTTTCGCTGATTTTGGAACGTCCCGGATTTAACAGCATTATAGGCAATATCGGATTAAGATGCTTTAGATTTTCGATCATCTTTCGACAAATCCTGTTTTCCGCATCCATATCGCAAACAAACATTGATACCTCAGGGTTATCTATTAGATATATTAACGCTTCTTTTAAACTCGGCGTTGTATGTATCAGGTATCTCTTTTCAACTCCATTCAACACAAGTTTACCGACATCCATCGTATTCAAATAAAGAATTTTTTCCATTATCTCTCTCCGAAATAAACTAACAGTCCCGTATATTTTAAAAGGATGATGAATAAAGTCAATAGAGAATTTATTATGCTTTTGAATTTATCATATTCAAACACTCAAATTATAAATTTTTTTCCTAATCTAACCTTAAACGGACTAACGTTCTCTAATTATACAAAAGCTAAAATAAAGGAGGATTTCTGTGGTAACCGGCTATGCCCAAAAAGATACGTCATTTGTTGAAGTTCTCCGTATGCACGAGCAACTTGACAGAAAAATGAGAGAATTTGAAATAACCGCTAAAAATGAAATTTTAAAAGATGATGACTGGTTCGCTTCTCAGATGGAGAAGATGTATCCGTATGAAAAAAACACAACCCCCTAACCTCCTAAATATAAAGTTTCGCACCACCCTACCGCCTGCAATGTTGCAGGCGGTAATTTTTTTATAAATCGTCCTCTTTAACGGCAAGACTTGTAAGTAAAAAAACCGCCGGGGCGCCGAGCGTAACCCATATACCGATAACGGCGTAACGGATAAATACAAACATATAATAAATATCGGAATTTTCAGCGGGAAAAATCAATCTTAAACCTATAAAGATAATGGCAAGACCTATAAACCCAACAATGAACCGCAAAGTCCTTCGCCTAAAACTTCCCGCAACACTCCATTTCAAAAATCTGCCGGCAACTGTAAGCCCGACACCAAGCCCGAACAACCCTCCCGCAACGGTAACGGCATTCTTTTCGTGCAACAGGATAGCCATAATTATAGGCAAGACAAAAGAAACGCCCATTTTTAACCAAAAATTCCACGATTTAACCCATCTCTCTATCCGTTCAACGAATAAAATATACAAAACCAAAATCACAATCCCAAAACCCCATCCCGCAAGCACATCGGTAGGATAATGCACCCCCAAATATACTCTTGAAAATCCGATGGACAACATAAGAAATATCGCAACAATCCAGAACCATTTCCTTTTCAATTCAAAGGCTACAATACCCCAAACCGTTACAGCCATCTGCGAATGACCACTCGGCAATGAGTATCCCCCCTCCCGAATAACAGCAACAGTCGGGTCAGCTTCAAACGGACGGGGCAGTTTCCATATTTCTTTAAAAAACGAATTTACATAAGCGCTTAGAAAAAGCGCAAAAGCAAGCCTCGCTCCCGCCCTTTTATCCACACTCCAGTAAACTAAAGTCAGTAAAATAATAAAAAACATTTCATCCCCAAAAGAGGTGATTACTATAAATAACGTATCCAAACCGGGCGTTTTTATGCTTTGGATTAAGCGAATTGTATCAAGCCCCCACTCCAATACTTGTTCCATAGAACATCCTCCTTCATCTTACTAAAGATTCTACAATCACTATAATAAATTCGCAACTAATGATTAATACTATTTTTTTTCGCTGAAAGGATTTTAGGATTGTAATATCTATAATTTTTATGTATAATAATTGTATAGATAAAAACCAAAGCGGCGGATAAAAGATGGCTAAAAATACTCCCGATAAACACAAATTAAGCCAAAATGAAGAGTTTCTGTATTTTGTACTTGATTCAATAAATGAAGCTATCTTCATAGATGATGCGGTTACAAAAAAAATAATATACGTCAATCAAACCACCTGCGATATGTATGGGTATTCCCGCGAAGAAATATTAAAAATGAACATAGGCGAATTAAGCGCAGGGACTTATCCATACACTCAACAAGAAGCAGTTAAATATCTTGGAAAGGCGGTAACGGAGGGACCTCAAATTTTTGAGTGGCTTGCACGCCATCGGGACGGAAATACCTTTTGGGTTGAGGTCAATATACGTTATGCCGAAATCGGAAAAGATGAGCGTTTTTTTGTGTCGGTTCGCGATATAAACCATCGCAAAATCGCCGAAAAGAAAATACAAGAAGCCGAAACAGAAAAATCGCTGATACTCTCATCCGTAGCGGACTTGGTTGTGTTCTATAAAACGCCGGAACTTATAATTGAATGGACTAATAATGCCGCCGCCGATTCCTTAGACACCAATCTAAACAGTATAATCGGAAAAAAATGCTATAAACTGTGGCATAACCGGAAAACCCCCTGCGAAAAATGTCCTGTTGCAAGGGCTTTTGAAACCGGACAATTTGAACAAGAAGAAGTCCAAAGTCCCGACGGCAGACACTGGTCGCTAAAAGCCACCCCGGTAATAAACGACAAGGGCGAGATTGCAGGGGTTGTGGAAGTCGCAAGAGATATTACCGAAAACAAAAAATACAGGACAGACCTTGAAAAAAGAAACGAATTTATACAAGCTATCTTAGATAATCTTCCGATAGGACTTGCGGTAAACGAGTTTGACAGCGGAAAAGCAAGTTATATGAACCCCAAATTCAGTGAGATATACGGCTATCCCCCCGAAATAATAACCGACATTCAATCCTTTTTTGAAAACGTTTATCCCGACCCTGAATATCGTAAAGAAATAATCTCTAAGATTTTGGGTGATATTCAAAGCGGGGACCCCGAACGTATGAGATGGGATAACGTAAAAATAACCACAAAAGAAGGCGAAACCAAATATGTCTCCGCTAAAAATATCCCGATTACCGAACAAAATGTAATGGTATCTACCGTCATTGACGTTACCAACCGCAAAGTAGCGGAAGATAATTTGGAAAAACAAAAGAAATTTCTCGAAAATCTTATGGGCAACCTGCCCGGTATGGTTTACCGATGCAAAAACGATAAGAACTGGACAATGGAATATATCAACGGGGCGTGCCGTGAGATAACCGGTTATGAGGCGGATGATTTTATAGGCAACAAAAAGATTTCCTTTAACGATATTATCAGTAAGAAAGACCGGAAAAGACTTTGGGATAAATGGCAGGAAGTTCTTGCTGAAAAAGAGCCTTTTCGGGATGAATACGAAATTGTCGCGGCGGACGGTTCTACAAGGTGGGTTTGGGAACAGGGCATCGGGATTTATGATGAAAACGGTAACGTTGTCGTGCTTGAGGGGTTCATAAGCGATATAACCGAACGAAAACTTATGGAAATCGCTCTTGCCGAAAGTGAACAAAAATACCGCGATCTTATTGAACGCGCCAACGACGGTATAGTTGTCCTTCAGGACAGGGTAATTAAACTTGCAAATCGCAAATTTGCGGAACTTGTAGGATACAAAACAGATAATATTATCGGCAAAGATTTTTTCAGGTTTATAAACAATAAAGACGTTGACTATTTCAGTGAAATATACAAAAAAAGAATTGACGGCAATGATGATACTCATATATACGAAATAAATCTTGTCCATAAAAACCGTAGTTTAGTCGCCACCGAATTTAACGGGACGGTTATTAATTACGAAGGGAAGCCTGCTGATTTTGTCTTTGTTCGCGATATCAGGGAAAGAAACCAGTATATAGAAAAGCTCAGGGAAAAAAACAAGGAACTTGAACAGATAATCTATGTCGCTTCCCACGATTTGCGAACTCCGTTGGTTAACATACAGGGTTTTGCAAAAGAACTTAACATATCTTTAAGCGAATTATACGAGATATTGCAGGAGGAAAATATCCCGGAATACCTGCAAAACGTAATACGGGAAAAAATCGAAAAAGATATAAATGTGGCAACGGGTTATATACTAAAAAGCATAACGAAGATGGATAATCTGTTATACGGTTTGCTGAAATTATCACGTCTCGGACGCGCCGCGCTTAATATAGAAAAACTCGATATGAACCGTCTGTGCAACGAGGTTATCAACTCCTTCAAATATCTGATTGATGAGAAAAAAATCGTTGTTACAATCGAAAACCTGCCGCAATGCTACGGGGATTATGTGCAGGTAACTCAAATTTTTACAAATCTAATAGACAATGCGATTAAATATTCAAAAGAAAATATAATCCCCGAAATCAAAATCAGCGGCAAGAAAAAAGATGATTCCTCCGTGTATTCGGTCAAAGATAACGGGGTCGGAATATATAAAAAAGATTACCATAAAATATTTGAAATTTTCAACAGATTAACTCAAAATAAAGTATCAGGCGAAGGAATCGGGCTTTCTATCGTAAATAAAATTGTTTCGCGACATAACGGAGCAATTTGGGTTGATTCCATTCCCGGTGAAGGTTCGGTATTCTTTGTGGCTTTACCCGCTAAATTAACATCAAATATTAAGGAGGAGCGGCTATGAACAGGGAAGTTATTATTCTTGTTGCCGAAGATGACGACGGTCATTTTGACTTAATTAAGCGAAACCTTGAGCGTTCGGGTATTAAAAACCAAATAATCCGCTTTAAAGACGGTGAGGAAATTCTCAATTTCCTTTTCAAGATTTCTCCATCCCTGCCTGATGATGAAAAAAACTCTTATATAATTCTTCTTGATATTCGTATGCCCAAGTATAACGGGGCAGAGGTTCTGGAAAAAATCAAAACGGATGAAAACCTCAAAAAAATTCCCGTTACCATGATAACCACCACTGATGACCCTAAAGAAATTGAAAAATGCCATCTTTTGGGATGTAATAACTATATAACCAAGCCCGTCGATTATGATAAATTTGTAGATACAATACGTCAACTCGGGCTTTTCCTGCTGGTAATAGAAGTCCCCTGAATACACATTAAATTACAGGTTATAATTTTTTATGAAAAAAGAAACAGACAACAAATTCACATTGCAAAATTTTGAGTTATTGGTTGTCGAGGATGATGAAGGGTTAAACAGGATTATTTGTAAAAATCTTGAGCGTTCCGGTTTTAAGGTATCGGGGTTTCTTGACGGTAAAACCGCATTAAATTACCTGAAAAAAAACACCCCCGATATTATGCTTGTCGATTATAAATTGCCCGATATGACGGCGGAAAAGTTTATCTCAAAAATCGAAAATAAAAAGGAAATTCCTTTCCTCATAATGACCGGTTTTGCCGATATTTCTATGGCTGTGGAAATGATGAAACTCGGAGCGCGGGACTATCTTGTAAAGGATAATAATTTCCTGGATTTCCTCCCCGCCGAAATAAAACATCTGCTTGAAGAAATTTACACTCAAAAAAAATTAATCCAAACCGAAAAAGCCTTGCTTATCAGTGAAATGCGTTACCGCAATATTTTTGAAGTTGCCCCGATTGCTATATGGGAACAGGATATATCCGATGTATATACTTTGATAGCCAAATACAAAAAAAACGGCGTTACGGATTTTAAAAACCATATAAAGGACAATCCCGATTTTGTTTTGGAATTGCTTGAAGCAAGCAAACCCGTTGATATTAACAACGAAACATTATACCTTTTAAAAGCAAAAAACAGCGATGAAATTATGGAGCATCTGAAAATTTATGCAAAAGAAAAAGTTTTTGATGTTATAAAAAACATTTTACTTGCCATCATTGAGGGGGAACCGTATTTTGAAGCGGAAAGTATTATCAAAAACATTGCGGATGAATATATTTATGTAGCTATAAAGGCAAAGATTCCCGAAGCAAAAGACGCGTATAAGCGAATTATATTAACGATGATGGATATAACCGAAAGGGTAAAAATCGAAACCGCCCTCAGAACAAGCGAAGAACGTCTAAATCTTGCTCTTGAGGCTACAAACGACGGGCTATGGGATTTCAACCCCAAGACACAGGAATTTTATATGAGCCCCAAATGCAATCTGCTTCTCGGATACCCTCCCGACTATTTCTCGGATTTTATACAAATCTGGGGAGAAATTGTCCATCCCGAAGACGCAAAAAATGCCCTCCTGCAAATCTCGGAAGAACTCAAAGACAAACAACCGACCTTTTCCTGCGAAATTAGAATGAAAACCGCTTCGGGAAACTGGAATTGGATGTTTATTCGCGGACAAGTGGTGGAATGGAACGAAAACGGGGAGGTAACCCGTATCGTGGGAACAGCCAGCGATATTACACAACGAAAAAAAGCGGAAGAGGCGCTTAAAATCAGCGAATTTCGTTTTCGCGAAATTTTTGAAAAGTCCAATGACGCAATATGCGTGGTTCAGGGGTTGAAAATAATTTTATTAAACCCCCATTTTGAGATGCTTTTCGGGTATCCCAAAGAAACCGTTTTATCCGATGAATTTGAATTTATCAAAGTCCTCCCTGAAGAAGACCGTATGCTTACAATGAATTTACTTGAGGGTTTCAGGAAAAGCGGAAGCGTGCCGAATCAAGTTCAATTTAAAGCATATAACAAAAATAAAGAACTTATAGAATGCAGTGCCAGTTTATCGGTAATTCACTGGGGAACATCCCGCGCGGTTCTGTGTATAATACGTGATATGAGCGAGCAATACAAACTTGAGGCGCAACTCCGTCAAGCCCAAAAGATGGAAAGTATCGGGAGGCTTGCGGGCGGGGTTGCCCACGATTTCAACAACCTTCTCACCGCCATAATCGGTAACGCCGAACTTGCTATGATTTCATTAAACGAAAACGACCCGATTTATCGAGACCTTGAGGAAATAGTCGCTACATCAAGCAGGGCGGCAAATTTAACCCGTCAGCTTTTAACATTCAGCAGACGTCAAATTCTTTCTCCCAAAGTTATCGACCTTAATTCCATAATCAAAGATATGGAAAGAATGTTAAAACGAATTATCGGCGAAAATATCCGTCTCGAAACCCATACTAAGTCCGATTTATGTAAAATAAAAGCCGACCCATCCCAAATTGAACAGGTAATAGTAAATCTTGCGGTTAATGCGCGAGATGCTATGTCTGAGGGTGGAAAACTTACTATCGAAACAAGAGATATTACCGTTGACAATAATTTTATCCAAAATCAAATCAGCATTCCCAATATGGAAAAGGGGAAATATGCCCTTATATCTATAAGCGACACGGGCATAGGTATGGAAGATAACATAAAGGCTCATATATTTGAACCGTTTTTTACAACCAAGCCTGTCGGAAAGGGAACGGGACTTGGTCTGGCTACGGTTTACGGCATTGTCCATCAAAGCGGAGGGTATATTTGGATGAACAGTGAAATTAATAAAGGAACCGTCTTTAATATATTTCTTCCTGCTGTAAAAGATAAAAAGCTAAAACAATACAAACAGCCGAATGTGCCGATAAACCTTGTAGGCGATGAGACCATACTTGTTGTGGAAGACGAGGAAGCTGTTCGTAAAATGGCTGTTCGTTCGCTTGAGCGTTACGGCTACAAAGTTCTTTCAACAGGCAGCAGCAAAACCGCTTTGGAAATTTGCAAAAATCCCGAGCAAAAAATAGATATAGTTCTTACCGATGTTGTTATGCCGGAAATTAACGGGGTCGAACTTGCAAAGCAGGTTAAAACCATATTACCCGATACAAAATTTGTCTTTATGTCGGGCTATACCGAAGAAACAATACTACAATCCAAAATGATTAATAAAGATAATCCATATATACAAAAGCCCTTCAAACCCGTCAATTTGGTTGAAAAAATACGGGAAACTCTCAATAATAAAAATGTTTAAGGATACATAAATGAAATACCCTTATGAAAAAGAACTAAATGGAAAAGCTGAAAAGTTTTGCGCACTCTTAAACAAAAACGGTATTGATGCATCGGTCTTAAAAGATTCACTTAGGGAATATTCAATAAAAATCGGGGTAAAAAAGGATAATTCGTCCTGCGGATATATAAATATATATTACAAATCAAGCAAAAAGACATTCAGGATTTCCACCCACGAAATGACGGACATCGAAACAACGCGAAAATGCGGGGAAATCTGGGGAAATGACGACACGGCACATAATATCTGCGATTATCAGGTATATGTGGATGGGTCATATAGAAACGGTATTGTTTCATACGGCGCAATAATACTTAAAAACAGTTCCGAAATAAAAAGAATGGCCGGTATAGTAAACGGATACGCCGAAATGAATCAGGTGGCGGGCGAAATATATGCTGCAATTGAAGCAATTAAATGGTGTGAAAGCAACAACATAAATGAAATTTCCGTTTTTTACGACTACGACGGTATAAGAAAATGGGCAACAGGAGAATGGAAAACCAAAAACTCGCTTACTAAAGAATATCAAAAATTTATTCAGGGAACACAATTAAAAATCAATTGGCATAAGGTAGATTCCCACAGCGGGAATTTTTGGAACGAGGAAACGGACAAATTAGCAAAAGTTGCATCGGAGATATAGGATTTATCCCTCAAAAACCGTAATTTTATTTCCGCCGCTGTCTTTCGCGTAAATCAAAGCGTTTTTAGCCCCTTCAAGCATAACCTCGGAAATTTTATTGTCTTTTATAATGTTTGCCAACCCCCCGCTTATTGTAATCTGAGGAACGTTTTCAGGAAACCTGAAATTTTTTACGGTGTTTCTTATTCTTTCGGCGGCAAGCAGGCATCTTTCCTTATCGGTTTCCGGCATAACAACTATAAAACGCATCTTGTCAAACCGTCCCGCATAATCCACCTCGCGTATCTCCGCAAGCATAATATCCGCCACGGATTTTAAAATCTCGTTTTTCCAATCGGAGGGCGTCTCGCTAAAGTCGTCAATCTCAAAAATAACAACCGATATTTCCCTTCCGTAACGAATACTGCGCTTAATATCCTCTGCAAGTTTCTTTTCGATAGCGCTTCTGTTGTAAAGCCCCGTAAGTTTATCAAAATTTATTAATTTACAATAGTTGTCAAACCTGCAAAGCATAGACTTTGCACGCGCGACAATTTCGCGAGGGTCAAAGGGCTTAAATGTATAATCATCCACGTCCAAATCAAGCCCTTCAATTATGTCAAAAGAATGGGTGCGATTACAGATAAAAATAAAAGGAATTTTCTCCATAGAGGGTTCACGCCTGACCGCATCCCTGAAATCAAGCCCGTTCATATTTTTCATTTCGGCATCGCAAATAATAATTCCGGGACTTTTTTCGGAAATACAAACAAATGCGCTTTCGGCATCATCCGCCGTTACAACCTCAAAGTTTTCCTGCTCAAACGATACCTTGAGCAGTTCCATAACCTCCGCCTCATCCTCCAATACCAGTAACCGTACCTTCTCCATACCGTCCATATTATACCCCAAAATATTTTTTTCATCCTTTCGGCTCAATATTATACAAAATATCCGCAATTTTGTAAAGCCATTTTTTATATTAAATGAAATCGAGTAGTTATGCCTGTTATTCGAGTTTCCAAATATTGGTTACCCAATGGGGATAGTCAACAAAGGGATTTCGGTTTTGTTGATAATTACTATATATGGTATTGTTACGCCATACCTCGTATTCCGATGGAGGAAACTCAAGATGCCACTCAATAAAGGTCGAAAGTTTGCCGAATTCGCCCCACCATTGATACCCCGAAGAAACAGATAGCGTCGGTATATCATCGGTAAGTTCAAGTTTCGGCTCATCTTCCTCCGTTCCCATATAGCGCGTTACCATATAAAACATTATGCGGGCAACCAATCCCTTAACCTCATCGGGAGGTTCAAATCCACGGTTGGCAGGGTTAGTCCTAACCCGCAAAGTAGAGGGAACGGGAAACGGCGGGTTATATGTATCCGCATAACTTTGAGTGCAGTTATCAACATCATAATTGCTTTTATGCCCGTTTACTTGTGCAATACAAGCATATAGATTATAAAGGTCGGTATAACCCGTGGACTCCTCGGCAGGCGTGCCTCTCGGAAAAGCCTTTGAAGCAGGCCAGACATGCTCGTTTTCCCATCTGTCCCATACCCCATATTCGGCAGGATTGCGATTAATATTTGAGATAGAATGGCGGGAATAAATACATACAATCAAATCGCTATTAGTCGGGTCGGCATCAAGAACACGTAGAGTATCGGCAATAGAAGACCAACTAAAAGAAGTATGCCCGCGAATAATCTGATGCAACGCCATTTTAAGCTCCAACCCCTTTTTATCAAAAGCGGTGCTGTAGTAATTATACCAAGGCTCATCAACCCCGGATATAATCCAAAATTTCAGTTCCTTAGAAGCCACGTTTCGTGATAAAGCCCTCGCCGTTAGATTTATCGTTGTATCCTGAAAAGCCCCCGCATCTTCCGTAATCGAAACACTCCAGCTTTCCCCGTCGCCAAGAATATTGGTGGTTACAAAATCCCCTATTTCAATAATCAACTCGCTAATCCTTACGTCTTTCCTTCCCATAATCTCAACAGGATATACAACCTTTGAGTTATTAAGAGGAGTTACGACCGTAAAATCAAGAGAATATTTATCGTCAAGCTCATCATCAAAGACAAATACGCTCCTGTCTCCACATCCCCCGATAATCAATAGAATAAATATTATCAAAGAAAAACTGTGTTTAAATACCGGTTTCATATAAAACTCCCGTAATGCAATTTATTGCCGTAATTCCATTAATCCGCGCCGGGTGAAGCGATAATCTCGCCCTGATATGCGGGATTGATATTTTTAGCGGTAGAGGTGTTAACCCATCCCGCGCTCGTAGTTCCGCTTAAGACGGCAGGCGAGGTTCTTCGCGTAATACTGACATCGGTTTGAAAAGCATTTATAACTCCGCCAAGTCCGCCTGAAAATCCCCCCATACCATCTTCAATATCACCGGCAACGTCAATCAGATTATTCTCCGGGTCAAAAAGACAATACATAAACCCGCTCGACATAACAAACATATCATCCCACACAAGGTCTATATACGAATAAACAAGTGAATCCCCTGCGACAACAAAATATCCGCCGGGAGAAAGCACGGTTCCGTAAGGCATCGTAAACAAATTCGGTTCGCCGAGACGGTTATTATTGGTTATTACAATCGTATATCCGCTCAAGTCAACGTAGTATTCCGTAAGATTTTTAAGTTCAAAGAAATCGCCAAGCCATTCGTTTCCTATACGCATAAAGCCTAACTCATTAAATACAACGTTGTGATATGCCACGCGGTTTGTTATAATCACCTCTTCCACGTCATCCAATACAAGAGGCGGAATCTCGGATAAAAATTTGTCCGTCTCATCAAAAAGAGACCCGGCAAGTTCACCCCTTACAAGTATCAGAACACCGTCGGAATGAAGCAACGGGCTTGTCTGGTTCAGGTTATAGGTCGTCATAGCAAAGGACTGATATTTTTTGCCTATATCACAGAAGGCAATATTAAAATCAAAATTTTGGCTCAACACCTTTGTTTCCACTTCAGGATTAAGTATCCAATTATTATAAATATCTACTTTATTCGTAGCCTCATTACCCAAGCGCACTTTACCTGTAACACCCGAATTAACAAACTCGTTCCAAATAGCGTAGAATTTATTATTGTCGATATAACGGGAATACAAGCCGACAGAGTGCTTTGATTTTGCAATATGAGAATAAAGAAACGACATCGGGTTATTCTGGGGTAAGAAATACACCTCAACGATATTTCCGCCTATCTCATATTTAAGATTATAGCTCAGCTCCGTCTTCCTGCCGTAAACCCCGTTACCGACACCGAAATTGGTCAGAATAAACATCTGGTTAAATTCCTTTTCAAAGTCATGAACAAAATGCTCATCGACAACGGAAAACATAATAAACCTGTTATCAAAAGTCCTTGAGGATGATAAGAGTTTTACCTCAATACCGTCTATAATAAGGAAATTTGCTTCCATATTGCCGTTTTCGTTACCGCCTCTTGCAGGAATTGCCGGCGAAAGAGGAATAATATTTTCAATAATATCACCGATATTTTCCTTATCCACAAGCACCCTGATTTTAACATCCCTGTTAGCCGCACGGTTAAGAGCGCTGATTAGCTGTATATCGTCAATTTCATACATAGCGACATCAATCGTATGTTTAGCCTCATCAATAGCCTCAATCAGCGCGGCTTTATTACCTATATCGAAATAGATATACCCGAATTCTTTATCTAAGGATGGGTCGGTAAGCCCGCAGGAGATTAACAAACCGAAAGCCACGGCAAATAGAGCAAAAATGCCCGGTAGCCTTTTTAATCTATTCATAGTATAACCTCATAATTTAATTAAAACTTCAACTTAGTATAAACCTCAACCCCCCAGAAAATACTCGTCCCGTAAGGGGCATCGCGAAGACTTACAGGATAAAAGAAATAATCCATAGGAATAAAAATACCGCCGCGGGTCCCAATCTCAAGGATTTGTCTCGTCAAAGTATAAGAAATATCGCCGTTGACCTCTATACCCATAAAATTCCCCAGACGTCTCTGGTCATAAACATAGGACTGGAGATTCAGGTTGGTATCCATACTTGTAGAGCTTGTATCAAAATAAACCCATCCCTCAAACATAGCATAAAGTCCCGTGTCCTCCTCGCCTGAGAAAGAAAGTTTGTCGATACCGACATTAGCGGAAGCCGCCAAAACGGGAGCGCGTCTCGCCGCCTTAATCGGTTCAAAATCTATACCGGAATAGTTAATAATCGCGGATGGATAAATACCGTAGTATCTTGAGAATAGAAAGCCGCCGAGACGGTGTCCCTTAAACGAAACAAACCCGTAGTTAATAAAATTGCCGTATTCGTCAGTTTCAGCGCCGCTGACATACAATCCGCTCGCTCCGAAACATAGCCAGTCTATCCCGACAAAACCGAAGTCCATATCTAAAGAACCGTGAACCAAAATACCGGAGATATTGACATCGGGAAAACCCTTTGCGCGCCTGTCGATACCCATAGAATACCCGAACTCAACAAGAAAACTGAAAACAGAGGTTTCAAGAAGGGCATCAATCCCCGTAACGAAAACCCAGTCATTATCTGCATAATTTCCTTCAAAGCCCATAGCGGAACGTTCATAGCCTCCCGCATGGTAATGACCTTTACCGGTTGCGCCTATTCTGGTAAATAAAGCGAACGGGCGCGCATCCAACAGGCTAAGGAAATTGTTATCAAAATCCATAATAAACTTGGGAATAAGCCCGAAACGTATAATATTAACGTCCCCGTCAAAATAGTCAACGGTATAATCATGCCTTGAACTTTTCAGAGCATAGACCGTATCCGTGGGAGAATTAAGCGAAAAAAAGTCGGCAAACAAATCCGCTCCGAGATAAACGGATGGGAAAAACACGGACAGCACAACGGCATCTATAACATCGCGCATTATGTAGTTTTTATGCTTGTCCGTATCAATAATCTGATAAGGAAGTCTTCCGACCATAAGATTAAAATCAAACCCGTCATTATAGAAAAAAGCCTTAGCTATATCCAAATCGAAATTAAGATACCGCGCGTTAAGCCTGTTTTCGGGAGAACCGTAACTAAGCGAATCGTTTCCCCAGAAACCACCGTAAGAAAAATCCGCCTGAAAATTTATAATGCCCAGAATATCCGCTTCAAACGCAACCCCCAGTTCGGATAATGCTACAAAAAGACGGTCATCCGTATTTTGCACGGCAAGATAACTTTCCTCATTAAGATTGGTAAGATTGCCGTTATTAAAACCCAAAAATCCGTTATCCAAATAGGCGGAAAATTTATATGACCTTATAACGGGTTCGGTATCGGCAACCAAAGAAAACCCCGATACTGCAAAAACCATTAAAAATACAAACACACAAATTAAACCTTTCATACCCTCTCCTTTTAAGTTTTTAGATTTAAGATTATAAACTTTCATTTTAATCCTCGCTTATATAAAAATTCAAAATTCGACTAAACATCAATCCGACCCGGGGGTAGCTAAGGTGGACAACCGATAAGCCGACCTCACGTTTGCGTTAAACATCGATGTAGTATTCCAACTTGACGGCAATATTCCGTCCTCGCCGACCCTATACATAGATGCAAAATTTCCGGCAACGCTTTGTTCACCCGCAAAGGGGGTTTGGGTTGATGAGCCGGCGCGGTCAATAACCCTGTTATCCTTATCCTTTAACATAAGAAACACATAGTTTTGGTCATACGGATGATGCAGATACAGCCATTCATCAATATTGGAGTTTTCATAATTAAAAGCGCTATTGGTAGAGAAAAACAACACATGATAACCGTTAGGCTCAATCTTAGTTCCTTTAGGATATATATACATCAAAATCCTGTAATACTTGGATACCGCAGTAGTCCCGACTAACTGCCATCCTGAAATATCGATTGTATTATCGGTATTGTTGCGCAGTTCGACAAATTTATCCGAATAGTCTGGAACACCGATATTATTAATACTTCCCGCCCAGTTAATTTCGTTAATCCAAACATCCTGCCACTCGGCGTTATCGCCTCCGAGGTCGCGTGTGGGATGGTATCCCGTGCCGTACATATACGCAAAATTATTGGAATACGCTTTGGCTATTGACTTATCATAAATTACAAGGAAATTTTCGTCGTTTCCTTTATAAGACGCGGCTTTAGAGAAGTTAAACGACCCCGTCATAACAAACGGGTTATCCGTATCGACATCAGCCATCATCAATTTATTATGTATCTTGGAGCCGTGCAGGTCATTACCTATTACATGATTCCAGTTACCGTCATATTTAATATGAATATTAGGAACATCGGTAAGCGCATTAATAAACCTATGGTGAAGCGCATACTGGTTACCCGAATGCCAATGCCTGTCAAATACCCCCTTGACCGTAACGCCCCTGCCCGCCGCGGCGTCTATCATTCTATCCGCTATATCGGGATGGGTAAACGCAAATATGGCGAAACGTATTGAACTTTGGACTTGGTCGATATATTCCATATATATAAGGTCAACCCTTGATAGAGAGGATTCCTCATCATAGGGAGTGAAATACGCCCTCACTTTGGACACTGTCCCGTCCCAGTTGGTAATAAAAAACTCGTTGTCCTCATAACCCTCAAATTTATTGCCGATTTTATCCAACCCGAAAAGACCTTTCACAAACATAGTTTCAAAGTCCTTCTTATAATATGCGCAAAGTTCGGGGGAATCTATAAACAAGACGTTCTCGTTATTATAACGCATACCCGTTGATGTAAAATTTGCAGAGCCGGTGGTAAGATAACGGTCATCCACGATAATATACTTGTTATGCATAATTTTCTCGCGATTACCAACAGCCATAGGAATACCCTCGCGCATAAACGCCTGATACCCCTCATAGTGCGCGTTGTTTATATCGCCGACAAACCTTACCTTGATACCTTTACGATGCGCATTGATAACCGCGTTATAAATCAGGGGTTCGGAAAGCTCATAGATACAAATATCAACCGTGTTTCTTGCCGAGGCTATAAACGAGGCGAGTTTGACATTAAGCCCCGTATCCTCACCGCTCGCGTAGTCATAACCCGGTCGGGTGAAATGCACCTTGATTTTTTTCTGTCCCCAGTCAAACGCCTCAAGCTCAATAGGTTCATCCAAACGGAAACTGCACGAAACAACCGGTAGAATTATCGTTATCAAAAGGATAAATAAACGTCTTTTCATATAATCTCCAAAATTAAATTTTATTTTATAGCGCATAACACTGTCATTCTGATTATACCCCTTTAGCCCTCTCCCTGAAGAATCTACTATACTTTAAGGAGATACACTTCACTAAGTTAGACTAACGCACGTATAATCTGTGTAAACTTCACAAGTTAGACTTGCGTTAGCTCAATCAGTATGACACCTTTTGTATTGTGTCATTCTGATTATACCCCTTTAGCCATACCCCTGAAGAATCTACTATACTTTAAGGAGATACACTTCACTACGTTAGACTAACGCAGGTATAATCTGTGTAAACCTCACGGGTTAGACTTGCGTTAGCTCAATCAGTATGACACCTTTTACAAGTCTTCGCTCAAATCTCCCCAATTAGGATTAAATTTCTCAATCAGTTTAACTTTTTTACTTCTAAGCCAGCCTTTAAGCTGTTTCTCCCGCTCAATAGCATATCTAATTTCAGAAAACTCCTCAAAATAAACCAATAATTTAATATTGTATCTTTTAGTAAAGCCCTCACGGAAACCCAACTTATGTTCATCAACCCTCCGTTTCAAATCATTAGTAACACCTATATATAGTGTTTTCGATTTACTAGATAAAATATAAACATAATATTTATTACTTAATTTCTAAAACCACCTCATTCTAAGTGTCATTCTGATTTTACCCCTTTAGCCATACCCCTGAAGAATCTACCCTGCTTTAAGGAGATACACTTCACTAAGTTAGACTAACGCAGGTATAATCTGTGTAAACCTCACGGGTTAGACTTGCGTTAGCTCAATCAGTATGACACCTTTTGTATTGTGTCATTCTGATTATACCCCTTTAGCCATACCCCTGAAGAATCTACTATACTTTAAGGAGATACACTTCACTACGTTAGACTAACGCAGGTATAATCTGTGTAAACCTCACGGGTTAGACTTGCGTTAGCTCAATCAGTATGACACCTTTTGTATTGTGTCATTCTGATTATACCCCTTTAGCCCTACCCCTGAAGAATCTACCCTGCTTTAAGGAGATACACTTCACTAAGTTAGACTAACGCACGTATAATCTGTGTAAACTTCACAAGTTAGACTTGCGTTAGCTCAATCAGTATGACACCTTTTGTATTGTGTCATTCTGATTTTACCCCTTTAGCCATACCCCTGAAGAATCTACCCTGCTTTAAGGAGATACACTTCACTAAGTTAGACTAACGCACGTATAATCTGTGTAAACTTCACAAGTTAGGCTTGCGTTAGCTCAATCAGTATGACACTTTTTATGTATTGTGTCATTCTGATTTTACCCCTTTAGCCCTACCCCTGAAGAATCTACCCTGCTTTAAGGAGATACACTTCACTAAGTTAGACTAACGCAGGTATAACCTCTGTAAACTTCACAAGTTAGACTTGCGTTAGCTCAATCAGCATAACACCTTTTGTATTGTGTCATTCTGATTATACCCCTTTAGCCCTCTCCCTGAAGAATCCCGCCGAGCCTCTTGCGAAACAAGGGCTTGGTTACTCATCCCCGCCGCCGGAGCCCGCGACACTTCCCTTAGGGGAGCCGGGCGATGCAAAAACGGTCTCGCTGTATTCGGGTGCAATATTCTCCGATATACTTGAATTATACGACACCCAACTGGATTGAACCGTTCCGGGCAATGCGCCGAAATAATCCGTCGCCCTGATAGCCGACTTACGAAGCATCGGCAGATTATACCCGCCCGGTATCTGCGGAAATACGGTAAAATCAAGCGAGTCCGATGATTTATGCCCGCCGCCGTCATATAACTTGATAGAAAACCCGTCCGTTCCGAGACGCAAATTCGGCTCGACAATATCCAACTTAGGGAACGCCCCGTCGGTGTTATTCCCGATAGTTAAAAACTCGCCGGGCTTAAGCACGGTCCCGCGGGGAATATGCACAAGGCAGTAATTCTGCCCCTTTACCTCAACAATCCATCCCCCGATATCGACGTATCCCTCATAAAAATTCATCAGTTCTATAAAATCATCATCGGGGTTATTATCCGTGCCGTCGTTTTTAATACTTCCCGCCCAATGCACCTCCGTAATTGACACCATCCCGCGAATATCAATAGACGTATGCCCGAACTCATCGGCAACGGGTTCGGAAAGCGAAAGGCACGCGGTTAATACTAAAACCGCCGTCCCCGTTATAAATATAGAAATATACCTTAAACTTCGCATAAAACTTCTCCCGTGAATTATCATAAAATAACCGTTCCTCTCAACATTCCCCGTTTCCCCGCTATTGAACACAGGTGGCATATCAAGAGGAACAAATAGAACCCGCCCTCTTACATAATGAGAAATTATAAAAACAAAGCGCCCGCCCATAGACGGGCGCTTGTAAAATACTTTTATTAGTCGTTAATTATATATCCTTCCAATTTCACATTGTCAATACGCCAAGTTCCGGTAGCTCCACCACCTCCACCTGCTCTGTATCCGTAGAGTCTTATTGTAACCGAAGCAACTCCGGTTATGGACGACATATCAACCGTTTTCATAGGATTCGCGCTGAATGCGGTAGCAGCAGTTCCACTGGAAACTATAGAAGAATAGCCGTCCGCACTGGTTCTAATAACCCAATCCTGTGCTCCGGTAGCAGATGCCTGATCATCAAACTCAAAAGTGGTTAAATATAAAGTTCCGCTATTTGCACTTACGGTAAATTGAAAATAGGATGCAGTATTATCCGTTGTATTCCATCCTACTCCACTCATAGCAGGATTCCCACTGGGAGCATTGCCGACCGGCCATGGTGTTCCCGCTGCAGAGGCATTTCCTCCAAATGTCATATCACCTACAGTTACACCACCAGCGAAACGGGTAGGACTTGGTGAATTACCGTCAAACCCATAAAACACAAGTTCTTCTTCAACAGCTAAAGTATATTTAGCGCTCACTACAGCAGACTTTTTACTACCGTCTTTATTGGCGTAAGCGTAGATAGTAGTCGTATCGGTAATATTTATATTTCCGCCGGAATATTCTCCCCAAGTTTCCCCGCCGTCATAGTTGGTATAAATAGTTGCTCCACCGGTAGTCGTAGAAATAGTAACATCAACCGAACCCTCAAATGGGGAAGCAGGAGGGTCAAACTCAGGCGCGACAACTTGTTCGACGCCATCAAGGGTTTCCTCCGCTATTTCGGAATTAACCATACCGGATTTTGAAGCAACAGCCTTTATAACTTCCCCGTATTCGGCTTCAAAAGCGCCGGTATAATCCGTATCGGGGTCTCCGCCTCCGATTGAATACTTAATATCAGCATCGGCGGTTCCGCAGGTGATTGTTACATCATACAAATCTTCCACGTCATTCCAAACCGCGTTAATCTGAGGAGTTTGGACTCTAATGGAATAAGTAGCCTCTGAAACATCGGATTCATCCAAACCCAATATTGCCTTGGCATAAAGCGTGGTATTGGTAGTTATTTCAACGGGGACGGTATATCCAATCCAGTTTGCGTCTCCCGTGTGGTATTCAATATCAGCGCTGGGAGTTATTGTCTCAATAGTTACGGTATTGTCCATACCGCCGTCTGTAAATACATACCCGCTCGCGGGGTTAAATGTAGGTTTGGCAACGGGAACTTTGGTATAAGAGGCGCTTACAACATCCGTTGCTTTCATACCGTCTTTATTGGCATAAGCCCAAATGGTGGTATCATCATTAATCGTGATATTTCCGCCTGCATAAACACCCCAGCTATCCCCGCCGTCATAGTTGGTGTAAATAGTTGCACCATCAGTGGTATTAGAAATAGTTACGTTAAGAGTCTCATCAAATTCAGCGCCGGACGGAGGGTTGAACACAAGCGCGGCAACCTGTGAAACAACGGTCGTAGTCTCCTCAGCTAAATCGGAATCAACCATATTTGACTTTGTAGCGACAGCCTTAACCGTAACGCCATCACCTACCTGAAATACGCCGGTATAAGGCGTTTCGGGGGCTCCGCCGTCATAGGAATAAAGTATCTCGGCATCGGGAGTGTCGCAGGTGATAGTTACATCATACAATTCCGTATCATCATTCCAAACCGCGCCGATAGACGGGGAAAGAACCTTAACGGTGTATGAGGCATTGACGATAGCAGAAGCTATCATTTCGGCTTTGGTAGCCTGAGCATATACGGTAACGTTTTCGGTAATATCAACGCCGTCAACGTAATCAATCCAGTCGCCTGCTTCACTGAAGCGGTAACGAACGGATGCGCCTTCCGTAGCCGATGCGATAGTAACGCTACCCGAACCGACAAACACCTCTCCGCTTGCAGGGTCAAAAGTAGGAGCTTGCACTTGATTCGCTACATAAGAACTGTTACGAGGCGGCACGGCATTGCCTTCATTAATAATATCAAAATCTTCCGAATTATCACCCGTATTTTGAGTGCCTTCGCTCTTCCTGCGGAAATTAGACTCTCCGCCTCCGCTACCTGTAGGAGAAGTATCCAAATAACTCCCTTTATACCAGGAAGGTGTCCTATCTCCCGCTTTAAAGCCCATAACATCAACAACATTGGGGTCATCAACACCGGTAATGGCATTAGTGGATTTAACAAGCGCCACAGAAGTGCCGTTCCATGACCATCTAACAGACAAATTCTCAATTTCCAAGTCCGCTGTAACATTCGTATGAGGCTGATCCCCCAAAGTAGCGATTAAATAAAATCTGCCCGCCGGAATAGTCCCGCTTAAATTTTCAATTCGAGTTCCCGTCATTCCATCATACTTAAACTGTAAAGACCACCCCGTTAAATCCTGAGGTTCATCTTTGAGGTTGTAAAGTTCAATCCATTTTTCACCAAAAACAGTTCTATCACCCCAGCCAAAGTCGCTTGAAAAAACATAGGTAATTAGCATATTAGGTCCCTCCACAGGAGGAGGGGTAATCGTAATATTCACTTCTTTAGGCGCAGACCATTTTCCGCCGACTTTAGCAAAGAACTGCAAGGTTTTTGCGCCTGCGGAAGTAAACGTAATAGTCGTATCAAAAGGAGTGTTTTCAGCTGCTTTTATAGTTCCGCCCGTTGTGCCTACGCGATAGAACAAACCTTCAAAATCCCCTTCTCCGCCGGATACGCTACCCGTTACGGGAACAGGTTCATTAGCCTCATATTCCGATAAGTCAGCCGGAGCAGTAAGAGTAATTTCAATAGAAACATCCTGCTCGCCTTCACCGGGATCTTCACCTTCTGTAATCATAACTGTTCTTTGAACTAAAAGAGACATATTAGCTTTAGTATCCAGCGCAAAAAACTGCAAAAGCCTTTCTCCGGGAGTGTCAAAACTTATAGTTGTGCTGAACGGAGATGAAGAGGCGATTTTAGTCCCGCTCCCGCTTGTGCCGACACGGTAATAGACGCCCTCCAAGCCTGCGGAAGAGGTTACGCTACCCGCTATAGTTATATCTTCACCGATTGCATAAGAACTGCCCTCTTCCGGAGAGGTAATGGACAGGGTAATGGTATCGGTTTTTTTATCCTTCGTGCCGTCATCATCATCGGCAGGACCACAACCCAAAACACCCAGCGCCACGCCGATAAACAGCGTAAACGCCATTAAACAAATTTTCCGAAATTTCATTTTATTCCTCCCTAAAAAATTTTATTAAAGAATACCTTTTACTCAAATTGTATGTCGTCAATATATATATTATAGGTATCCGACTGCCTCAGCCTCATACCGAAATATTTTGACGTAATATTCTCGACACCGGAAATATCCAAAATTATCTTTGCCCACTCTCCCTGCGTGTCAATTTCCCCCGTATAAGAATAACTTGATGTCCTTGACCTGCTGTAATTACCGGGTCCGTTAATACTACCCACATTCCAAACATCGTTACCTGTCGCACCGCCATCCGGGGTTAATCCTACGCAGATAGAACCTCCCGTAGTAGTTCCTTTGATATAAAAAACAATCTTTGTTGCGCCGACCGGAGAATTAACCATATCCGCCGTTCTGAATATCCAAGCGCCGCCGGAACCGGAGGCGGGACGGTTAACATAAAGACTCCTGTCGCCGGAATATTTGTCATCCGTTGAATAAGATGCGCCTGCGATTAATGCCGCTCCTAAATTCATATCCGCTTCCATATCGGAATTTGGGAAAACCGCATAAAACGGAGGGCTTCCGTCAATTCCCGTTCCTTTAACGGTAAATGTAAACGGATTTTTCGTTTCAATATTGTTGGAAATTGCCACCGATGCGGTGAACTCATCAAAAGAATCGGGAGAAAATCTTAAAACAAACGGAGAATATGTAAGCGCCGATATATTATCGGGGGCATCCCTTGTAAGGCTGAACTTATCGCCGTCCAAATTAACCCGCTTGTCCTTGCCGGTAAGCTCAAGTTTTCCCGTCCCGGTATTTGAAATAATAAATGTATAATCTTTGGAATAATTACGGTACCATCCCCCGATATTGAATTCATCGCCGTTTTGGATATTTGTCCCGTTATACCAAACCGTAATATCGGGAGGAATATAATAATCAATAACAACGTTAGTAAAACAATCATCAAGACGCCCTCCGAACACCCCGCCGATATCAATTTGAGGGTTGTTATAGTATTGGGTAAGAGGGCCTATTGCGGTAATAAAATCGCCGGCTTCAATCCTGCCGTTTATAGAGGGTGCATATATTTGCGGAAAGCCTGCAAATTTGACAGTATTCCCGCGGTCAATTTCAAGAACACGTCCCGCCCATCTGACAACCTTACCGACATCGTTTAAATCAGACCGCGTTATATCCTTGACATAAATTGCCTGGGGTTCGGTAGGATAAGGGTCGCGAACCGTAAGTCCCGAAAATGCCGTAACCTGCTTAGCGCCGAACCGCTTATAAGCATGCGTAACCCTAACCTCGACAATTTTACCGAAATCAATTTCGGTAAATCCCGTGCTATAATAGAAATAAATTCCGCCGGTAGCATCCTGTATATATAAAGAACGATATCTGCCGGTAGAGGAACTGATAGACCCCATACCGGTAATAATCCCTTTGATTTGGAAAGAAATAGGAAGAGCGGTTCCCTCTATATCGCTTGTAACAGCTTCTCTTAATTCCGCTATGGTGCTTTGACCTCTGAAAGATGACGGATAAGGAGATGTGGTAATTTCGGGGTAAGGACCCTTGAAATATCCGGGAGGAATCGGGGGTTGGTAAATTTCGGTTTTATAATACTCGTCAAATCCGGGGACAAAAGTATCAAGTTCCCGCTCACCGCAAGCGGATAATAAGATAATTGATGCCGCAATCAATAAAGCACACTTTCTAAACGGCATATTAGCCTCCCAAAAGTTTTCCCCCATTAATTTAAAGCATATTGCAGAATCAAACCTCAACATAAATTTTTAAATATTGCTTATATCGTAACCCCCGAATGTTAAAACAAGATTAACCTGATATTAAATCACATAAAAATCTTCCGCAGAATGGAATTTTTGATGAAAAGTCCAAAATAAACCGACATCCCGCAATTTTCATTAACCGTAAAACCTATAATCGCACCGCCGTCTAAAAAAGCTTGAAATTTGTTATCTGCAAAGAAATACACTTTCCCATTATATATACTATTATTCTATATATTTTGGGAAATATGTCAAGCAAAAAAGAGTTATTTTACAAATATATTATTGCCAAGTATTTTTAACAAAAACAAAACGGATGGATGGCGCATCCCCGAAAAATTATATCAACACCTTTGATTTGTAATTTTCGAGTTTTTCGCCGAACTCATATTCAAGTAAATCCCCGATAAGCACAAAATCCGCATTTTCAAACGCCTCTACAATCTCGGAAAGAAGCCCGTTCATATCATTGTATATAACCTCGGCATCCTCCCTGCTTTGTTCGGGAAGTTTAGTCATATTCTGCTTAAAATACACCGAACACATTTCAAGTAAATTTATAATCAGATGAATTTTAGCCAAAGCCTCTTGGTCATTGCCTGTCTGGAAATTCTCCGAAATTTCAGGTAAAAGCTCAATTCCGGTGTTTATAGCTTCGGTTAAATCCTCTTTTGAAATAGCATAATTTGATACGATTTTATCCTGCATTGAACTTAAATAAACTCCAAGGCTTTCAAGTATATTAACAAGAGAATCAATTTTCGCCTCCTCGCGCTCCCCGCTGTTGATATATTGCCTGACCTGATTCATCGTAGCAATCAACAACTTAGACTCGGCAAGCTCAAAAAAAGAAGCATTATTAACCGCACGTATGGTTTCGATTATCCAATCAATTATGGAATTAATCTCGCCGGTATGGGAAAAGGCATTTTCTTTTATATCTGTGCAAATACGCGCAACTGTTCCTTTAACCTCCTGAAGTAATGAAACGGCAAGCTCCTCTTTTGTAAAAATTTCTAAATTTATATCATTAATATTTTCAACCCCGATTTCGGCAAGTTCAGGGGTATCCTGCGAATAATATCTGCCGTCAATCTCAACAGAGGCAATAACCATTCCTTCTTCAAGTTGTCCTGCAACGGCGCACACCAAATCTTCGGCAGTCCTTTCATTCTCAAGCGTAACTTCCGCCTTTTCTCCGTTTATCCTGAAAACCATTACAAGTCCCCTCCTCCCGTTTTATTTCCAAACCTCAAAATATATATCCCTTCGATTGGGATGAAAATCCAATTCCGTCAAAAAAAGTCTCTCGCCTTCATTAAAAAACAACTCGCCTTTATTTGTCTTTAAAGTCAAAGCCTGCCCGACAACGGCAGACCTAAGATGAACATAAGCATCCGCCTTCTCATCCTCAGGATTCTTATGTAAATAATCGCAGTCTGACGGAGCAAAAGTTTTTAAAAATCCGATAAATTCATCAAATTTTTCGGGAATAAGCGTATATAAAGCCGCGCTCGGCGATGGCACTATCATCGTGATATTTTCCCCGCTTGAATTCATCAACGTTCGTTGGATTATATCGGTTATGTCAAATGTCTGAAGCTCGTCGGTTGTATGTAAACTCTCAAGACCCAGTATGGAATCGGATTCTATAAACTCCAACTCTATTTCCAAATGCTTAAACTTTGCAAGAGTAAAAAACACAACCTGTTGCCAATCTCCTATAACCAAATTTCCGAGATTAAAAGGAATATAAAGCTCGTTTCCCGGCAATTTCGATAATATATACGGCGAGACATTATTACGAGTATGCATCTCAAATTCGGAATAAACCCCCATAAAATCACGAACCAAATCCTTCTCATACTCAATAGTCGTTAGAAAAACGCCGTCGGGAACGGTAATCTTTACCACCCCTTTTTCCAATGAATTGGCGGCAACCTCATTATCTATAAGCTCATCAATTCGCCCCATCTGATACCTGTCAAATGCCATATTAAATGAAAGCACGGTTTTAATGCTTCTGATTTTTGATTTACTCATCTTATAAACCCTCGAAACTTGTTGATTAACCTTACTAATGATACAATATCAGCACCTTTTATTCAAGTTTTTAACGGAGTAGAATTATGGGTATTGAAAAACCACACTCTAAGGTGAAACTTGTTCTCCCGGTTTTATTCTCCAACCCGAAGCAACTTGATAATATACTTAACGACATTATATCTCTTTGCGGGAATATAGACTACCAAAGCCCCGATATAGATTTCACATTTACCGATTATTACAATAAAGAAATGGGCAACCCTATCACAAGACGATTTTACGGTTTCAAAAACCTGATTGAACCTGAAGACCTTGTGGATATAAAACTCGCATCCAACCGCATAGAAAAAAAATCTACAATAGATAATGCCCGTAAAGTCAACTTAGACCCGGGTTATCTTGAGTTGGGAAAATTTATACTTGCCACCACCAAAGACCAGCAACACAGGATTTATATACGCAACGGTATATTTGAAGAAATTACCTTGTTCTACAGAGACGGGCAATGGCGTCATTGGGAATGGACTTATCCCGATTTCCGAAGCGAAATATACAAAAAGGAACTGATAAAAATAAGAAATATCTATAAGAAACAACTTAACGAAAAAAATAAGTCTTAGCTATCTTTTGATTTTCTAACCTCGCGGGCGGCAATTTTGACGGCATCTTCAGCCTCAAAACCCTCCTCAATACGGGAAACAAATTCTAAATAAAGAATCGCACGGTCGTCATTAGGCGGATGACCGTTACAAAATTTTTCTATATCCGCAAAAAGACCGTCAACAAATCTTTTGGGTTCTTTATTGCTGTTATATTCCACATAACGTATAAGACGCTCATAACCGTAAAATTCCTCATTATCGCCTCGCGCATCAACAAGCCCGTCTGTATAAAACATTACCCTGTCCCCTTTAAAAAGCTCAATCTCTCCGACTTCATAAACCGCATTTTCCATAGCTCCTAACAATGCCCCTCTGGTATTCAATTCCTCAATCCCCCTGCTGGAAGCACGGAAGAGTAATGCGGGGTGGTGACCGGCGTTGGTAAATTTAAGTATTCCCGTTTCAAGATTTAAAGTGGCATAAAACGCCGTAATAAAATAATTCAGGTCGCCTATAAGTTTGCACATCTCTAAATTAACCTCTTTGCAAACCTCGGAAGGACTAATATTCCAACCGGAATTGGAATTAAAAGCAACTTTAGCCATAGTAGTAATAAGCGCCGCCGCCACCCCATGCCCTGAAACGTCGGCTATCAAAAAGCCGTAGCCGTTTTTGCCTATTCGTATGACATCATATAAATCCCCGCCCAAACTTTCCATAGATTGATAGCGGGAACCGATTTTAAACTCTTTTCTCTGTATAAAATTCCTGTCGCTTGGAAGGATATTACGCTGAACCCGTTTTGCCATCTCAAGCTCTTCCAATATATTCTCATGCATACGTTTAAGGGCATGATTTACCTTATCAAGTTCTTTTGTCCTCAGTTCGACAATACCTTCAAGATTACCCTCAAAATTTGCAATCTTCTCCCCTTGCATCATATTGCTATACATCTCCTGCCGAAGATGAACCAGAGTTTTTTTAAAGGTTTCGGCTAATTTTCCAATCTCATTTTTTGATGATGTTTTATAAAAAAAGTCCTTTTTTTCAAGGATATGATTCATATCGATTTTCTCAACTTCCGCGGTAAGAATTGCTACCGGTTTGATTATCCATATACGGATAAAAACATAAATTCCCAACAGAATAAGCAATATCAAAGCATTAATTAAAACAAAACGCCGTCTTAAATTAAAAACAAAATCCTGCAATTCTTCAGTAGAAATACCGATTTTTAAAAAAAAGCTGTTGTTTTGAGTAACCAAAACCGGACTGTAAAATTCAAAGAAACCTTGTTCCACTTGAGCCATAGATAAAATGGAAACTCCCGGGCTATCCTTAATTATAAAATTTTCCTTTTCATAACCCACATCCGATAAAACATTACCCAAATTATCAATTAAAGCTATATAACAAATCCTGTTATCACTTTCTTTAGCAGAGGAAATAAATTCTGTAAACCCGTCAAGCGTTCGGGATAAAATATTTTCACGCGCTTTAATAGAAAAGACTTGAGAAAGAGCCCCTCCGAATGTATAAAAATCACTGAATTTCGCATCTTTTTCAACACGATACATTAACACCGAAAAGAAAGCCATTAAGACGGCTGTCAAGACAAAAAAAATCAAAAATCTGGATTTTAGTCGCATTTTCGCCCCGTAATTTTTCATTTATTTCAAATTCCAAATTAGGATAACATTTAGCCGATAAATAGTCAAGCAAAACAATGGGATTTATAATTGACAAACTATCTTTCTAAATACGCGCAAGCCATTTCGGCAATCAAAGATGCGCCTCTTTCGTTAATATGCAGGTAATCGCCGTGAAAAATGAATCCGTTCCGCTTCCCGATATAATCATAGCTTCGCCCAAACAAATAACGGTAAAACGCCGCTCTATAAATAGATTTTTCCCATTCCGAATACTCAATTTCAGGACAGGGCTTTTCTTTTTCAATTATACGACTCATCTCCTCGTTTAAAGGAATGTAGCCCGCCCTATTCTCTTCTGCGATTTGCCTGATAATCCCCGAAAACTCCGCCGTCAACCTGAACTCTTCGGATAAAGGGTCTTCCCCGACAGGCGGCAATGAAAACAACGCTATTTTCGCTACTCCCGCTTCTTTAAGCATCGCAACGGTCTTGCCCAAATCCCTATTGAAATTATCAATAGAAGGCGCTTCGGGAAGTTTCTTTCTCCACATATACCATTCGGCATTTTCAGGCAGTAACGCCGCATTCACATCATTAACCCCGATAAGTATAAACACCATATCAGGCTTACACCCGATAACCTCATCTACACGACTAAGCGCGTTATACGAAGTATCCCCGCCGATACCGCCGTTGACAAATTCCCATCTGCTTGAATCAAAAGACTTCCTAAGCATAGCAACGTAATCGGCACTTAAACGCGCTTCGGTAATACTGTCCCCCAAAAATACCACGCGCTTTTTGCAGGACGGTTTCTCCCGCCTGATATAATACTTCAAATTCCCCCTTGCGGGAAGCCCTTTCATTACCCAAACCCAAAGAATACACAATCCGGCAAGAAAAAATAAAATCCCCGCCGACAATAAGGCAATATGAAATATCATAGATAAGTCCGAATATTATTTAATAACTATATTCACGAGTTTATCGGGAACGGCAATTTCCTTTAGAACGGTTTTTCCGTCAAGCCATTTCTGCACGGCTTTATCGTTTCGGGCAACATCTTTCATTTTATCGGGTGAAGTTCCCCGCTCTATTTCGATATTAGCACGCACCTTGCCGTTTACCTGAACTACCATAACGTAGGTATCGTCAACCGTAAGCGAGGGGTCGTAATCAGGCCAGTCCGCATAAGCAATACTTGATTTGTTCCCGAGACGCTCCCAAAGCTCCTCGCCGAGATGGGGCGCAAAGGGAGAAATAAGACGGGCAATCGCCGACAAACTTTCACGGCTCTGACTCTCAAGTTTAAACATCTCGTTTACCAAAATCATCATCTGGCTGATAGCCGTATTAAAATTATTAACGCTCTCTATATCCTCGCTTACCTTCTTAATAGTCTTATGAAGCAAAGACAAAACCGATTTATCGGTAGGATTATCCGTTACGGGAAATTCGGTAAACAGACGCCATACCCTCTCAAGGAATTTCATAACGCCCTTTACCCCCGATGTGTTCCACGGCTTCATAACGTCAAGAGGTCCCATAAACATCTCGTAAAGGCGCAGGCAATCCGTGCCGTATTCCTCGATAATATCATCGGGGTTAATAACGTTCCCCCGCGACTTAGACATCTTTTCGCCGTTTTCGCCGAGAATCATCCCCTGATTGCGAAGTTTTAAAAAAGGCTCATCATTCAAAACAAGCCCCTGGTAGTAAAGGAATTTATACCAAAACCGCGCGTAAAGCAGATGTAATACCGCATGCTCAGCCCCTCCGATATAAAGGTCAACGGGCATCCAATATTCGATTTTATCACGTGATACAAATTCCTTATCGTTATCCGGGTCAAGATAACGAATAAAATACCAGCATGACCCCGCCCATTGAGGCATAGTATTGGTTTCGCGCTTACCCTTTCCCCCGCATTCGGGGCAGATGGTATTAACCCAGTCCGTAACCGATGCCAAAGGAGATTCCCCCGTTCCGGTAGGCTTATATGATTCCACCTCGGGTAATTTCAACGGAAGCTCCTCTTCGGGAACGGCAACAACCCCGCATTTTTCGCAATGGACAACGGGAATAGGCTCTCCCCAAAATCTCTGGCGGGAAAACACCCAGTCACGAAGTTTATAGTTTACGGCGGCTTTACCAAGCGCATTCTTTTCTAGCCATTCCGTAATAGCTTTCTTAAATTCGGTGGTTTTTAAACCGTCAAACTCTCCCGAATTAATCGCAATACCGTCATCCTCATAAGCCTCATCAAGTTTTTCATCAACGTTCTTCCCGTTTTTGGAAACAACGGGAATAATAGGCAAATCGAATTTAGATGCAAACTCAAAATCTCTCTGGTCGTGAGCGGGAACAGCCATTATAGCGCCGGTCCCGTAAGAAATCAGGACATAGTCCGAAATCCAAATAGGAATTTCCTTATTATTCACGGGATTAACGGCAAAAGCGCCTGTAAAAACGCCGGTTTTATCCTTATTAAGGTCGGTGCGCTCAAGGTCGCTTTTTTCCCTTGCCGATTTTATATAATCAAAAACCGTTTTGCTTTGTTCTTTAGTAACGATTTTTTCCACTAACGGATGTTCGGGGGCAAGCACCATATAAGTAGCCCCGAAAAGCGTGTCGGGACGGGTTGTATAAACTCTAATCTTTTCGCCGGTATTCTTTTCGATAAAATCCACATCCGCGCCCGTTGACTTGCCTATCCAGTTGCGTTGGAGCGCCTTAATCGATTCAGGCCAGTCAAGTTTATCGAGGTCTTCCAAGAGACGTTCCGCATAGGCGGTAATACGAAGAAGCCATTGCCTCAAATCACGTCTGCTGACCTTAGAACCGCATCTCTCGCATTTCCCGTCGGTAACCTCCTCATTGGCGATACCGGTTTGGCAGGAATCGCACCAGTTAATCGGAACATTAGCCTCATAAGCAAGCCCAGCTTTAAACATCTTTACAAATATCCACTGCGTCCATTTGTAATAATCGGCGGAATGCGTAGAGATACACCTGTCCCAGTCATAGGAAAACCCAAGCGAGTTGATTTGCTCAATAAAGCGTTTAATATTATTTTCGGTGGAAATTCTCGGATGAGTTCCTGTTTTAATGGCATAGTTTTCGGCGGGAAGCCCGAACGAATCAAACCCCATCGGGTGAAGCACGTTATAGCCTTTCATTCGCTTATACCTGCTTATTATATCGGTAGCGATATACCCCAACGGATGCCCCACGTGCAGTCCCGACCCCGACGGATAGGGAAACATATCGAGACAATAAAATCTCTTATCTTTACTAAAATTTTTATCTTCATAAGACTTAAAGGTCTTGTTTTCTTTCCAGTAATTTTGCCATTTCTTTTCTATCGCGGTGAAATCATATTTTTCCGACATTAAAAAAACTCCTTAAAACTTCGTCTTATTTATTAGCGCGCGCCTCAAAAATTTTAATGCCGAGCTCCTGAAGTTGCGTGCTGCTTACCTGCGAGGGGGAATTGCTCATAAGACACTGCCCCTTTTGAGTCTTCGGGAAAGCAATAACGTCTCGGATATTAGCCATCCCCTCAAATTCCATAACGATACGGTCAAGCCCGAAAGCAAGTCCGCCGTGAGGAGGTGCGCCGAAACTTAACGCCTCAAGCAAGAACCCGAACTTTTCTTTCGCATCATCCTCGCTGATTTTGAGTATGGAAAAAATCTTTTTCTGGATTTCGCTATCGTGGATTCTTATAGAACCCCCGCCGAGTTCCAACCCGTTAAGCACAAGGTCATAGCAATCGGACAAAACCTTAGAGGGGTTACCGTCAAGCATAGGAATATCCTCCACCTTCGGCGCGGTGAACGGGTGATGAACCGAATCGTAGCGGTTTTCATCCTCATTCCAATCGAAAAGCGGGAAGTCAACAATCCAGACAAACTCAAACTTGTTTTTATCGCGAAGCCCGAAACGGTCTCCGATTTCCAAGCGGAGATGCGCCGATGCATCGTTGACAACCTTTTTGGAAACATCGCCGATAAACAATAGCGCATAACCGTCCTTTGCGACGGTAGTATCTATAAGCCTCTGCTGAACCTCATCGCTGAAATACTTAACAATATTGGACTCCAGTTTGCCGTCCTTAACTCTCATCCAAGCCATACCTTTAGCGCCGTATTTCCCGACAAAAGCGATAAGGTCGTCAAAATCCTTGCGCGAAAGTTTGTCGCCGTCGGGAACGGGAAGACATTTTATTATCCCGTTGTTTTTAATAACGTCGTTAAACACCTTAAATTCGCAATCCTCAACCGCCTTTGTAACATCAACAAGCTCCATCCCGAAACGAAGGTCGGGACGGTCAATAGAATATTTTTCCATAGCTTCGGCGTAACTCATCCTGCGAATGGGAAGTTTTAAATCCATATCGTAATTTTCCTTGAGAACTTTTGCAATCATCTTATCCATAAGATTAAGAATATCATCAACGGTAATAAACGACATCTCAAGGTCAATCTGTGTAAATTCAGGCTGACGGTCTGCGCGCAAATCCTCATCACGGAAACATCTTGCAACCTGATAGTATTTCTCAATCCCGCCGACCATAAGTATCTGCTTAAAAATCTGCGGGGACTGCGGAAGCGCGTAGAATTCCCCGTGATAAATCCTTGACGGAACAAGAAAGTCTCTTGCCCCTTCTGGAGTGGATTTATTTAAAATCGGGGTTTCAACCTCAAGAAAACCCTCGCTATCAAGAAACCGTCTCATCGTGTTGGTTATTTTATGACGCATCAGCATATTACGGAACATCTGCGGACGACGTAAATCAAGATAACGATATTTAAGCCGCGATTCCTCGTTAATCTCCTCTTCGTCAATCTGGAAAGGCGGGGTTTGAGATTTGTTCAAAATATCAATAGTGTCGATTTTTATTTCATAACGTCCCGTGGGGATTTTCGGGTTAATCCTGTCCTCACCGCGAAACATAAGCTCACCGCTCGCACTGATTACGTCCTCGTGTCTGAGTTTTTTAGCCGTAGTATGAGCTTCCGGGTCGGTTTCAGGGTCAAAAACAAGCTGGATTAGCCCGCTTCTGTCGCGCAGGTCAATAAAAGTCAAACCTCCGTGGTCGCGATAATTCATTACCCATCCGTTTACCGTGTGTCTTTTTCCGACAAGTTTATCATCGCAAAACTCACCGCAATACAATGTCCGTTGCTGTTCTTTTTTTATCATCTATACGCCTCCAAAACAAGTTCCGTATATTTTAATGTAAAACGGAAAAAAACTCAATGAAGTGAAAGGTGGGATATTGAAGGATTGGGGGTTTGAAACAGACAAGCTATTGTTGTAACCAACCGTCAAAGTGTCATTCCGATTATCCTACCGTTTTCGATTGAATGCACTGTGCATCCCTCCGCTCTTGCAATATCAGTTCCGTTATGAATCGCATCTCCACCGCCATGAATTTCACCGAAAGTGCAATTTATAGTATTAAAACCCGTAATATTCTGTGCTACTGGCCATGTCGAGGCAAATATTGCACTATGAATTAAAAATTTGATAATATGTATTGGCCCCAAAAAATCAAGAAAAAATTAAGCAATTTTTTTCTCCGTTATTTGGGTGTTATTTCTATATTCAATTGGGGACATAAAGTTCAAACGGTGTAAAATCCATTCGTGGTTATATTTTTCAATAAAATCCCCGATTATCTTTGTTGCTTCTTCCAAATCCTCAAAAACATAAATATCGAAAACTTGTTCCTGTATGGTGCGATGGAATCTTTCGATAATTCCATTGCACTGAGGGCTTCGCACAA
>Ga0334898_1000938_pt1 | contig 38577 bp, 33 predicted proteins | sample GraSluR3_MG_10_FD_207228 | JGI IMG/M metagenome (GOLD analysis project Ga0334898, IMG submission 207228) | Sludge microbial communities from methane-producing bioreactor in Wageningen University, Netherlands - Granular Sludge_3_08-R3 | ecosystem: Engineered > Bioreactor > Anaerobic >... | reverse complement strand
GACCGTGGTGGCTCCGCGAACTCCCCGGCATGGCATGAAATCCACCCTCGAAAACATTGAAGATCGTCTTGGCGACGAGGTGCAATTTCCACAGTCTAACTTGGCGAACCTTGCCCCGCCACTGCCCCGCGACCGCCTTGCGCGGAAAGACACGGCGGGGCCCTGCGCCGCCGCGCATGCGAGAAGCCAGCGGGCCCCGAGCGCGTCGGCAGGAACGGCCTGCGCTGCGCTCGGGGCGGAATCGGCATCGGTCGCCTTGGAGGCTCGCCGGCCGGCTACGGGCCTGGTTGGGGCGCCGGCCGATCGCCGGCCGCGCCCGGCGGTGGCGAACCGGGGCTCGCCTGCCCTCCGGCGCGCACGTCGATGCGTCGGGCTACCGCCGAAGGGCACTTCTTAAGCCGGACGGTCAGCACGCCGTGGGCGTACTCGGCCTCGACGTTTTCGGGATCGACCTCCTGGGGCAAAGGAATGCTGCGTTGGAACGCGCCGTAGCGGCTTTCGGTGTGATAGAAATCTTTGCCCTCGCTCGCGGCCGCCTGCTTCTTCTCGCCCGAAAGGACGAGCTGGCTGCCGGAGATCGTCACGTCGAGATCCTCGGGCTTCATGCCGGGCACCTCGGCCCGGACGGTGACTTCGCGGTCGTCTTCGGCCAGGTCGACGGCGGGAATCCAACCTCGTTCGCCCGCGAAGGGCCATTCGAGGCTGCCGAAAGGCTCCCGCACGAAGGTGTCGAAGAGCCGGTCGATCTCGCCGCGGAGCGACGCCAGGGACGGCGCCTCGGTGGTGACCGGCTCGCGCTGTTTGCCTCTCCAAGGTATCAGGCCCATGTCCAAATCCTCCCCTTCACCGGGTTTTGACGCTGATCTTCCGGGGCTTGGTCGCCTCGGTCTTCGGCAAATGCAGGGTGAGCACCCCGTCATTGTACTCGGCGGTGATCTTGCCGGCGTCGATCGCCTCGCTCACGTGGAACGTGCGGTAGTAGTCGCCCACGCCGTACTCGTGTACGCGATACTCGACGCCGGGGTCCTGGCGGGGATCGACCCTCGCATGGATGGCCAAAGTCCCGTCTTCGAAGTCGACGTCGATGCTTTCGGGGCGAGCCCCCGGCACGTCGGCCAGGACGACCAGCTCGTCGGCCCGCTCGATGATGTCGACGTTCGGCCGGAAATGACACCCGCACCGCGTATGCTCGGCCGAGGACACTTCTTCGGCGGCCGTTTTCGCCATGTTGGATTCTTCTGCCATGATGGTTTTCCTTTCTCGGTGGGAGTCGCTTTTCGAATCGTGGACGGCGCCGGGAGTTGCGGCGCGGCCGCTCAGCCGGCCGACGACACCTGGATCTTCCGCGGCCGGGCGCTCTCGGCCTTGGGCAACGTGATGGTCAGCACGCCGTTGCGCAGATCGGCCTCGACCCGTCCCGCATCGACCGGAACCGGCAGGCGCACGACCCGCGCAAACGAGCCCACCGGGCGTTCGCGGCGGTGGTAGGTGACGCCTTCCTGCTCGACGTCGGATCGCTCGACCTTCAGCGAAAGCTCGTCGCCGATGACCGAGACGTCGAGTTGTTCGGGCTTCACGCCGGGCAGTTCCGTCTCGACCAGAACCGCCTCCTTCGTCTCCCAGACGTTCAGGGCGGGCCGCCCTCGGACCGGCCAAGGCCAGCCGACCTCGCCCGCCGTGTTGAGCATCCCGTTGAAAAGTCGATCGATCTCTTGGCGAAGCTGATGGACGGGATATCGTGGTTGGACGCTGCGGAAAACCATGCTCATGCCCTCCTTTGGTTGGGACAAACGCTGTTGAGTCCGGCCCGCGCAACCTGGGTTTGTCAGAAGCGGCCGAGGCCGGTCACGACGCTTGTCCGATAATGCAAAGAGCGTGCCACACGCGCCGGCAAGCGCTTTATCTATTGCTGCAAAACGAGTTATGGCGAATCGGCAACGCCGCGCCCGGTCTGCCAAACTGACAGTCTGGCCGACCTCCGTGGTGTTTCCAGGCTTCCAGGCGCGGCCGATGGGGTTCCCGGCCGGATCGCACGGCACCTGCGGGCGTCAGGCCGGCACCGCTCGGGCATAGCACCCATTGAGGTACGCGCATGACTTGGCCATCGCCTGCGACATGGCGTCGGGCTCGGGTTCGTGGTGCATGAAGGGATTGACGTACCAAGCGTAGTCGGCCTTGGCCAGGGCCGCGATCCAAGGAGTGCAATCCGTGGGGCCGTGGCCCGGCAGTTGCCCCGTCCCCGGCGCATTCTGCCAGGCGTAGAAGAACAGCAACTGCTTGCCCGCGACCGCGATGGCCTCTTCGACCGGCGTGCCGATCGCCTGAAGATGATAGGGCGCCACGGCGATCCCCAGGCGCGGATGGGCATTCAAATCGACGAACGCCTTGAACGAATCGAGCGAATCGAGCAGGGCGTGGCCGTGGTTTTCGATCGCCAGATAGGAGTCGTATTTCTCGGCCAGCTCGAGTTCCGGCTTGAGGGCCTCCAGAAAAGCCTTCATCCGCGAGGAGAGCTCGGCCGGCTCGCACGGCGGAGCACTCCCGCGCACGGCGACTCCGCCGCCCGACTTGCCCAGCAACTCGGCGTAGCGCGGATATCCGCCGCGATACACCGAAAAGGCATAAAGCGCCAGCCCGTACTTCGCCAGAAGATCTCGGAGCCCCTGCGGCCCGAGCCGCGTCGACACGTCGTCGAGGTGGGGGCAGCCGGCGTGGGCCGACCAGACGTCGATCGCGTCGAACCCCAAGGCGGCGATCCGGGCGCACGCCTCCTCGATGGGCAGCGAGGAGAAACCGATCGACGAGCACGACAGCCGCATGTTCCAGCGGCCCTCGGCCGCCTGGGAACGGTCTGCCCCCGTCCACGCGCCGGCCGCCAGGGCCGCCACGGCCCCCTGGGCCAGGCGGCCGCCCATCGCGCGGCGGGTGATCGGTCGAAATCGGTCGAAATCGTTGCGGTTCATCGGCGGCCCTCACTGGTATGCAGAGGTATGCAGAACGAGCCGGCGGGTCGACGCACGGCGGTCTCCCCCCCATCTCGGTACCAGCCTAGCACCGCCTGCCGGGCGAATCCAGAGGTACCTCGCGAGCGGGTGCAAAACGCGTGAATCCACGGTCAACGGATCGAGAAAATCGCCGGGCGCTCGTCGTCCCGCTCGACGGCGCTGGTGAGTGTTCTGGTGGCGCTTCCGTGCGGCTCGGCTGACTTCTTGTTGAGCAACCCCCAAACCCTCTCGGCCCGACGGGCCTTGCGATTTCGCAGCAGGATTATCGCACGGATCGGTGGAACGAGTGTCCCTCATTGGCGTTAATCGAAACGCAGCAACGTGCGTCAAGTGTTGCGGAACGATACAGGGGCGAGGTGGATGGACGGTCGCGTCCCCTCTCTGGAGTGCCACCCGGCTGTTTCGCGTAAACTGTTGCGCTACCGATTGTTGGGAACCCTGGTTTGCTCGTTCTGCGAGTTTTCCGAGATTGGCACGCTGGCTGCACCCGTGGCTTGCGCGGTGAACGGTCTGAGACGATTCGCATTCGGCGGTCCGTCCCATGAGATCTTCTCCACGGCGTCTTTTCGAGGGGTTGGCCTGTCCGGCGTTGAGGAACGAGGAGGGCAAGAGATGAGTATCGCGATCAGCAGTGTGCCTGAAGTCGGGGCCTTGCCGGCGTCGATCGCCGTGCATCGGACGGCGCGGGCCTTGCATCGGTTGGGGGCCGTGCGCGAGCGGGAAGGCGTATCGCGGAGAACCGTGGCGCGTCGGTTGAATACGACGATCGCCGAGGTGAAACGCCAGGAGGACGAGACGACCGACATCCCGCTGAGTGCTCTGTACGGATGGCAGGAGGCACTGCAGGTGCCCATGTCGGAACTTCTGGTCGATCAGGGCGAACCCCTGGCTTCGCCGATTCGCGATCGGGCCAAGATGTTGCGGATCATGAAGACGGCCGTGACTATTCTGGAGCGGAGCCGGCAGCCTTCGATCCAGCGCACCGCCCAGATGCTCGTCGAGCAACTGACCGAGCTGATGCCCGAACTGGAGGGCGTCAGCCCGTGGCCGGCGGTGGGCAAAAGCCGTCTGCCGAGCGAGTACGGCCAGGCGATCCACCGGCGTCTGCCCGACGAGGTGTTCGCGTTCGACGAGACCGAGTGACGTTTCGTCCGTCGTCGCGACACGGCGATTCGATCGTGCTGCCCGCGGCGAGCCCGGGCGCACGTCTTCTACGGTGCGGCTTCTTGCCGTAGAATGCCCTCACGACGATGGCACATGTGGAAGCGGCGACAAGCACGGGCGGCCGCCTGCTCGAGTTGGCCGGACGCCTGGAGCGGCACGAGGGCTTCGCCGAGGTCGTCGCCGAGTTGGAAGGGGGGCACGCGGCGACGTTCGACGGAGTGTGGGGGTCGTCGTGCGCGCTGGTGGCGGCGGCCCTGGCGGCTCGCGTGCCCGATTCGCTGGTCGTCGTTTGCCCGCATCTGGGCGACGTCGACGACTTCATCGACGATCTGGGCCTTTTCACGCCGATCACGCCCGAGCGGTTTCCCGCCCGCGAGACCCTGCCTGACGAATGGGTCATCCACGACGAGATCTTTGGCGATCGGGTGCGATTGTTGAAGCGGCTCGAAGGGTCTGAGCCGATCAAGCTCGTGGCGACCAGCATCCAGGGGCTGTTGGAGCCGGTTCCCGACCGGGCCGCGCTTCGAGCGCGATCGCGCTCGTTGCGGGTGGGCGAGGAGGTCGAGCCGGACGACGTTGTGCGATGGCTTGTGGGCGGGGGGTTCCACAACACGTCGGCGGTCGAGTTGCCGGGCGAGTTCGCGCCGCGAGGCGGGATCCTCGACGTGTTCGCTCCCGACTGGTTCCACCCGGTGCGCATCGAGTTCTTCGGCAACGAGATTGCGTCGATCCGCCGCTTCGAGGTCGCGACCCAGCGGAGCCTGGCGAAGCTCGACCAGGTCGAGTTGACGGTGCTGGCCCCCAGCGCCCGGTACACGGGCCATCTGGCCGACTATCTGCGGCCGCAAAGCTGGTTTCTGCTGCTCGAACCCGACCAGATCGCCGAGCAAGGCCGGCACTACCTCGAACGGCTCGAACGCCCCGAGGCGCTGCACGGCATGAACGCCGTGATGGAGCGGGTGCTGAGATTTCCTTCGGTCACGGCCTCGGCGGTGGCGGCCGGCTCGCTCGAGACGACGTGCCGATTGAAGATCGAGTCGGTCGAGCGATTCCGCGGCGACGTGGGCAAGGTGCGCGACGAGCTCGACGCGGTGGGCGAAGGGCAGGAGGTGTACGTGGTCTGCCAGACCGAGGCCGAGGCCCGGCGCCTCGACGAGGTCTTCGGCGCCACGCGTTTGGCCCGGGCGGGACGGCTCCACTGGGCCATCGGCAATCTCAAACGGGGCTTTCGGCTCGTGCCCGAGGCAATCGCCCTGTTGAGCTCCGGCGAGCTGTTCCAGCGGGCCGACGTGACGCGGCCGGTTCGGCGCCGGCTGGGCCGGGCGATCGACAGCTTCACCGAGCTTCGGGAGGGCGACCTGGTGGTCCACGTGGCCCACGGGATCGCGCGATACCGCGGTATGAAGCTGCTCGAAAAAGACCGCCAGGTCGAAGAGCACCTCGTGCTCGAGTTCCAGGAGGGCACGCGCCTGTACGTGCCCAGCTCGAAGATCGGCCTGGTGCAGAAGTACGTGGGCGGGGCAAAGAGCCGTCCGCGCCTGGCCAAGCTGGGGGGGCGGATCTGGGGGCGCCAGAAGCGGGTCGTCGAGAACGCCGTCAACGACCTGGCGTCGGAGATGCTCGAGTTGCAGGCGGCCCGATCGGCCCGGCCCGGCATCGCCTTTCCCTCCGACACGCCCTGGCAACGGGAGTTCGACGCCGCCTTTCCCTTTCGGGAGACCGACGACCAGATCGCGGCCATGGAGGCGATCAAGCGCGACATGCTAAAGCCGCGGCCCATGGACCGCCTGCTTTGCGGCGACGTGGGGTTCGGCAAGACCGAGCTGGCCATGCGGGCGGCCTTCAAGGCGATCGACGCCGGGTACCAGGTGGCCGTGCTCGTGCCGACGACCGTGCTGGCCGAGCAGCATCTTCGCACCTTCACCGGCCGGATGGCCGAGTTCCCCTTCGAGATCGTCTCGCTTTCCCGCTTCGCCACGCGCAAGCAGCAGAGCGAGATCGTCGAGCGTCTCGCCGCGGGAAAGATCGACGTGGTGATCGGCACCCACCGCCTGGCCTCCTCCGACGTGCGCCTGCAAAACCTGGGCCTGGTGATCATCGACGAAGAGCAGCGGTTCGGCGTCGAGGTCAAGGAACGGCTCAAAGCCCTGCGCACCACGGTCGACGTGCTGACCATGACGGCCACGCCGATTCCCCGCACGCTGCACATGGCCCTGTTGGGGCTGCGCGACATCTCGAACCTCGAGACGCCCCCGGAGGACCGCCTGGCCATCGAAACCCGGGTCGCGCGATTCCATCCCGAGATGATCCGGCACGCGATCCTTCGTGAGCTCAACCGCGACGGGCAGGTGTTTTTCGTCCACAACCGGGTCGACGACATCGCGATCCTGGCGCGCAGGCTTCGGAACATCGTGCCCGAGGCGTCGATCGAGATCGGGCACGCCCAGATGCCCGAGCACCAGCTCGAGCGCGTGATGCTCGATTTCGTGAACCACCGGTTCGACGTCCTGCTGAGCACGACGATCGTCGAAAGCGGGCTCGACATTCCCAACGCGAACACGATCTTCATCGACGAGGCCGACCGGTACGGCCTGGCCGATTTACACCAGCTTCGGGGGCGGGTGGGTCGCTACAAGCACCGGGCCTACTGCTACCTGCTGATCGACGCGAACAAGAACCTCACGCCGAACGCCGCGCGGCGGCTCCGCGCGATCGAGGAGTTCAGCGATCTCGGGGCGGGGTTTGCCGTGGCCATGCGGGACCTCGAAATCCGCGGGGCGGGCAACATCCTGGGCACGCAGCAGAGCGGGCACATCGCGCTGGTCGGCTACGAGCTGTACTGTCAGCTCCTCGAGCAGGCCGTGCGCCGGCTCAAGCAGATGCCGCCGAAGGCCTCGGTCGACGTCGACGTGGCCCTGCCGGGCGAAGCCTATCTGCCCTCCTCCTACGTGCCCGACGTGCGTCTGAAGACCGATCTGTACCGACGTTTGGCCCGGGCGACCGAGCCGGCGGAGCTGGGCGACTTTCGCGCCGAGCTTCGCGACCGGTTCGGCGCGCCGCCTCCGGTGGTCGAGCATCTTCTGGCCGTGGCCGAGCTGCGAATCGCGGCCCACCGCTGGCAGATTCGCGAGATCCGTCTGGAAAACCACTACGTGGTGTTCGGCTACGCGGCCCGCGGAGCGATCGGCAAACTGCGCGACCGAAGCGGGGGAAGCCTGCGAATCGCGGATGACCGAACGGCGTATCTTCCTTTGGAGAAAGGAGTTAGCGAGCCGAAGCAAATCTTCGCCCAGGTCAAATCGCTGTTGCAGTCGGGCTGAGGTTGGCACTATAATCCGGCCCTCTCCTTGCCACTGCCTCGTCTCCCTGCGGAACGGATTCCGTGCAACGCCAACTCTACCCGACCCTGCTGTTGACCTCGATCGGCCTGGCGGCCGCGATCTTGATGCGGCCGACGCTGGGGCGCGAGATGCTCGTGTTGGCGCAATCGTACGGCCAGGCGGGCGGGGCCGGCGCGGAATCCGACCACGCCGCGGTCTCGGCGCCCGCCGCGTATTACTCCCCGCCCGCTTTACAGCCCTATCCCGAGGCGGTGGGCAGTCGCCACCCGACAGCGCCGAACCCGTCGGCCGGGTATGCCTACCCGGTGGCCGGCGCCGGGCGCCCGGCGCCGATGCTCGAGCCGCGTTACGAAGGCGGCATCGGCCGGCTTGAAGAGCAGCCGAACGGTCCGGATTCGCGGCAGCCGGGGCAGGGGCCCTCGCCGCCGCCGAACCGCGGCCTCCTTGACGCGGCCGAGGCCCGTATGGGGCTCGAGTCGCCGATCGTCGCCGAGGTGAAGCCGTGCGAGGGCGCCCAGATCATGGCCCGCGTCGGCTCCCAAGTGGTTCTCGCCAACGAGGTGATGCCATCGGTGGAGGAACGGCTGGCCGCGCTGGCCGACCGGATTCCACCCGGCGAGCGGCAGGACGTGGCCAAGATGGCGACGATTGCGTCGCTGAGCCAGGTCATCGAGCGCAAGCTGATCTACGAAGACGCCAAACGGAAGATCCCGCCCGAGGGACTCGAGCACTTTCGCAAGCGGCTGGGCGATTACTTCGACACCGAAGTGCTTCCCAAACGGATGGAGGCGGCCAAAGTCACGACCCGGCAAGAGCTCGACGAAAGCTTTCAGCGAATCGGCTCGTCCCTCGAACAACAAAAGCGGGCGTTCATCGAGCAGGGGACGGGCGAGGTCTGGTTGCGGGATCGAAAGACGATCTCCTCGGCGGTCGCTCCCGACGAGCTGCTCGAGTACTACGAGACGCACCTCGACGAGTTCTCGACCCCGGCCCGAGCTCGCTGGGAGGGGGTGATGGTGCGAATCCCCCGATATTCGGACGGGAGCCGGGCCCGGGCCAAGCTGGGCTACCTGGGAAACCAGGTCCTCCGCGGCGCGACGATGGACGAGGCGATCCGCAACCAGCCCAGGGACGGCCTCGAATGTCGCGGCGGAACCCGAGGTTGGGTCGAGCAGGGAAAGAGCCAGGTCTCCGACGTCCTCGAACAGGCCCTCTTCGGACTGCCCGTGGGGGCCCTCAGCCGCATCCTCGAAGACCGCGACGGCCTGCACATCGTCCGGGTTCTCGAACGCGAAGAAGGCACGCGCGAGGCTTTCGAGGATGCCCAGGCCAAGATCCGCGAGAGAATCGTCGAGAAGCGCCGGGAGGAGGAGCAGGCCAAGTACCTCGCCGAGCTGCGCAGCCAGATCCCGGTGTGGACGATCTTCGACGACGAGCCCGAGACCGCGCAGTTGCTGCGCGAGGGGCCGACGCGGCGGTAGGCGGCGAAACGGCAAGCCAGAGACCGACCCCGCGGGCGGGTTCGTCGGTCAATTTGCTTGCGCGTTGCCGACTCGACTCGCTTGTGCTATCGTCTATCGACTCGCTTGTGCTATCCTCCGTCGACTCGCTTGCGGTTTCGCCATGATCGCCGGATACCACCTGATCTGGACGGCCTACGGCTGGTGGCTCCCCAACGACCCCCGGGGAAGCACCTCCCGCGATATCCGCTGCGCGGCGATTGCCGGACTAGGCGATCTACACTATGGGCGCAAGAAGCTCCAGCCCGCCGGGCGCGTCCTCCGCGAATTCTACGAGGCCGCCCGATCGGTGCTCCAACACGCCTTGCTGGTCCTCTCGGAGGAAGAGATCGTCGCCGTGGGCAAGGCATTTGCCGAGGTGATCCGGCGGCGGAACTACACGTGCTACGGCTGCGCCGTGATGCCCGACCACGTCCACGCATTGATCCGCAAGCACCGCGACCGGGCGGAGACGATGATCGCCCACCTCCAGGAGGCAAGCCGTGACACGGTGCTCGGGCTGGGGCGGCGGGCACCGAATCATCCGGTGTGGGGCGGGCCGGGCTGGAAAGTCTATCTCGACTCCCGCGACGCCATGGCGCGCACCGTCGATTACATCCGCAACAACCCGCCCAAAGCCCGTCGCCCGGCCCAGCATTGGCCCTTCGTCACGCAGTACGACGGGTGGCTGCCGGGGCAGGTGCGCCTCGTGCGCAAAGCGGCGCCGCCGGCCAAGAGTTGACGTCCCTCGCACGACGGCATCAATCCGGAAGCTCCGTCACCGCGCGGCGATCCGCACGTGCAAACGCCCCGTGGCCGTCTCGCCGCGGTCGTTCGTTCGGCAAACCCGCACCAGGTAGTGGCCGGGCTTCTCGTAGCGGTGCGTGGTCACGGCGTAGCCGTCGGGGGCGAGCTTGACCGCGTTGCCGTCCGATTGGACCTTGACGGTCGGGCTGCCGTCGCCGAAGTCCCACTCCTCGTGCCCCTCGTCGGGCCGGACGCGGAACGAGCGGACCTTGAACGTCACGTCGTCGCCGACCTTGAGATCGAACGTGGGCCAGTAGACCGCATGGATCGACGGGGGCGTCTGCTCGGGGTGGTTGCGGTCGACGACCTGGACCACCGCGAAATCGTAGTCGACGTTGCCCCGGTCGTCGGTCACCTTGACGATCTCGCTGTAGGTGCCGGGCCGGTCGTAGCGCCGCTGGACCTTCGGCCCCGAGGCGGCGGTTCCGTCGGTGAACGTCCACTCGTATTTCAGGATGCTTTCGGGCCCCCTGCGGCTCCACGAGCGGCTCGCGTCGAGGGTGACGCCGTCGCCGGTCCAGGCCACCTGGTGGGGTCGGGCCACCGCTTGAAGCTCGGTCTCGTGCTCGTCGTGGTACGCCTGCCAGAGGAAGGCGTAGCCCTCGATGATGCCGTAGCGCCCGCTCGGCTGGGGGCCCTTGGCGTCGAAGTGCAGGTGCGACCACCCACCGCTGCCGCCCTCCTTGCCGAGCAGGCCGATCTTCTGCCCCATCTTCACCGGGGCCCCCACGCGCACGGCCGGATCGATGCTGTGCAGGTGGCTGTACCGGTAGTACCAGCCCCGGGCGTCGAGCACGTACACGACGTCGTAGCGTGGGTTGATGCGCGCACGGTGCTCCTCCGACTCGGTGACCTCCTTGCCGGCCGCCACGACCAGGCCGTCGGTCGCGGCCACGACCTCGACCAAGCCCTCCGCCCCGCCAAGGTCGAGCCCCCAATGATAGTAGATCGACTTGTTGGCCGGAATCTCGCCGCCGTCGACGTACACCGGATCGTTCGCCATCTGGGTGTCGCTGGCGAACCATCGCTGCTTGGCCGGATAGACGAAGGTGCCCGGCCGGATCCACGGCGAACCGGCGGGCCAAAGACGCAGCCGGGCGTCGGCGTCGAGTTCCCAGGGGTTTCTGCCCTCCTGGACGCAGCCCGTGGTGATCGCGCAGTCGATCTGCACCTTGCCCACCGTGACCGGCAGCCGATAGTACGCGGCCACGAGCGACACGGGTCGGCCGTCGACCTCGACCGTCACCCGGGCCTCGCGCACCGCGTTGCGCAGGGCGTCGCGTTTCTCCTGCAAGTCGACCAGCTTCACGGTCGTCTTGGTTCCGTCGCACAACTCGACCTCGCACTGCTGGCCGACGTTCAGGTCGACCGTGCGGAACAAGGGCTCGATGGTCGGCTGTTCCTCGGCGCGGACCGAGAGCCCGACACCGGCCAGAATCAGGGCGAGAAGCAGTTGGCGTGGTCGATTCATCCGGTTTCTCCTCAATCGTGAATCAGGTCGGGCCCCGAGCCGCAGGTCTTCTCGTAGTATCCGTCGCCGGCTTTCTTGTACTGGGTGAAGCCCATCCGGTCGAGGTTCTTCGGACTAAGCATCGCCTTGGTGCCCCGCACCATGCGGAAGGGCGAAAACCGGCGATGGACCGGCCGACCGCACTCGGGGCACTCCGTCAGGGGAGGATCGTTCACGTTCTGCAAGACCTCGACCCCCCCCCGGCATTTCTCGCAACATTCCTTGTCGGGATCATACACATAGAGAGGCATCTGAATTCCCCCACAACGAACGGGTTCTGACGAATTCGATCATCTAGAAATATACCATTCGCGACCGGGCGAGTTCCAGATGTTCAGCTTCTTCGGGCTCGAACGGCTCGGAAAGCACAGGACCCCAAGGCGCCGCAGCGCCTTGGGGTCCGATCGGAGGCCCTCTCCGTCGTGTCGGGGTTCGCTTACCGAGCCAGCAGGCTCTCGAGTTGGCTCTTGCCGGCCAGACCCACGTGCTCGCCGGTGACCTTGCCGCCGTCGAACACCAGCAGGGTCGGAATCGAGCTGACGCGGTATTGCCTGGCAAGCTCGGGATTATGGTCGACGTTCACCTTGACGATCTTCGCGTGCGACGTTTCGCGCGCCAGGGTCTCGAGGGTGGGGGCCAGCATCTGGCAGGGGCCGCACCAGTCGGCATAGAAGTCGACCAGCACGGGCACCTCCGATTGCAGGACCTCCTGCTCGAACGTGCCGGCGTCGGCGTGAACGATTCCACGCGGAGTCTCGGTGCGCATGGTTGCATCTCCTGAGGACTTGGGGGCGGGGTTGGAATTGGGGATCGAGGTCTCGGCAGTCGCGTTGACGCCGTCCGCCGTGGCGGCCGGCGGGTCGGAGCCGGTCATGTCGCTCGTGGCCCTTTCCGCGGGCGACGAACTCGTCATGAGCTGGTAAGCGGCCAGACCGCCGAACGCGACGAACACGATCAAGGGGATGCTCCCCTTCGACTTCTTGCTCGAGGAAGCTCTCATGGTCACGCGCTCCTTGGGTTTCAGGTTTCTCGGCCGGCTTTCCCTCGCCGGCTAACTGATCAGATGCCGCGGGGCACGATTCGGTTACAGCTCGCCGGTTCTTCTTTGGAAATATGGCTGCCCGCGAAGCCCCCTCGCGCGACGGGTGGCGTGCGTGCGGCGAGACTCGGGGGTATCATCAAGAGCAGGCAAGGTAACGGTGCGGGAGGCGTGGTGCATCAGGAGGCCCACCGCCATGAAGACCCTGATCATCGTGGACGTGCAGAACGACTTTTGTCCGGGTGGGGCGCTGCCGGTTCCCAAGGGGGATCAGGTCGTGCCCGTCATCAACCGAATCCAGCCGCGCTTCGACATGGTCGTGGCGACCCAGGACTGGCATCCGGCCGACCACGTGAGCTTCGCCGCCAACCACGAGGGGCGCCAGCCGGGCGACGTCATCGAGTTGGGCGGACAACCGCAGATGCTCTGGCCCGTCCACTGCGTGCGGCATACGCCGGGGGCCGCCTTCCATGCGGGTCTCGACCGCCGCCGGATCGCGAGCGTCTTCCAGAAGGGCACCGACGCCGAGGTCGACAGCTACAGCGGATTCTTCGACAATGCCCGACGCCGATCGACCGGCATGGAGGAGTATCTCAAGGAGCGCCAGGCCGCCGACGTGTACCTCGCCGGCCTGGCTACGGACTACTGCGTCAAGTTCACCGCCCTGGACGCCGTCGAGTTGGGTTTCGCGACCTACGTCGTGCGCGACGCGTGCCGCGGAGTGAACCTCAAGCCGGACGACGTTGCCGACGCTTTCGACGAGTTGGCGGCCCGGGGCGTGCGAATCATCGATTCCGCAGCCATTTAGCCCGCCGAGGCCTCACCCGGCGCAACCCGAATAACCGGCGCATTGCGGCGCGCACGGAAGGCGCGGTTTCGACGATCTCTCGAAAGCCGCGGCGGGCCCAACGGGCCGAGGGTTTCGGCGGAGTCGTCGTGCTATGCTATCGGTGGGTGCGACTTGGTTCGAGAGCAGAAGTCTGCCGCCGTATTGCGGCGCTCGGCATCAAAGGGACGCTTTTCGATGTCAAGAGATGAGGCCGATCGGGTCGACAGAGCGGCGCTGGTCGAGCGCGTTCGCGAGTATCTCGATGAGAAGAAACGCGAAGAGGCCGAGGCCCGCCTTGGCCGGAAGTTCATCCCTCGGGCAAAGCGGCACAAATACTCCTTTCAGCAGTGGATTGCGCCCTATTCGGGCGACACGCCGCCCGATGGTGCCGCGTTCCGCAGGACCCGATGCCGCAACATCTCGACCAGCGGCCTGGCGTTCATCTGGCAGGGGCCTCCCGACTTCGACCGCATCTTGGTGAAGTTGGGAACCGACCGGAGGCCGATCTACGTCTCGGCCCGCGTCGTGCGGACACAACCCCTCACCGATGGCCCCTGCCCCGCGCACCTGGTGGGCTGCCAATTCACCGCCCGGGTTGCCGTGCCCGAGAGTGCTTTGGTTTAGGGCGCCCCGGTTCGGGAGTTGCGGTCCGCGGGAAAGGGAGAGCGCGGCAAGGGATCGGCCGTGGCGTGCGATGGCCGCTCCGTTTATACTCCCAGGCGCGTGGCAAACGTGCCTGCCCACCTTGGCAAGGCGATGCCGCCCCGAGCCGCTCCTCCCCGATAACCGGAGGGCAGCGCGACTCCGTCTGCTTCGACCCGTTTCCGGAGAACCCGCGACCATGAGCAGCCCATCGACCCGACGCCGTTTTCTCCAGCGCACCGCGGTCGCCACGGCGGGGGCCGCGGCCCCGTACCTGGTCCCGCGCGGCGTGCTGGCCCGAGGCGACCGGCCGGGGGCGAATGAGCGGGTCGTCATCGGGTTCATCGGCACGGGAGGGCGTGCGCGGCAGCTCATGGATCACGTTCCGGACGGCGGCCGGGTCGTGGCCATTGCCGACTGCTGCCGTCCGCGCCTCGTCGAGACGCTCAAGGAAAAAGGCACCAACTGGAACACCTACGGCGACTACCGGCGCATGATCGACGCCGAGAAGCTCGACGCGGTCGTGGTGGCCACGCCCGACCACGCCCGGGTGCTCCCCTGCATCCGCTGCTGCCAGGCCGGGTTGGACGTGTACGCCGAGAAGCCGCTCACGCTCACGATCCGCGAGGGGCGGGTGCTGGTCGACGCGGTACGCAAGTACAAGCGGGTTTTCCAGGTCGGCTCGCAGCAGCGGACCATGCAGATGAACCGCTTTGCCTGCGCCCTGGTTCGCGGCGACGGCATCGGCAAGCTTCGGGTCGTGCAGGGAATGTGCTATACCGGGCCGAGGGTCTACCAAGGGCTGCCCGAGGAGCCGATCCCCGAGGGAACCGACTGGAACGTCTGGCAGGCCCAGGCCCCCGATCGACCCTACAACCGCCAACTCCAGTTCGGCTGGATGGCGTGGCGGGCCTACTCGGGCGGCCAGATGACCAACTGGGGCGCCCACGGCCTCGACCAGATCCAATGGGCCCTGGGCGCCAGCCACACGGGCCCGATCGAAATCTGGCCCGTCACCCCGGGACCGAACGGCAAGGTCTCGATGATGTATGCCGGCGGCGTCGTGGTCCGGCTCGAGCTGGAGACGGGGCCCATGGGCGGGGCGATTTTCGTGGGCGAGGACTGCAAGATCGAGATCAACCGGAACAAGTTCACCACGAATCCCCCCGACTTCGTGAAGGACGCGCCCGACCCGGCCGAGGCCGAAGCCTGGGAAGGCCCCGGTTGGATTGCCCGACCCCACATCCAGAACTGGCTCGATTGCATCCGGTCGCGCGAGCTTCCCAACGCCGACGTCGAGATCGGCCACCGCTCGATCAGCGTGTGCCACCTGGCCAACATCGCGCGCGAGGTGCGACGCAAGCTCCGTTGGGACCCCGATCGCGAGGTCTTCCCGGGCGACGACGAGGCCAACGCGTATCTCGATCGTCCTCGACGCAAGGGGTTTGCGCTGCCGGAGAACGTGTAGGCTGTAGGCTGTAGGCTGTAGGCTGTAGGCGCCGGCAGGTGGGTTTTCCGAGGAGACGCGTAAGCGAGAGACTCTCGATTCTTGCAGCCCTCCCGCCTCGCGCCGACCGTTCAGCAAACGCATGCAAGGAGCGGGTCATGTCGAAAGCGATTCGGATCATTGCGATTGCCGTTGCCGTGCCGGGTGCGTGCCTCGGTGCCGGCCGGGAGGCCGCTTCGGTCTCGGCGCGGTACCAGGCCCTGCGATGTCCCGCGCCGCCCGACCAGGGTACGTGGGCCATCCTCGATCGCGACGGGGCCAATCGGCAGGTCGAGCCCTATCTCTCGTCGCTCGGCTCCGGGGAATTCGGCACCGGCGCGATCGTCTCGCCGGCGTTCACCGTGGCGGGTGACATTGTGCGCTTCACCCTCTGCGGGCACGACGGACAGGGCGGCGGACAAGAGAAGAACTTCATCGCCCTGGTCGACGCCGCCAGCGGCCAGGTGCTGCAGAAGACCTTCGCGCCGGGCTCCGATCCGTTGCAGCCGCGCTCGTGGGACGTGGCCCCGTGGAAGGGGCGCAGGGTGCGCATCGAGGTCCACGACGGCATCGCGGCCAACGGTTTCGCCTGGCTCGGCGTGGGGTCGATCGACGCGGCCCCGGCGCTGTCGGTCGACTTTCGTAAGGGACTGCCCGAGGGCTGGAACGCGGCCGCCACGCCGCGCGACGAGCGAACCGAGCTGGTCGAGGGCGGCATTCCCTTCCTGCGTCCCAGCGCGGTGTACACGCTGGTTCCCCGCTCGGGCACGGCCGAGATCGCCTGCGGCTTCGCGGCCGAGCGGCTCTTCTTCCTCGGCGGCACCGTCGCCCGGGGAAGACCGTTGACCGTCTACGGCACCGTCGAGATCGTCTATCGCGGCGGCGACGCCGAGCGTTTTCCGCTTCGGTGCGGTTTCACGCTCGACGTCGAGAACAAGCTGCCCAGCCCGTCGAAAGCATTGCACCTGCACGCGTCGGGCGATCCCTTCCAGTTCTATTTCGTGCTCGCGCCGCGTTCGGAGGTCATCGAGTCGATCCGGCTGTCGAGCAATCCGAACGAGGAGCACCTCCCACGGATTACGGCCGTTACCTGCCGAACGCGGGCCGAGTCGGAGCGCCTGCTGCCGCTCCCCGACGTTCGACGGAGCGCGGAGGAGGCCGCGTGGATCGAATCGCACGCGATTTCCCGAGGCCGCCCCGACATGAGGCAGATCGAGGCCGAAATCCGCCGGGCCCATCGGATGCCCCAAGGCGCCGCGTCACAATGACCGGAGGATATTCCGGATCGCCGATCGGCTCGGTCGCGGCGCGGAAGAAGCTCAGATCGTCACCCCGCCCGCGGCAATCGCCCGCAGCCCTTCGCGATAGCTCGGATAACGGAGGTCGACGCCCAACTCGCGGCGCATCCGGGCGTTGGCGACTCGCTTGCTGGCCGCGGCCCGGCCCTCCGAGACGGCTTCGGGCGGAGGTTCGACGAACGAGGGGGCGGGCAGGCCCAAGGCGGTGGCCAAATCGGTGTAGAATTCGCGGCGCGGGACCGGATTCCCGTCGCTGACCAGGTAGGTGCGTCCGGGCCGGCCGCGCCGGTCGGCCGCGACGACGGCCGCGGCCGCGTCGTCGACGTGGATCAGGTTCACGTAGCCGATCGAAGGCACGGCGATCGGCCGTCCCGCGAGCAGGTCGGCCAGCCGGGGGATGCGTCCCGGGCCGTAAAGGCCGGCGAGGCGCAGCACCACGGCCCGATCGGAGAGCCGGTGTTCGCGAAGCACCTGTTCGGCGGCCCCCATGAGCCGGCCGCCTTCCCGGGTTGGGTGGCAGGGCGTCTGTTCGTCGACCCAAGCGCCGTCGGCCCGTCCGTACACGCCGGTCGAGCTGGTGAAGAGGATCCGCTCGGTGTCGTTCGACAGGGCGTCGAGCGCCGTCGCAAGCCCCTCGACGTACACCTCCCGGCGCGAGGCGGCGCCCCTCTTGTCGAAGCCCACCGAGTAAAGCACGGTCTGGGCCGGCGGCAGACCGGCGAGCGTGTCGGGCCGGGTCACGTCGGCCACGATCGGCTGCAATCCGTCGCGCGCAAGGCTCTCGGCACGCTCGGCCGAGCGGGTGATGGCAACGACCGCGTGGCCCTCGGCCCGCCACGTTCGGGCGACCGCGCGGCCGAGATAGCCACAGCCGACGATCAGTTTTCGCATGGCCGCAAAACCCCTTGTTTTCGCGTCAGTCGTCGAGCGCGTCGGGCGCCCGACGTCCCTTGTCGGGCGATTCGAGGTAGGCCGTCAGCATGATCTGGGCGGCCAGCATGTCGAGGCGGCGCTTGCGGCGCTTTGAGGTCATCTCGGCGCCGAGCAGAAGCTGCTCGGCCTCGGCGCTGGTGAAGCGCTCGTCGAAAAACACGACGGGAACCCCCGTCGTGTCGGCGAGCCACTCGCCGAATCGCCGGGCCTCGAGCGATTTGCGGCTCTCGTTGCCGTCGAGATGCACCGGCAGCCCGACGACGAAGAGCCGCACGTCCTCGTCGGCGACCAGGCGCTGGAATCGCCGGGCGTCTTGCTCGGGCCCTCGTCGCGTGTAATTCTCGTGGGGGCTGGCGATTGTGCGCGCGGCATCGGTCAGGGCGATGCCGATGCGCACCGTGCCGAAGTCGATTCCCGCAATCCGTCCCGTCGGCGGCCGGTCAATCGTCAATGTTCGCGCGCTCCTCCTCCAACACGGGCCGGCGCTGGTCGGGCGACACGAAACACCCGTTCTGGAGAAATCGCAGCGTCAGCTCGTGAATCGTACCGTCGATCGGCATGAACGTGTGCAGCACCGGCACGAGGGTGAAATCGGCCGCCCCGGCCAGCCGCGTGCTGGCCACGGTCACGACGCCGTCGTCGTCGCCGTCGAGCAGGGGGTTGAAGCCACGGCCGTTGGCCAATCCGCCGGCGACGATTCCGAACTCGAAGCGGGGCACGGCCAGGTCGGTCTCCAGCCAGACCCATTCGCGGCCCAACTCTTGTCCCGCCTCGCCGAGGATCGCCTTGAACGCCGCGTCGTCGGCAAAGCGCGCGGCCACGATCGAGCCGTGGTTGGGCGGTCCCAGCATGACGAATCGCTTGAATCGCCGATCGGGACGCCGGCCGTTCTTCTCGTCGGTCTGGTCGGCCAGGTAGTGGCGGATCACGATGTTGCCCATGCTGTGGGCCACGAAGTTGATCTCCTCGATTCCGTCGAGCCTCTCGACGATGCCGGCCAGGGCCCGGGCATGTTCGGCGATGCCACGGCGCGTGCTCGGGTATCCCACGTTGAAGGTCACGTACCCGCCCTCCCGTTCGAGATACCGGCACAAGGGGGCCATGTTCTTGCGGCTTCGCCCCAGGCCGTGCAGCACCACGACGCCCTTGCCCCGCATGGGCGGCAGACGCCGCTCCCGCTTGATCTCGTCGAGCCGTTCGACGCACCGGCGAAAGCTCCCCCAGGCATGCCGGCAATCGCTTCCGTCGAGCAAACGGCAGTGGCCGGTGACGACGTTCCGCTGGATCCGCCACTCGTGGAAGAACAGCTCGTCGGCCCAGAACTGCATCCCCCCCAGGGTCGGCATGGGCAGACGGTCGGGCAGGGGCAGGGCCGGGCGGCCCGATTCGGCCTGCTGGCCGGGCAGTTGCGGCGCCCCCACCAGAAGCAGCACCAGTGCGGCCGCCGCGGTCGAAGTCGATTGCCGGCGATACATCGGGTTTGACGAAAGAGTTCCCAAGGATGACGGCGAAATGCCTCCCATGTCGAAATGATCCCTCAATTCGAGCCGTTCGGCAAGTTCTCGTGCGGAATCCGTCTTAGGAATCGTCGAGGCAAACGCTACAATGACGGGCCGGCCCGCGAGCCGCGTTCCGCAAGATCGAATGGCTTGTTTTCCCGCAAAATCGAGGTGTCCTATGCGTGCTGCTACGGCGTGGATCGGCGTGCTTGTTTCGGTGGGGGTGCTGGGCTGCGGCAAGCCGGCAGGCGACGCCGGGGCGCCGGGCTCGGGCGGCCGGCCCGCCGCGGAAGCCGAGTTCCGCTCGCCCGCCGACCTGATTACCGACGAAATGTTCCTCGCCGCCGTGCTCCACCCGAGCGAGATCATCAAGTCGCCCTTGTTGGCCCCGCTACTCGAGAGCGACCGGGGCCGCGCCATGTTGACCTCCCTGGCGTTCGACCTTTCCTCGGTCGACGAGATGGTCTTTTTCGCCTCCCGGCAGACAGGGGGGGGTGTGCAGCCGGCCGGCAGCGCAACCCTGCTGGCTCGGTTCCGCGAGGCGGGCGATCGCAACGCGCGCATGGACGCTCTGGCCCGGTCGATGGGGATCGATCCGACCCGGCGCGAGGAAATCACCCATGAGGGAAGGACGTACTACCGGCTCCGCCCAGGCATGCCCGAGGTGCTTTGCTGGCTGGACGACCGCACGATGCTGACCTCCCCCGAGCCGACCCTGGGCAGGATTCTGTCGGGGCAGGGCCGAGGCGGAGCGTTGGCCGAACGTTTCCGGGCGGCCGATCTGAGCGGCGACTTGACCCTGCTGTTGGCGATGGACGCCTTTCCCCAGGCGCTGGCCGACCAGATCAAGGCGGGCCAGCAGAAGTCGCCTCATGGGGCCGCCCTGGCCGCGGCCCTCGACCACCTGAAGGGCTTGACCCTGTCGGTGGAGCTCGGCGGCGACCCGCTGGCGCGGTTGTCGATGGAAGCGAAAGACGGCGACGGGGCGGTCCAGCTCGAGCAGGCGGTCATCCAAGGGCGCGACATGGCCCGCGCGGCACTGACCGCCTTGGCCCTGATGACACCGCCCGAGCAGCGACAGAAGGCGGCTCCCATGATCCAGTTGGGCCAGGAGGCCCTCGCGGGCATCGCGATCGTGCGCGACGCGAGCCTGGTGGCGCTGACCGTGGCGCGGCCCGCCTCGATCGACCGGGCGCTGCCCGAGATGTTCGCCGAGGCGCAAGAGGCCGCCGATCAGGCCTCGGACCGGGCGGGACGGACGAACGCCCTGAAGCAGATCGCCTTGGCGATGCACAATCATCACGACGCCTTCAACTCCTTCCCCGCTTCGGCGACGCGCAGCCAGGACGGAAAACCCCTGCTGAGTTGGCGCGTGCAGCTCCTGCCGTTCCTCGGAGAGCAAGGCCTGTATGGCGAGTTCCATCTCGACGAGCCGTGGGACAGCCCGCACAACGCGGGGCTTCTCGAGCGAATGCCCACGGTCTACGCCACGCCGGGGCAGGAAGACGGCAAGACGTCGATTGTCGTGTTCGCCGGCGAGGGCACGCCCTTCGGCGGCGCGCAGGGCCCGAGGTTCCGCGACATCACCGACGGCGCGTCGAACACGATCCTCTGCGTCGAGGCGGGGCCCGAGCGGGCCGTCCCCTGGACGAAGCCCGAGGACTTGCCCTTCGATCCGGCCAATCCGGCCGCCGCCTTGGGCAACGTCGTCGGAGGGCAATTCCTGGCCGCGTTGTGCGACGGGACGGTGAGGTCCATCGACGTCGACCTCGACCCGAAGATTCTCGGCAACTTGATCACCCACGCCGACGGGCAGCGGGTGCCCGACTTCTGATTGACAGCGCGGCACTGTTCCCGAAGAATGCGGGGACCTGGACAACCGACTCGCGTATCGGAGGCAGAAGCCATGCGCCCACGAAAACCGATTGCCGTCCTGACGTTTCTCGTTGCCGTTGCCGTCGGCCTCGCCGGGGCCGACGGGGCGGCCCCCAAGAAAAAGCCGGCCCGCGGGCAGGCCAACCTGCTCGAAATCCCCAAGGTCGCCAGGGACCAGGTGATCTGCTTCGCGCTGTACACGGTCCACGCGAACGTTTTGAAGCTGACCGCCCAGTTCTATCCGCTCGAAGAAGGCGAGCCCCGCACCGCCCGACTCGAGGTCCGCGACGGCGAGACGTGGCGGGAGGTCGCTCGGGCCGAAATCATCACGCCCGGCTGGACCGCCCCCTTCCGCGTCGAGAACTGGGACATGACCCGGCAGGTGCCGTACCGCGTGCGCCACGGCGAGTCGGCCGTGTACGAGGGCACGATCCGGAAGAACCCGGTCGACAAGCGCGAGATCGTCATGGCGGCGTTCACGGGCAACTCGATCTATCCGGGTCATGGCGGCGACATTCCCAAACGCGACATCGTCGAGAACCTCCAGCGCATCCAACCCGACCTGCTCTTCTTCTCCGGCGATCAGGTCTACGACCACAACCGGCACTACGCCTACTGGCTCAAGTTCGGGCGCGATTTCGGCGACGCGATTCGCAACGTGCCCACCGTGACCCTTCCCGACGATCACGACGTAGGCCACGCCAACCTGTGGGGCGAAGGGGGGAAGCAGTCGCTGGTCGGGGCCGGGCACGACGGGGGGTATTTCAAGCCGGTCGAGTACGTCCAGGAGGTCGAGCGGGCCCAGACCAGCCACCTGCCCGACCCCTACGATCCCACGCCGATCGAGCGGGGCATCGGCGTCTACTACACCGCCTTGAACTGGGGCGGAATCAGCTTCGCCATCCTCGAAGACCGCAAGTTCAAAACGGGGCCCGAGGGCCGGGTCCCGCAATTGGGCCCGCGCCCCGATCACGTGACCGACCCCGACTACGATCCCAAGGCCCTCGACGTGCCCGGCGCCGTGCTGCTGGGCGAGCGGCAGCTTGCGTTCCTCCGCGACTGGGCCGCCGACTGGCGCGGGGCCGAGATGAAAGCCGTCCTCTCGCAGACCATCTTCTGCGGCGGAGCCCACCTGCACGGCTCGCGCGACAACCGGGTGCTGGCCGACCTCGACTCGAACGGATGGCCCCAGAGCGGGCGCAACAAGGCCCTGGCCGAGATCCGCAAAGCGTTCGCCCTGCACGTCGCGGGCGACCAGCACCTGGGAACGATCATCCATCACGGCATCGACGATTGGGACGACGCCATGGTCTCGTTTTGCGTGCCGTCGATCGCCAACCTCTATCTCCGCTGGTGGGCTCCGCTCGAGCCGGGCAGGAACCGCGCGCCCGGCATGCCCGACTACACCGGTCAGTTCGAAGACGGGTTCGGCAACAAGATCACGGTCTGGGCCGTGGCCAATCCCAGCCCCGAAGAAAACCACGACAAGCTCACCACCCGGGCCGCCGGCTTCGGGGTCGTCCGCTTCGACAAGTCCCGGCGCACCATCACGCTCGAGTGCTGGCCGCGCAACCGCGACGTCACCGATCCGGCGACCGAGCAGTACCCGGGCTGGCCCAAGACGATCGACCAGCTCGACAACTACGGACGCAAAGCCGCGGCCTGCTTGCCCACGATCAAGGTCGCCGGCATGGAGGACCCCGTCCTCCAGGTGATCGACGAGTCCGGCGGCGAGATCGTCTACGCGCTGAGGATCAAGGGGCAAGAGTTCCGCCCCAAAGTCTTCTCGAAAGGCAAGTACACCGTCAAGGTCGGCGAGCAAGGCGCGCGCATGCAGGTGCTCGAGGGGATCGAGGCCGTCGAGCCGGGGGAGGAGGCCGAACTGCTGGTCGACTTGCGGTGAGAGGCGCCATCGGCGGCGCCCCGAGACCATGGCCTCGCCCGCGGGCGACTCAACTCGGTTCGCCGACCTCGATCCACGCTCGCCGGCGCGACGACTCGTACATGGCATCGATCAGCCGCGTGGTCGCCAGGCTGTCGACGCCGTGGAATCGCGGCGGGCGCCCTTCGAGCACGGCCCGGACGAAATCGTCGATCAGCGGGAAGTGGGCGTTGCCGGGCCGGGGTACCGTTTCGACCGTGGTGCGGCCGGCGCGGGTGATCTCGATCGCGGGGCCGTCGCTTGGGACCATGCGGATTCGGCCCTCGGTGCCCACGACGTCGATCTCGTCGGCCCGGGCCCGGGTGTTCCAGTGGAACGAGCCGGTGAATTGCGCCCCGTGGGCCAACTCCATGAGCACGGCGACCGAGTCGTCGGTCTCGTAGTCGTGGATGAGGGTCTTCACGTCGGCCACGACGCGCCGGGGAAGCCCCAGCCACCAAGGCACGAGATCGAGCCGGTGGCAGCCCACGTCGCTGAGCACGCCCCCGCCGGCCGAGGCCCGGTCGGTGCGCCAGGCCCCCGGATCGCTCGGATCGGGGCGATACCAACCGCCGAGAGCCATGCGCACGAGCACGACCTGGCCGAGTTCGCCGCGATCCAGCGCGTCCTTGACCCGTTGGAACCGGTCCCAGAACCGCCGGTAATAGGCCACGGCCAGGCGCCGGCCCGACTCGTCGGCGGCGCGGCACATCGCGGCCGCCTCGCGCGCGTCCAACGCCATCGGCTTTTCGACCAGCACGTCCTTGCCGGCCTCCAGACACGCGATCGCCTGCGGCGCGTGCCGATGGACCGGCGTCGCCAGGTAGACCGCATCGACGCTCGGGTCGGCCAGCATCGGCTCGATCGAGGTGAACACCCTGTCGGGCGCGTAGGCTTCGAGATCGTCTTGTCGGGCCTTCGGATCGCGCGTCACACAGGCGTAAAGCCGGCTGTCGGGCTGATCGACGATCGCGGCGGCCACGCGCTTGCGCACGATGTCGCCCAGCCCCACGATCGCCCAGTTGACGCTTCGAGGATCGCCCACGTTGGCTCCGTCCTTTCGCTTGCACCATACGACCGGGCGGGCTCGGCCTCGCGTTCCGCGCGTCGGCCAAGTGGCCATCGCGTGCGGTCGCGTGGCGGTCTTGCGCGGCCCGGGAACGTCGTTCCACGCCCTCGAGAGAGACGGCCGAGACCGCGGGCATTCTCGGGCCCGGCGCGGGGACCTGTCAAGCGTTCGATGCCGAGGCCGCTGACCTCCGTGCGCGCGCGACGCCCTCTTGCGACAAACGCCCCGACGACCTAAGCTGCCGTTGCCAGGTGAGGATTCGATTTGCGAAAGACGATGCCAAGTTCGGACGTGGTGAAGGATTCCGCGATGAAACGCCTCGTGTTGCTCACGGTCCTGGCCTTCTGTCCCGCCGTCGCGGGCGCCGACGAGCCGGGAAAGCGTTGGGCCGTCGGCCCCGCGTCGCTCCGCCCGTTTTGGCGCTCGGAGACGATGGTGTGCGAAAGCGTTTTGTTCCTCCACGACGCCCCGGATGCGAGGCCGAGCGCGTCGCTGCTGTTCGAGCCCACGCGGATCGTGTGGGTGGGTAGTTCGTCGGGTGAGGTCACCTACGAAGGGGGCCGCGACTACCTGTGGAAGCCTGGGACCCGGCAGATCGTGCTGCCGCCGGGGTCGACGATCGTGTCCAAAACGCCTCAAGAGCTGCGCCGGCCCGCCGGGTCGCAGCGCCACGCCCTGACCCACCGCGATGGAAGCGGCGAGATCTTCTTCGGGGCGACCCACGAGTACCACGACATGCAGACGGCCGTCACCTACGAGCACCGTCCCGGCGAATGGGCCGGCCCGGCGCCGTCGTTCGCGGGCGAGCAATTGCCCCGGACCGTCAAGCGGTTGGCGCAAGGAGAGCCGCTGGGGATCGCGCTGTTGGGCGATAGCATCTCGACGGGTTGCAACGCCTCGGGTTGGGCCGGAGTGGCTCCCTTCCAGCCTCCCTATCAGGACTTGCTCGCACTCGGCCTCGAAGCCGCCTACGATGTGAACGTGACCCTCGAGAACTTCGCGGTTGGCGGCACCGATACGGCCTGGGGCCTGGCAAACGTCGGCAAGGTGATCCGGGCCAAGCCCGACCTGGTGATCCTGGCCTTTGGCATGAACGATGCCGCCCGGCGCCCGGCCGGGCAGTACCAGGCCAACGTCCGGGCCATGATCGACACGGTGCGCGCGGCGCGGCCCGAGGCCGAGTTCATCCTCGTGGCCACGATGCTGGGCAATCGCGACTGGACGACGCTGCGCCACGAGCTGTTTCCCCCGTACCGTGACGCCCTGGCGGGGCTCTGCGGGCCCGGAATCGCCCTGGCCGACATGACTTCCATCTGGGAAGAGTTGCTCAAACACAAGAACGACTGCGACATGACGGGCAACGGCGTCAACCATCCGAACGATTTCGGCCACCGCGTGTATGCCCAGGTTCTGTGGGCCCTGCTGATCCCCGAAGGGCAAGGCCTGGTGCGGGTCGAGGCCGAAGTGGTCGCGTTCCTGCCGCAGGCCCTGCACGACACCCATCAGGACGGAGGCTGGGCCACGTTCGACGGCGTCGAGTTGCGAATCCTCGCTCCGCCGAAGTGGCAAGGCAAGAGGCTCGTCGTTTACTGCACCCCCGGCAAGGAGACCCCTCTGTTCCACAAGTCCGGGGCGAAGTGCCGGTTCGAGATCGAAGAGGCGTGCCTGGTCGGGAAGTCGGTCGATCCCGGAACGGGCGACGCCCTCACGCATGTGCCGTTTGACGGGGCGTTGGTGGGGCTGGAGGAGGTTCCGTAAGCGCGAACCACCGTTTCACTCGCGATCGCATACGTCGGTGCGTCGGATGCAAGTTGAATTGACAAAGAAGGCCCGGGTGCGCCGGAGTTTTCGCGTGATTCTCGACGAGCGCGAGCACTCGGTCGAGTACCGCGGCGACGGCCCGGGATACGAAGCGGCCGTGGTCGACGGGCGCGTGGCCGTCAAGCAGCGCAGCCTGTTTCGCATGGCCCCCCTGTTCGAGTTCGACGTCGGCGGGCACCAGATGCGATTCGAGGTCGAATCGACGTTCTGGATGAATCTGTTCGCCTTCCTGTGGCCCGGGCACCTCCGCCGCTTCGCGTATTTCGTCGACGACTGCCTCGTGTATGAAGACCGCTTCGGACGGGAAGTGTCGTGAGAAGCGTGGGCCGCGCGATGTGACACGGGCAGAAGGCGATTCCCGAGTGTCGCAGGCGGGGCCCGATCGCTAGGCGGGTTTTCCGTTGCCCTGTTCCAACCCGGCGATCTTCTCGACGCGGCGCGCGTGCCTTCCGCCCTCGAACTCGGTCTTGAGCCAGATCTCGACGAGGCGATCCATAAGACGCTCGCCCAGCATGTCGCCCGACAGGCAGAGGACGTTCAGGTCGTTGTGCCGGCGGCTCATTTCGGCGGTCAGGTCGTCGTGGCAGGGGGCGGCGCGCACGCCGTGAAACTTGTTCGCGGCAATGGCCATGCCCAGTCCCGTGCCGCAGATGAGAATGCCGCGCTCGACTTCGTGCTGGCTGACGCGGCGGGCCACCAGGGCGGCGACGTCGGGATAGTCGACGTTGCCCTCGTCGTTCGTACCCACGTCGAGCACCTCGTGGCCGAGCCTTGCCAGCAGGTCGATGATCTTGCTTCGCAAAACAACGCCCCGATGGTCACTCCCGACCGCGATTCGCATCGTTCCGTATCTCCTGGCCGGCTCCGGCCCGCGCGGCAAATGCCCCCGCGCGAGCCTGACCGCAATCTCCCTTCGCAACAGCCTAGTCTACCGGTCGGTTCACGAGAATGCAACGACCGCCGACCACGAATTGGGGAAGATGCGCTCCCGATGCGAGCTTGTCGGTAAAAACATCTTCCTTACATGCGGTTGAGGTGGTGCTCATAGGCCCCTAAAGGTACTGCGCATCGGGCGATTCTTCCCCGGCCCAACCCGATCGAGGGGAAGGATTCGGCAAGTCGCCCATCCCGGCGAAGCCACGACGAATCGGTCGCGGCGTCGTCGGCCCGTGGGATTCCGCAACGCCGAGGCTTTCAGGGCCGCGTCCGCCAGCCCTGTTCGCCTTCGGGGAAGTGGCTCGTGTGCTTGACGCCGCGACGGGGTTCCGCCATCCAGGGGGCCACCGCGTCGCGCCAGCGAGCGTAGTGGGCCGTCTCCTTGTGGGCCGCGGCATCCGACTCGTTGCGATACACCTCGTAGAGGACGAAACGATCGGGATCGTCGGCCTGTTGAAGCACGTCGAATCGCAACGCCCCCGGCTCCCGGATCGTGTTCCGGGCGTTTTCGAGGGTGGCCGCGAGGAAATCATCGCGATTCTCGGGTTGGACGCGGACGTAGACGCACACAACGAGCATGATGACACCGGCTTCTGCGAATTCACGATCGAGTTGCCCTCATGGATACCCCGATGCCGGGGCGCCGTCAAGGCGGCCCGGCGATCCGCCTGGTCGGCTCGGATCGCCGGCCGGCACTGCGTCGAGCGGTAGCGGTAGGGTGCGTGCTTGCACGCACGCGCCCATCCCGCCAACGCCGTCGGACTACCTCCCGCAAAACGCCGTGCCCTGCCTCAGCGAATCGTTCGCGGGCTTGCGAGTGCCCGGTTTATGCGTCGCTCCCGTGCGTGCGTGCGTGCAAGCACGCACCCTACTCGACTTGCGAGTGCCCGGTTTATGCGTCGCTCCCGTGCGTACGTGCGTGCAAGCACGCACCCTACTCGACTGCGGACAAGGACCGACCACTTCGATTAGAATAGCGGGGCGGCCTGGAGAATCACGGCAGACGAAGGGGAGTTCCCGTCGGTTTCGAGGCGGGTTGACGCAAGACACGAATGGGAGAACATGACCGTGTTGGCAAGAACTCTGACGGTAGCACTTCTGGCGAGTCTTCTCTGGCCGGGCAGCGAGGCCCGGGCCTGTTACGCGGTGGTCGTGGGCCGGGAAGCCTCGGCCGACGGCTCGGTGCTCGTGGGGCACAACGAGCAGAACGGGGGCCGGCGCCTGCTGAATTTCCGCCGAATTCCCCGGCGCACCTTTCCCGAAGGGGCCACGGTCGAACTGGGCCGAGGCGGCCGGCTCGCGCAGGTCGCCGAGACCTGGGCCTTCCTCTGGAGCGAGAACCCGGGCATCGAGTTCAGCGACGGCTACCTCAACGAGTGGGGCGTCGCCGTCGTGAGCGACGGTTGTCCCACCCGGGAAGACAGCTACGACACCCTGGTCGCCCGCGGCGAGATCCGCCAAGGCGGCATCGGGTACATGCTCCGCCGGCTGGTGGCCGAGCGGGCTCGCTCGGCGCGGGAAGGCGTCGAGTTGGGGGGCCGGCTCGTCGAGCAGTTCGGCTACGTCCAGTCGGGACGGACCTACGTCATCGCCGATCCGAACGAGGCGTGGCTTCTGGAGGTGGTTTGCGGACGGCGTTGGGTGGCCCAGCGGGTGCCCGACGATGCCGTCGTGGTGCTTCCCAACGTCCACATCATCGACGAGGTGGATCTGGCCGACGATAAGAACTTTCTGGGGTCGCCCGACCTGGTCGAGTATGCCGTCCGGCGCGGCTGGTTTGACCCCGAGGCCGGCGAGGCGTTCAACTTCCGCCGGGTCTACACCGGGTCGCCGGGCGTGCCTCCCGACCCCCGGCGTCTGCGCGGACGGCAGTTGGTGGCCGGGCTTGCCGAACCCGAGCCGGCCGACCGGCCCCTGAAGTTCGGCATCAAGCCGGCCGAGAAGATGACCGTCGCGGCGGTCGTTGCGATCTTGCGCGACACGGGAGGAGCGCGGCCCCTGTGCACGCCGACAACCCAGGAAGGGGCCGTGTTCCAGCTTCGCTCGCGGTTGCCGCGCGAGATCGGCTGCATCTACTGGCGGACGACCGCCGCGCCCTGCACGAGCGTGTTGTTGCCGTGGTATCTGGGCATCACCGAGACGCCGCCCGAGTTCTTCCGGCCCGTGGAGATCGACGAGCACGTGTCGCTCGAACACCACTTCCGCCCGCCCCAGGGCACGTTCGACCCCGACCCGCGGTTGGCATGGTGGACCTTCAAATCGCTCCAGGATGCGGTCCTCGAAGACGCACCGAATCGGATCGGCGTGGCACGAGCCGCGTGGGACACTCTCGAAAAGCGGCTCTTGGAAGAGCAGCCGGCCGTCGAGCAGGAGGCCCTGCAACTCTGGCAGACCGACCGCGACGCCGCCCGGCGGCTCCTGACCGAGTACTGCACGGGCGTGGCGGGTCGGGCCGTCGACGAGGCCCGAATCCTCACCGAGCGATTGGCCGGCGCGCACGCGGCGCCGTGAGGCACCGCACAGGGCCGGTTCGTCGCGCACGCGGCGGCCTCGACCGCCCGGTCAGGCGACAACGACCGTCTCGTTGATCACCTCCGACACGCCGCGCAGCCGCGACACCGTCTCCTGGGCAAGTTGCTTGTGGTAGAAGCTGGGAACCGGTCCGCGCAGAAAAAGCACCCCGTCGGCGTACTCGCACGAAACGCGCCGCACGGTCGCATAGGGGCTCGTTCGCAGGCGTGCCCTGGCTGCCTCGGTGATTTCGTAGGGTCCGTGTTGATCGCTCCGACCTGCCTTGGTCGCCTCCGCCATGCTTGAAAACTCTCCCTGAATCGTGTTGTGGATCGACCGCCCTTGGGTACCGGGACAACCGGTCGGGCGGTGCGTGGAACTTCGCGGACGAGGGCGAGAACGCCAACTCGTGGTGAAGCCGCTCAGCAAAAGGCGTGATGCTGGGAAGGACTGCCCCCACAGGACGCTGAGCGAGCGAACGCACAATGGTATCAGCTTTTCGTCGGTAGTCAATGGCCCCCGAATGAGCGGGTCAGTTTCGCCGGTCGACCAGGAACCACGAATTGTCGGCCACATAGAACAGCGGGTGATACCGGTTACGGAACACGTGCCTCGCGAGTCGTCCGGGATACCAGACCAGTTGGATCGAGACGCTCCACGATTCCTCCGACTGGCCGCCGCCGCGCGGTCCCTGCTTGGGGTACAGGCAGGTGAAGTTGTTCTCCAGGGCCCAGTTCGTGCCGAGAGGCACCGTACCGTCCAGGCCGCAGATCACGTCGCCGTTGCCGCTGAGCCCGGCCCAAAGTCGTCCGCGTCCGCCGCCGGTGAACCGCCGCCGGTAGAAGAGGGCGAACAGGTCGGTCGGGTCCAACAGCGTGTCGAATTCTCCCAGCCCGCTTACCGATTTCTTGCTCACCCCGTAGGCGCCCCAGTAGCCGATCTCGCGGAAATCGCCGAGCACCAGGGCGGTCTCGGAGCGGATCTGGTAGAGCGTCGAATCGTGATAGTAGCTGTCGTAGAACACGTCGAAGGCGGTTCCGCCCTGCAATCCGCTGCCCAAGGGGCGGCGAAAGATGCCCGCCGTGAGAAAGACCTGGTTTCGATCGGCGACGTCGAAATCGGGCACGGCATCGCCCTCGGCGGTCTGGCTGCCCGAAAAGTTGCTGTGGACCGCCTGGAAGCCCACCTGGTAGCCGTATCCCCAGGGATCGCCGAGCGGTCCGGCCCAGTTCAAGCCTTCGTGAAAGCCGAAATTCCCGTTGCGCCCCAGGTCGGTGGGCCCCTTGAACCCGTGCACTCCGGCGAACAGTTGCAGGCTGCTGGCCGACACGGCAATATCGTTTTCCTCGCCGAGGAGGACCGGGAGATCCGGTCCCGAGGCCGGATACGTATCCTCGCCATCCTGCCAGGGGATCATCCGCGGCGTTTCCTGCCCTACCACCGGGCTGCGACCGACGAACGGTTCCGGCACGGCTGCGTCGCCGACGACGTGGTCGGGCGAGCCGGGCGATTCGTCGCCCGAGGGCGGTTCGGCGACCAGGGGCTGCGACGCGGGGAAGAGGACGGGCCCCTGTTCGCGCGTCGCCCGCCGATCGGCCACCGCCGGGGCATCAGGCCGCTCGGGCCGCCAAACCGGCCTGCCGCGTCGGACGGACGCGAAGTCGGGGTCCGGCTCCGCGGCAAGGGCCCCCCAGGCAGCCAGCAGGGCCCAGCCACCGCATGCTCCGACGAGAACGAGATGCCGGCACCGGGGCATGAGCCGCCCTTGCCTGGGGGGGGGGGAACAGCCAACGCGGCGCGTATGTAGCCGAAAACCCGCCGCCGATCAATAGGAAATGCGAGCGCCCTCAAAGTGCAAGTCATTGGCGCCGCGAAAGATGCGCTTCAGGCGCCCACCTTGCACGCAATCGGGAACCGGGTCGATCCAGAAAGAAAGCCCGCGGGTGGGGAGCCGCGGGCTTGGGGGAAAGGGCAGGAAGGGCAGGAAAGGGCAAGAAAGGGCAGTTCTATTTCACCAGGCGCACCTGGGGATGGGTGATGATTTGTTCGACGAGGTCGCGGAGTCGGTCTTCGCAGTCGGCCCCGCGCCCGCCGCGCGGAGCATGACCGTCGGCGCCGGCCGTGCCGCCAAGGCGGGCCACGCGGTCGACGAAGTCGTCATCGGCGCCCGCCCCGACGCCGACCGCGAGAACGCTCCAGCGGAGCGAGCGCATCTGGTCGACCTGCATCAGCGCGGCATCCGGGGCGTATCGGCCGTTGCGGTGGAACGCGCCGCTGGGATGGTCTTCCGCGTAGCCGGCGATCTCGGACGGACTGCTCACGTACAGATCGGGGGCCCCGGCGGTCAGCAGCACCACGACCTTGGCGCTGGTCAGGCGGCCGCGGCCTCCCTGCGCCGTGGGCTGCAGATGCTCGCGTGCCGCGATCAACCCCGCCTCCGTGGCCCTCGAGGCGCCTCGATGACCGACGGCCTGGAGGCCGGCGCAAACCTCCATCGCCGAATCGTAGTCGTGCGTGAGCGGCTGCTCGATCACGGGCCCGCCGTCGTTGAGGCGGTCGAAGGCGATGATCGCGACCCGGTCGCGCGGCGCCGAGCCGGGGGCCGCGGCGTTGCGCCGTTTGATGACATCGAGGGCCGCGATCAGGGCCCGCCGCGCCGCGTGCATGGGCTGCGCGCGCGGCGGAAAGGCGAACGTTCCGCCGGCCGTCTCCTCGCGGTGCCATGGACAGTCGGGGCTGTGCTTCGACAAGGGAACGTACGCGCGCCCATCGGGCTTGAGATCTCGGCCGTGATCCATCATGAACTGGACATAGGTCATATAGCCTATCTGACCGCGGAACCGTCCAAGCCCCTGCGAGGCGATCGGGCCCGGGTCGATGAGGTAGTCGAGGTAGGCCGCCCAGTACTCGTGGTGGGCGTCGCGGTCGGCCGAGGGCCGGGCGCGGGGCATCAGCCGAGCGATCTGCCCGTCGATGATCGCCTTGTAGGCTTTTCGCCTGCGCGTCGCCTCGTCGTCGCCGGCGCGGATTCGATACGCCTCGGAAACGTCGGCGCGCGCCAGCGGTCCGCCGTCGCGGATCAGTTCGACGTAGGCGTTCTCGTCCGGAGCAACGTCCCACGGCCGGCCGACGTGTTCGAGCGCGCCGGGGTAGGGCCCGAAGCCGAAATCGTCGAACACTTGCTGCATCGGCGCGTCAGCGATTTCGGGATACCCCGACGCGCCGAAGGCGTTGTCGAGGGCCCCAGCGCCCCGGCATGGTTCGGTTTCGTCGTTCATCGCGCCCGACAGATCGACCACGAAGGCGATGTCGCGCGGATCGACGGCCGCGACGGCCTGGACCGGCGCCTCGAACGGCGACGCGCCGAAAAGGCGGGCAACGAACGATGCGGCTTCGCCGTCGGCGCCGGTATCGGCCCGGGCCGTCACGCGCACGGCGTTTCCCGCACCGGTCGTCGGAGTGAACCGGCGAGTCGCGTCGTCCCACGACCCCAGCTCGACCTCGGCGGGGTCGAGATCAACCGGACGTCCTCCGGCGCGATGATATCCCGCGTGCTGCCGCGCGGCGGCCAGCGCGGGCGCGCGGCCTTCGGCCACCTTCTCCGCGGCGGCCAGCGCCGCCGTGTCGGCGGCGGCCTGGAGTTGCACGCGAACGAAGTAGACGTATCCCAGGTCGACGGCCAGGGCAACCAGCCCCAAGGCCGCGGCAAGGAAGAAGATCAGCAGCGACAGCGCAGTGGCTCGCCGGATCGGACTGCGGTCGTGGTCGGTTCGGTTGCTCATGAGACCCCTTCCCTTCGGCTCGCGACAAGGCAGGACGGCTCGCGCTGGGCACAAGGCGCCGACTCCGTTCCACCACACCCCGGCCCGCCACGGCACCGGCGCGTTGACGGGACACGTGAAAGTGTTGGTCTCGAAACGTCTTGCGTCAAACCGGATGGGAAGGGGAGTCGCCCAGCGTGCGATGCGAGTCGCCGCGGCAAGAAACCGCCGGTTCGGGGTTGTCGCGTTCCTCGGCCAAAGAGGCCGGGCAAGCGGGCACGTCGGGTCCGAGAAACGGCACGGTGCCCTTCCGCAAGTCGGCGGCTCGAAAGCCCCCGGAGCGCAAAGAAAGGACGCGAGTGACGAGGCGCAAGCCGACACGGCAACTCTCCCTGGAGGGGGTTGCGAACTTCGGCAGCCTGGCGAGCTCGTGACCGAGCCCCATGGCTTTGCGTCCCGACCTCGCGGCCGGTTTGCCTTTTTCGGTTGCAGGCGGGACGACTCGATCCGGCGCGTCCCGCTATAGATTACCTAGGTCGAATTCGGCCCGGCGTCAAATCAAGCGGCGTCCGACCGGCGAGCGAATCGCTCGGCCTGGGCCACGACGTCGAGCCCGACCCGTTCGTTCCAGGCGGTCATGAGCCGGCGATAGATCGGCCCGGGCAGGCCTTGAGCGACGGGTCGCCCGTCGAATCGGGTGACGGGCAACAGGCACAACGGCGTGCTGGTGAGCAGGACCTCGTCGGCCGAGGCCACGTCGTCGGGGCGCAGATCGCGCTGCGACGTCGGAATACCGAGTGCGCCGGCCAACTCGAGCGTTTGCGCCAGGCTGATTCCCGGCAGCACTTTGGCCCGGGGGGGCACGATCAGGCCCCCGTCACGAACGACGGCCAGATTGGCCGTCGACGCCTCGGTGACGAATCCCTCGCGATCCAGCAGCAGTGCCCGGGCGCCGGGCTCGACGGCGTCGGCCTGGGCGTCGGCCAGATAGTAGTGCATGCGGCTTCGGCATTTGAGGCTTGGCGGCCACGATCGCGGCGACACCTGTTCGACGTCGGTGGTCACGAGGGCCTGGCCCGTTTGGTACTTTTCGGCCCAAAGATGGAACGGGAGCTGGTAGGTGTGCAGGCAGACGGTCGGTTCCCGAGGCTCCGAGCCCGCGTAAGCCGGATAGGGCCCCGGCGTGACCACGATCGACAGTCCCAGGTCGTCGCCCGGCGCCAGCAGGCGATGGTTGCGCGCGACCAGTTCCCGGGCGATCTCGGCGAGGCGATCGCTTGCTAGGCGGGGATCGACGCCGATCACTTCGAGCGACCGTTCGAGGCGGAGCAGGTGGTCTTCGAGCCGGAAGACGCGCCCGCCGAAAGTGCGCAATTGCTCGGCCACGGCGGCCCCGAGGACGAATCCCGAATCGGTCAGAGAAATCGCGGCCGAAGGGGCGGGCAGAAACCGGCCGTTGAGATAGGCTTGCGGTTGATCCATGCCCCCAATTGTGCCGGAAGCGCCGCGAGCCGGCAAGCCGCTACCGCGTTGCGGCCACCTCCGGCGAATCTCCCAGGGCGTAGGCGGCCAGCCGGGATCGCAAGCTCGATGAACGCATGTAAGCGCACCAGTCGTGATTGCGTCCGACCGAGCACTCGAGTCGCAGGGGCTCGATCTTGACGCGTTCGTCTTGCAGGCAGGCCAATCCGGCGGGCCCCGTGCGGCCGAGCGCCTCGGGGCGTCGCGACCGATCCATGAGGCGGTACCATTTGAGCACGGGGTCGCAGGCGTTCTGGGTCAGCAGCAGCCGGTCGAGCGCGCCCAAGGCGAGATCGTTTCGCCGACCCGGCAGCAGCCAATCGTTGTCGATGGCGGCGGCCACGAGGACCGCCCGAACCGTGCCGCCCGCGGGCGCGTCGGGCGATTCGGGCAGGGAGCGCCCGGCCACCCGGCCTCCCGCGCAGAGTTGCAGCGCCCCGGTAATGACGCGGGCGCCGAAGCTATATCCGACCAGGCATCGCGGCACCTGGGGGTCGCCCCGGCGGAGCCAGGAGGCGAGGTAGTAGCTTTCGACGTCGCTGCGGCGCGCCTTGACTTGGACGTCGTGACGATGGCCGCCACGGATGCGGTCGGCGGGCCACGACCAGATGACGAGCCGGAACGGGCGGGCGCCGGCCAGGGCGCGGTAGACGGCCCACCCGTCGCGCACGGCCTGGTGCCGATCGGCGCGGTTCCCGTGCACGAACACGCAGGCCGGCACGGCCGGATCGTCGGTGGCGTAGAGGGCTTGCGGATCGGAGGACGCCCAATCGCCGTCGTCGTCCAGGCGCCATACGCGCAGCGCGTCGAGGCCGTCGGCGGGCGCCGACCAGGGAGCTCGGCGCGTGCTGATGAGCCAGACGTCGCGAGGAGCCCGCGCCAGGGCGCTTTGGCCGACAACGACGCTGTAAACGAGAACCGCGGCCGCGGCCGCGTGCCTGAGCCGGTGTGCGAGGTGCATGGGTGTGTTCCGTCGTTGCCTTGGATTCCGGTGTCGATCGAAGGGCGCGCCCCCGATCGCCTCGGCGGCGCGCCGTCTCTCGCGGTGGAATCGTTGCAGGCCGTCTCACTCCTCCGACCGGCGATAACCTGTAGCGGGTCGGAAGACTTTGGTGACTCCTTACTAGTGTAGCCCAGGTTTTGCCGTGCGCGCTGAAAAAAGGCCATCGCACCGGTTTCGAAAAAAAGGCGCTGCTGCATTTGCACATCAAGCGGCGTGGTGTAGAGTTGTTTGCCCCCCTCGGCCCGCGATCCCGCGGGCGGTATTCGCGGGCCGTTCCACTGGGCAAGTTCGGAACGGAAGACGGCCCTTCTGCGACAGGAGAACGAAAGAATGAAGAAGCTGCTTGCCCTGACCGCGGTCCTCACGTTGACGGTCGGCAGCCTGGGTTGCCAGTGCGACTGGTTTCGACGCGGCATCCTCTTTCCGCGGGCTCAGGAGGTCCCGGTCTACAATCCCTGCGACCCGTGCGATCCCTGCACGATTTGCGACCCCTGCGACCCGTGCCTTCCCAGCACCTGCGCTCCCGGGGGAGCCGCGACGTCGGCTCCCATGGTGCTTCCCGGGCCGTCCTAGAGTTGCTGGGCCCCGCGATCCCGCCGACTATCCTCCCGGCCCCGACCTTCCCGGAGCCGGCCGTGCCATCCTGAACGCGGCTGGCTCCGGAGGGCGGGCAGAACGCGCTCACGGCGCATACCAGAACGAGCGCCAGTACGCGCGTTCCACGGCGTAGACGTCGACCGGGTCGTCGGAGCCCAGGTCGTCGGGCAAGAACCCGAACCGTTGCATCTCGCGCACGTAATGCCGGTTGGGGCGGAAATCGGGATCGTCGAACCGCTTGCCCCGCTCCAGCGCTGCCGCGGCCGCCTTGATGGCCTCGAGGATTTCGCGGTAGTCGGGGTCGCCGGCGTCGGCGAAGACGCCGGGCGAGCACAGGCCCAGTCCGCCCGCCGCCCCCGACAGCGGCGCCCGCACGAGCAACGATTTCGCGGGGCGCGAGAGGTTGCAGAGCGATTGGTGCGGGCCGGCTTCGCCCGCCTTGAAATAGGCCATCCGGCGGATGAACGTGATCTCGTCCACGTCGGCGATCAGCGGCTGGGCCGGCCCGCGCGCGCCGAACTGGAGGTGGACCATCGGCTTCATCGCGGGATAGGGCTCGACTTCGCGGGCGTGGCAGGGCCCGCAGCGGCGCTCGATGGTCTCCGTGGGATACTGCACGGGGTACATGCCCGAACCCAACGCCGCGTAGGTGCCGGGATAGGTGGCGCCGCTGTCGATCCACAGGCGCACGATCGTGCGCTCGCGGGGCGAGAGCCTCGCCTCGTAGTGGCTGCCGTCGAGGAGCCCCATCAAACGGCTGGCCGCGCTGCCGATGGTGCGCGGCGCCTGGTTGCCGTGGGCGTTGCGCCCGTCGACGAACAGGCCCTCTTTGACGAGCGTCCAGTAGCTGACCGAGAAAAGCGGCGTGCGGTCGCCCGTCAGGTCGATCCGCCCTTCCCACCGGTCGGGGTTGTGGCACGCCACGCAGTGCTTGTCGAGGATGGGCTGGACGTCGCGAGGGAAGTCGAGCACCTCGGACACGCCCGCAATCGGCTCGACGCGGCTCGGCGGCCGCTCGAGCGCCGCCAGCCCCGGGCGGAAATGGGGCGCCTGAAGCCGCTTCTCGTGGCATCCGACGCACCCGGTCGTCTCGCCCGGCTGCACGGTCACGAAGCTCTGCATCCGCTTGACCGACTGATCGTCCTCGTCGAGAGCCACGAAGAAGAGCGACCGCAGGGCGGGCAGCTCCATCGAGGCCGAGCCGTCGGGTTCGACGGGCACGGTGCCCAGAACGCGCTCCAAGGCAAACGTGCCCCCGACGTTCAAGGGCTCCTGCCCGCCTGAGAAGTTGATCGGCTTGGGCAACTGCTCGAGCACGAGCAGCTTCTTGATCTCGCCGCGGCGCACGCCGGCCATGTTGCGGCCCTCGTAGACGTCTTCGAGCACGAGCCGGCCCGTCTCGCGCGCCAGGTCGACGTGCGAGGCAAGCTGCGGCTCGCGCGGGCGCGGGCGAAGGGGCCGCGGCTCGTGGCATTCGAGTGGCCCCGGCGGCGGGGCGTAGATCGGTTCGGTGCGGCCCTGGCCGTCCATGACGTGAATGCCGGCGCGATCGGCCACGAGGAAGCAGTCTTCGGCGATCGGATAGGGGTCGCGGAACGACCGCTTCGGGTCGCCGATCGTCACGAGCGAATCCAAATCGTCGGGCCCCTTGCCGGGGTCGATGACGGCCACCGCGCCCATGTGCTCGGGCCGGCCGTGCCCCGGCGAAAGCGAGAGCACGACCCGGTTGGTGCGCGGGATCGGCTTGGCGTCGATGAACACGCCCCCCGGGTTCTGGTTGCCGTAATAGACCATCACGTTCGTGCCGTCGGGGTTGACCGTCCAGAGATGGTGAAACACGAGCTGGTTGCGGTCGACGTACTCCCATCGCGTGTAGAGGACGCGGCCGTCGGGCAGCATCCAGGGCGTGTTCTCGTGCTCGATGTTGCTGGCCACCATGCGCACGTTGCTTCCGTCGGCGTCGCAACGATAGAGCACGGCCACGCGCGTGCGCCAGCAGGGCACGAACCGCCGGCATCGGCTCGAACAGAACATGATGCCGCCGTCGGGCAGATAGGTCGGCTCGATGTCGTCGTCGGGCCCGTCGGTCCGTTGCACCAAGCCGGTCCCGTCGACGCCGATCTCGTAGAGATGATAGGTCCGCTCGCCGCCCTTGCGATACGCGAAGACGATCTTGTCGCCGTCGTAGTGCACCTGGGGATCGCGGATTCCTCCCCGGGCGTCCTCGAGCAGCACGCGGAGCCTGCCGGTGCGCAGGTTGAGCCGGCACAGACGCGCCCCCTCGCCGTAGGCCCACCAGACCTCGTCGTGCGAAAAGGCGACGTTTCGCGCGTAGGGCGAATCGTCGCAATAGTGGCCGAAATTCGCGTACCAGTGGTCGCGGCCCGAAATCCGCTCGGCGAACACGATCTCGTCGAAGCCGGCCATGGGCCCCTCGAGGGCCGAGCGGAGCATCGGGCCGGGATCCCACACCGGCGGTGGAGGCTCGGGCTCGGCGGCCAGCAAGTTCT
>Ga0334898_1000936_pt1 | contig 38616 bp, 40 predicted proteins | sample GraSluR3_MG_10_FD_207228 | JGI IMG/M metagenome (GOLD analysis project Ga0334898, IMG submission 207228) | Sludge microbial communities from methane-producing bioreactor in Wageningen University, Netherlands - Granular Sludge_3_08-R3 | ecosystem: Engineered > Bioreactor > Anaerobic >... | reverse complement strand
GACAAGATCATTGCATAAGGAGGGCGAAAGATGGCACATAAGAAAGGTGGCGGTAGTTCCCGCAATGGTCGCGACTCCAATGCCCAGAGACTGGGTGTGAAGCGCTTTGGTGGACAGTTGGTCAAGGCAGGTGAAATCCTTGTTCGTCAGCATGGGACTAAGTTCCATCCTGGTGAGAATGTAGGCCTCGGTTCCGATTATACGTTGTTTGCAAAAGCTGAAGGTACCGTGCTGTTTCACAGTCGGAAGAACCGGAAGTACATCAGCATCGTAACTGAGTAAGTAAAAAGTAGAAGAAAACGAGATAATGTTTGGATTTTCAGACGAAACCTATCTTGATGTTGCCTCCGGAAACGGGGGCAACGGTTGTGTATCCTTCCGAAGGGAAAAATATGTTCCCAAGGGAGGCCCTGATGGCGGCGACGGCGGCCGTGGTGGGGATGTGGTATTCGTCGTCAAACATAATCTGAGAACCTTGGCCCATCTCAAATTGGTACGCACCTACCGTGCGGAGAATGGAAAGAACGGCCAAGGAGATCGTTGTTATGGACGCGATGGTGCAGATATAGAGATACCTGTTCCTCCAGGAACGGTGATCAAGGATGCCCAGACTGGGGAGATTCTCAAGGATCTGACCGACGAGGAGCGGTGGGTATTTCTCAAGGGTGGCAGGGGAGGCCAAGGCAATTGGCACTTCCGTACCGCCACGAGGCAGGCACCCCGTTTTGCCCAACCAGGGGAGAAGGGGGAGGAGCTGCGAGTTGGTGTTGAATTGCTTGTCATAGCCGACATCGGATTTGTAGGCTTTCCCAATGCAGGTAAGTCCAGCTTGTTGAATATTCTGACCAATGCCCGTACCAAGGTGGCAGGGTATCCCTTTACCACCAAGATTCCTCAGTTGGGAATGATGCGATACGATGAACATGATATTGTGTTGGCCGACATACCAGGTTTGATAGAAGGAGCTAGTAAAGGCTCTGGAATGGGGATCAAGTTTCTCAGGCACATCAGCAGAACCAAAGGACTGGCTTTTCTCATTGATCTAAGTGATGAGCGATATCTTGATGCCTATGATATACTATGCAAGGAACTGGAGGCGTTCGAACCTGAACTGTTGAAAAAGCATCAGGTAATCATCGGAACAAAGACTGATGAACCAGGAACTGGACCGCATCTGGAAGAACTGAAGCAGAAGTATGCAGACAAAGAGGTTATCGGCCTCTGTGTGTATCTGGATCAAGGAGTTGATGACGTTAAGCATGCATTCATCCGGATGGTAGAGAGGCAGGAATCAGCAAAAGAAGTATCTGTTGCTGACGAAGGTGGTTTTACTACTACCGTTGATCATGATGCTTATTATCCAGAGGATCCGAAAGAGCTATAGGAGGAGACCTTGGCAGAAGCAGTACCCACTGCCCTTGTGGGAGGCAGTTTTGACCCGGTTCATCTCGGCCATCTGCACTTGGTACATACGGTGGCTTCCTCCACCTCATATAGACGATTTATCTTTGTCCCGGTAGCCCGGAACAACTTCAAGCGGGATGCTAATCTGGCTTCAGCTGAGCATAGGATGCGAATGCTCAACTTGGGTTTCGCTGCCTACCCGAGACTTTATCCTCAAGATCCTGATATGGAATTTATCGTTGACGACTGCGAGGTAAATCGTGGTGGAATATCCTACACCTATGATACCGTTAAACACCTCTACCTCAAGTACAACATCAAGGGACGGCTTGCAGTGGTCATGGGTGATGATTTGCTCGGCAATCTGCAGCAATGGCATGCCTATGAGGATCTCAAGGAGTTGGTGACTTTTGTTGTCATAAAGCGAGAGGGGGAAAACACTCCCTTCAGTGATCTCGCAGCAGATCTTGTGTATCTAGAGAATCCACGTGTTGAAGACAGTTCAACGCAGATACGGGAGGCGGTGCAGACGCTCGGTGCAGAGGATTCACTACCCAAAGATATTGCAACATTGATGCCTGAGGAGGTAGCTCACTATGTCGAGTCATTTCGACTCTACCGCACTTGAGCAAGAGCTTGCAAAGATTTTACCTCCCCAGCGATATCAGCATAGTGTAGCTGTGGGTGAGACCTGTGTGCGTCTACAGCATCAATACCAGGAGAAATTTGATGAGCAAGAGCTCTATCAATGTGGTTTGATGCATGACATTGCACGAGATTGGAAAGTCTCTGCGCTTACCCAGTTTGCTGAAGAACACCAGCTATCGTTGGAAAAGGAAGAGAGGGATTTTGCTGTTCTGCTGCATGCTCCAGTGGGTGCTGCTTTGCTTGAGGAGCGGGGTTTTCCCAAACAACTTTGTATTGCAGTCCGTTATCACACGATCGGGAGCATCCACATGGGGAGAATGGGCTTGGTACTCTACATTGCCGATTATATCGAACCGAATAGGATGCATCTTGATGATGGGGATCGAGCATCCTTGCTTGGCGAGCCGACGCTTGAGGCGTTGTGTATCAGAATCTTGGAAGCTGAAAGTATGCATTTGCGTTCCAAGGGGAAAGAGATTACACATTCAGGGTTGGCGCTGCGTACGTTGCTCAAGGAAGGTGGCAGGCTGTGAGAAGAACGGGATTGCTTCTCATGATTCTGGGAGTACTCTTGTTTGTTGGATGTGCTCATGATCCGTCCACTGCATATTACGGATTGTTTGAGGATGAGGCAGCCATAATTGCTTTCGAGGCAGGAGACACCCTGTTTATGGTTGTCTTGCCGTGGTCATTGATCTCAAAACACGCTGAGCAGACAGATTGCAGCCCTGCTGAGGTGTTGCAAGAGCTGGGAGGGATGGAACCCCAGCTGGTTGTTGAAGGAGAGGGGAGAGAGCTCGTAAGGATTCGTGACCTCCTGACCACCCTTGCCGTTGATACAACTGATCGTACACTCCGGGAGGTGGATGGTCAGGCACGTTTGGAGGCGCTTAAAGCGGGCGCTCCCTACTTGAGGAAAACTGGTTTGGCAGATACACTTTCCCACACCTGTCCAGGCTTGGATGCATTCTCATTGTTGCAACAAATAGAGCAATTTCGTGTGTACGATCTGAGAAGTGTATTTAAAGAAGACACAGTTGTTGATTGGCAGCAATTGAAAAGCCATATGACTCTGTATCTTAAGCAGATACGGAATACACGATGAAGAAACGTAAAGAAAGAAACGTAGGAGTTTGTAGGAATGAATGATTTGGTACAGGCCAATGCAAATGCTATCGGCCAGTTTCTGGAAGACCATAAGTGCAAGGATGTAAATATCCTTGATGTATCGCAGGAGTGCTCATGGGCGGACTGCTTCATCATTGCAACGGTAAGCAGTGTGGGGCACCTGAGGGGTGTAGCCCATGAACTGTGGGGTGCTTTGAACGACCTTGGTTTGGAAGTGAGCAACCGGCACAAGAAACCGGCGGGTGATGGTTGGGAACTCATCGATTGTGGTGATATCATCATCCATTTGATGAGTAGTGAGCTCAGGGATTTCTATTCCCTTGAGAGGCTCTGGCAGAAGAGAGAAGAAGAAGAGTAGGCTACTCCTCAATATTCTCCCGTATCTTGATGATGGTCTGGGTGATGGTGTCAACAATGGGGTCCTGCTGGTTCATCAAGTGGGTGAACAGCTTCTGGATGGCATCATACCCCTGCCTCTTGGGTTGTTGGCAGATGGTAAACGTAATAACCCCTTCTTTTACCAGTGATCTGGTTATTGGAACATCATCAAAACTGAATATTCTCAGTGAATCCTGTCTGCCAAGGTCCTTCACTGCCTGACATGCTCCTTGAACACCTGTAGCTGTCAGATAGATGCAGTTGATATCTTCATGTTGCTCAAGGCAAGCACGGGTTCTCTCATAGCCAATGGTGTCATCATCAAGGCTTTCTACAGTATCAATCACAACATAGTCTGCTCCGTGTTCTTGCAACCCCTCGATGAAACCTCGGATGCGTTCTTGGTGACCTTTCATGTTAAAGGAACCGGTAACGATGAGAACACGTTTTTGTGTCTTGCTACACAACTGTAAGAGACCACTGGCAGTTTTCCCTTCAAGATAGTAGTCAGGTCCTACATAAAAAAGGCGGTGTGAACTGTCAATATCTGTATTCACCGTCACCACAGTTGTGCCACTTTCTGCAATCCTGTCGATGGCATCAATAACTGGTTGCACATCAAGTGTTGTTACGCATACTCCATCATAATGCTTTGCTTCCAGATGCTTGATTTCCTTTAGGTGTGCATTTAGGTCGAAAGATTTGATCTGGGTTATATCAAGGATTACTCCAAAGTCACTCAACTCACGTTCTGCTTGGCGGAAGCCTGCGATGACATCATCGAAGAAAGGGTTCCCAATACTGGGTAAGAGACATCCAATCCGGAGAGGTTGTTTTCTTCTTGCAAGCACTTTCCCAGCAAGGTTGGGGGTGAATCCCATTTCATCAGCGATAGCCTGTACTCGTTTGGCAACCTCTTCATTCACCCCTTTTCGTTTATGGAGAACCCGGTCGACGGTCCCACGCGAAACTCCTGCCTCTTTTGCGATGTCTCTAATTGTAACAGCCATGGTAGTCCTTTTGCTTGAGGATAATGCTGACAACGTTGCATGCGCAAGTGTCCTCAGTTGGATTTTACCCGCTTTTTGCTCAAAACATCAAATACCACTGCAGCAAGGACAACAATACCCTTGACTGCCTTCTGCCAGTTCGCATCAATTCCGAGTATTGACATGCCATTGTTTAGGACACCCATGAAGATGGCTCCGATAATTGCTCCTCCAACGGTACCAGTTCCACCGTAAGCTGAAGCTCCTCCTATGAAGCAGGCACCGATGGCATCCAGTTCATAGTTGGTTCCTGCAGTAGGGGCAGCAGAGTTGAAGCGGGCTACTCCCACCAGTGCCGCTACTCCGGCTAGAAACCCCATATTTGCATAGGCAAAGAAGAGTACCCGATTGGTGTTGATACCTGAGAGTTTTGCTGCCTTTTCGTTACCACCCAATGCGTAGAGATGTCTTCCTGGAACACTGCGTGAAGTGAAATAACTGTATCCAAGGACGATTACGGCAAGAAGTATCAGTACAACAGGGATTCCTTTGTGCTGACCAAGTAAGCTTGCCACCAAGAGAATGGCGGCTGAAAGGAAAACGATTCGTGCAATGGTGTAAGCCAATGGTTCAATCTGATACCCTTTTTTCTTCTTTGTTTGTCGATTGAACAGTGTATAGGCTATTACAACCAAGCAGATAATCACCCCAAGGACGAATGTGATGGTAAACACCCTCGCCTTGTCATCAGTGTTTGGCAGGAAGCTATTGAAATACCTGAGGTACTCTTCTGGGAAAGGAGAGATGGTGAGCCCATTAAGAATGATGAGCGCAACCCCTCTCCACAGAAGCATCCCTGCCAAGGTGGTAATAAAGGGAGGGATGCGTACATAGGCAATCCAAAAGCCTTGCCAGGCACCGATTGCCAACCCTGTGAGCAAACAGATGAAAATCGAAAAATATATATTCCAACCGAGGTTCACGATCAACGTTCCTGCCAAAGCACCAACCAAGGCGACAACAGAACCGACTGAGAGGTCAATGTTTCCACCGGTAAGAATACAAAGCAACATTCCTGTGGCAAGAATAACCACATAGGAGTTCTGGCTAATGAGGTTTGAGATGTTCGCTGGGACGAAAAGAGAACCTCGTCCACTGGCGCTGATCAAGCCGTTGAAGAGAATCATTGTTGCGATGAGGACTAAAAGCATGGAATTCTTCTTCATAGAATCCTTGATCCCGAGGCTATGTCTCATGATGTTTTTGCTCCTTTCTGATTCTGAATAATACATGTCATAATTGCTTCTTGGCTTGCTTCAGAGCCAAGCATTTCTCCAACAATTCTTCCTTCACTGAGCACATAGATTCGGTCACAAATGCCGAGGATCTCAGGCATTTCGGAAGAGATGACAAGAATGGATTTCCCTTCTTCAGCCAATTGATTGATGATGGTATAAATTTCATATTTTGCACCAACATCAATGCCTCTCGTTGGTTCATCAAGCAGGAGGATTTCTGGTTCCGTAAAGATCCACTTGCCCAACAGCACTTTCTGTTGGTTGCCTCCCGATAGATTGTTGACATCTTCGAGCACAGAGGAACATTTTGTTCCCATCTTTGCCACCATGTCCTTGGATACCTGCATCTCCAAGTCAGGATCAATAATCTGATGGTTGCTGATCGCCTTCAGGTTTGCGAGGGTGGTGTTCTCCATAATAGGCTTGGAGAGGATCAGGCCATTGGTCTTGCGATCCTCTGTGACATAGGCAATTTTGTTGTCAATTGCCTGTTGTACGGTATTCAGATGTACTTCCTTTCCATTGATGCGAACAGTTCCACTGATGTCCTGACCGTAACTCTTTCCAAACAAGCTCATGACAAATTCTGTTCGGCCTGCACCCATCAAGCCGCTGATGCCCACCACTTCCCCTTTGTGGAGATTGATTGTAATGTCATCACAAATTTTCTTTCCTTGGTTGATTGGGTTGTATACCGTCCAATGCTCAACCTCAAGACTTACTTCCCCAATTTTTATATTCCGCTTGGGGAACCGGTCTTCAATACTACGCCCAACCATTGCCTTGATAATCTCATCCTCAGCAAAAGCTTTTTGTTCCTTGTCCATGGTGGTGATGACCTGGCCGTCACGGATGACGGTGATCCTATCGGCAACATAGGAGACCTCATTGAGTTTATGTGAGATAAGGATGCTGGTCATTCCCTTGCTTTTGAATTCCAGCAAGAGGTCCAGTAATTTTTTTGCTTCTGAATCATTGAGGGAAGCAGTTGGTTCGTCTAGGATTAACACTTTGACGTTCTTTGCGAGTGCTTTGGCAATCTCTACCAGCTGTTGCTTGCCAACCCCAATATCCTTGATTGCAATTTTGGAAGACTCCTCAAGCCCGACCATGGAAAGCAGTTCATCTGCCCTGTTGTACGTCTTATCCCAATCGATGCGAAAGTATGAGCCACGTTCATTCCCCAGAAACATATTCTCGCCGATGGTGAGGTAAGGGACCAAGGCAAGTTCCTGGTGAATGATGGCGATTCCCTTCTGTTCACTCTCCTTGATGGTATGGAAGTGACAGGATTCCCCATGAATGATAATTTCTCCTTCAAAGGAACCAGCAGGGTACACACCACTGAGGATATTCATCAGAGTGGATTTGCCAGCCCCGTTTTCTCCTACAATTGCATGGATTTCACCTTGCCTGACATCAAGAGTAACGTCATCCAATGCCTTGACCCCGGGAAAGGTTTTGGTGATGTGTTTCATCTCTAAGAGTAGGGTATCCAAAATAAACCTCCAAGAAAGGTGGCGGGCAACAAGTGTTGCCCGCCTTCTTTCGAAACAGATCAGACCTGTATGTCAGCTTCGGTATAGTAACCGCTGTCGATTAACAGTTCTTTGTAGTTGTCCACTGTTGCGAATACTGGTTCGCAGAGGTAGGACGGGATAATCCCAGTACCGTTGTCATAGGTTTTGGTGTCGTTAACCACGACTTCCTCACCCTTCACAATGGCATTGACCATTTCCACAACCTTGCTGGCCAAGGTGCGGGTATCCTTGAAGATGGACATGGCCTGAAGGCCTTGCAACATGTTCTTGACCGCTGGTTTGTCACAATCCTGACCGGTGATGATCGGGAAGTTGTCCTTAGTGTAGCCGGCAGCTACCAAGGCATTGGTGATTCCGTTTGCTACTGAGTCATTGGAAGAATAGACAGCATCAAGGCGATTCCCATTCGGACCGTATCCATTAGCAGTGATGAGATTTTCCATTCTCTTCTGAGCTTCCTCTGTAGACCAGTTCAATGTTGCTACCTGGGCTTTGCTGGTCTGGCCAGAAGGTACTACCAGTTTTCCGCTCTTGATGTATGGTTCCAGAATTGACATGGCACCACCAAAGAAGAAATTGATGTTGTTGTCATCAGGGGAACCAGTGAACAGCTCAATGTAGTAGGGACCAGGAGTGCTGTCCAGCTTGAGAGCATCACGAATGAACTCACCCTGAATTGTTCCAACCTTGAAATTATCAAAGGTTGCATAATAGGTTACTGCATCACTGTTCATGATCAAGCGGTCATAGGCGATGACTTCAATGTCATTTTCCTTGGCTTGCTTGAGTACCTCAGTGAGCGCCGAGCCATCAATGGAGGCGATGACCAATACATCACAACCTGTGACGATCATGTTCTCGAGCTGCGCTACCTGGGTAGGGATGTCATTATCCCCTGCATACTGCAGATCTACCTGGTAGCCTGCTGCTTCGAGTTGCTTCTTCATGTTGGCACCATCCTGGTTCCAACGTTGGAGGCTTTGTGTGGGCATCGAGACACCAATCTTGGCGATTCCACTTTCTTCCTTTGTTCCGGTGGCGAAGAGAGATGTTGCAACCAGCAACACCATCATGAGCACACTGATACATTTTTTCATATACGACTCCTTTTATCTGGATTACTCCAGTGATATGCATGAGCTATGGAGGGTATACGTAGTACTGAAGCAGGGGTTACAAGCAAAATATATAATTTCCTGCGTAGTGCCCGGGCACGTTCATGTATCATGATAGTACCATTTGGGTATTTGTAAAGAGAAAAATACGGTATGTACAAAGATTTTTACAACATCTGAAACTGTTTTATCAAATTACCCGCTTGGTTTTCCACTTCCCACGAGCAAACCTGGTAATGAAAAAGGTGCTTCTGAAAATCCAGTCAATATACATGCCGAACCAAACACCATAGATGCCCCATCCAAAGACTATTGCAAGGAGGTAGCTCATGCCTACTCTACTTGCCCACATGCTCACCATTGATACAACCATGGTGAACTTTACATCTCCAGCTGCCCTCAGAAAATTGGGCAGTGAAAATGCAGCTGGCCAGAGCAGGGAGCTGAAAATCATGGCAGAACGGATGACATTGGATGCAAGTTCAGTTGCCTCAGCGGAGAGGTTGAAGACCATCACTATCTTTGGTGCGAAGATGAAGACCGGGATTGCCACGATTGTCATGGCAAGATAGGCAGCCAAAAGAAGCCTCTTTCCATAGAAGACAGCCTGATCGGGTCTCTTAGCACCGATTGCTTGACCAATGATAGTGATTGAAGCCAAGCCGATAGCTCCCCCTGGAATATTAACAAAAGAAGCAACTGAATTGGCAATTGCATTTGCGGCGATGGATGCAGTACCGAAAGCAGCAATAAATCCTTGAACAAGTAATTTTCCGATTTGGAAGACGCTGCCCTCAATCCCATTGGGGATACCAATATGCATGATCCGCTTGATCATCTCCCAGCGAAGGGACCAGTCACGATAGTTGCGCACTACTATCTGGTTGGAGGGATTTGTCAACAACACGAGGATGATTGTACTTCCGATAATACGACTGAGCAGCGTTCCCAGCCCTGCTCCGATTACCCCCAAATGTAGGGCAAAGATAAAGTAGGCATTTCCTGCGATATTGACCAGATTCATAACAACACTTACCCACAATGAGACCTTGCTGTTTCCCATGGAGCGGAACAGGGCTGCCGATGCGTTATAGGTGGCAAGAAAAGGGAGTGAGAGAAGTATATATATGAAGTAGGTTGCTCCACCTTCAAGGACCGATGTCTCAATGGATCCAAAGATAAAGCTGATAATCTGGCTCCTAAACGGCATGCAGAGAAGCATAAAAGCAACCGAGACGATTAGCGAGAGCAAAATCAGTTGCTTGGCTGCCTCATTTGCAGAGGCATTGTCCTTTCTTCCCAGGTACTGGCTTGCGACAACTGCCCCACCGGTGGCGAACGCAGCAAAAAGCTGGACAATCAAAATGGTGATCGAGTCTACCAAACTGATGGCGCTGACAGCACTTTCCCCAGCGGAAGCAATCATGACCGTGTCAGCCATTCCTATGGAGACCATGAGCACTTGTTCGATGATGAGGGGAACAATGAGGCTATACAGAAAACGGCGGGAGAACATGTTCTCCATCGCCGTATCCTGGAGGGTGGATTTCACAATACTACCTCATATGCCCATAACAAATTGTGAGGGCAATGCTGACAACCTGTTAATCGGTAAGCAGGCCTTCGTCATCGTCAAAGTTTTTCTTGCGCAGGTCTTTGAATCTGCGTACCAGTTCATCCACAGTCAGGTTTGCCTTTTGTTCACCAGAAACATCGAGGATGATAGATCCTTCATCCATCATGATCAGACGGTTGCCGAAGTCAATAGCAAACTGCATATTATGGGTAACCGTCAGTGCAGTGAGCTCATACTCCTTGATGTACCGTTCGGTCAAATCCATGACAATCTGTGCATTTCTCGGATCAAGGGCGGCAGTATGCTCATCAAGCAAGATCATCTTCGGCTTGCTCATAACCGTCATCAACAAGGTGAGCGCTTGTCTCTGCCCTCCACTAAGCAGTCCAACGTTGTCTTTGAGCCTGTTCTCCAAACCGATGGGTTTGAGCAGTTCACTGAACATTTTCCGCTTCTCATTGTTCAAGCTTATGCGTAGCCCCTTCATCCCTTTTGTCATTGCTGTAATCATGTTGTCCTCAATGGACATGTTTGCAGCTGTTCCCTTGGTGGGGTCCTGGAATATGCGGCCTACGGTCATAGCCCTGCGATACTCTGGACTGCTGGTGATGTCCACTTCATCAAAGATGATCTTTCCATTAGTGACTGGGTAGGTACCGCTGATTATATTGAAAAGCGTGGATTTGCCACTGCCATTCGAGCCGATGATACAGATGACGTCCCCTCTATTAACATGGAGATTGATGTTTTCCAATGCAATCTTTTCATTAACGGTTCCAGGATTGAATACTTTTGTAATATTACTCAAATCAAGCATTGGTTGCATCCTCCTTATTGCTCATGGTTTTAGCCTGGGAGCGTGCAATGGCTTTCTTTTTCGCCCCGGCAGTACTGGCAGCGCTGCGGGTCTGGGCAACGAACAAGCTGACGATTACCAAAATACCCGTGAGGAGTTTGAAGTCGTTCGGCGTGATGTTGACCAAATAGCCGTACTTTCTGCCAAAGAACATCAACGCTTTATAGATAATGGCTCCGAAGATGGCACGAAGGGTCAACAAAGATATCCTGTTTGTGGAGAAGAGGAACTCCCCGAGCATGATTGCCGCCAGTCCTTGGACGACCATGCCGATGCCCAGGTTTGCATCTGCAAAGCCCTGGTACTGGGCGAGGAGCCCACCAGAGAGAGCAATCAAACCATTGGAGAGCCCGAGACCGATCAGCTTCAGTACCTCCGGGTTTATCCCTTGGCTGATGACCATCTGTTCGTTGCCCCCCATTGCTCCAAGTGAGACGCCTAGGTCGGTACGGAAAAAGATATCAATAAGGACCTTCACGAAGAGTACTACCAAAAGGGTACCCACAAGGCTTGCCCATTCAGGGGGTAGGAACTGGAATGCGTCGGGGAGCTTGGAGTACAAGGTCTCCACACGAAGCAAGGGAACGTTTGCCTTGTTGCCCAGAATCCTCAGGTTGATTGAGTACAGCATAGTCATGGTAAGGATACCTGCAAGCAAACCAGGAATTTTCAATTTATTATGGATAGCGGCAGTTATCATACCAGCAACCACTCCTGCTAAGAATGAAAGCAGCAATGCAACAAAGATGGGAAGGCCGGCTACAATGGCCATGGTTGCGACTGCTGCCCCGGTGGCGACTGATCCATCGCAGGTCAGGTCAGCTATATCGAGGATTCGATATGAGATTAAGATTCCAATGACCATCAGGGAAAAAATCAGGCCATCAACAAAAATTCCTTCAAGCATGTAATACCCCTTACACAGAAAAAAACCGCCGGCTCAATACAAGTCCGGCGGGATTGCAATCGGCCCAGTTACTGGGTGATTTTCACACCATCCTTGATGAGTACTGCAGCTGCATCCTGCAACGACTGCGGAATAGTATACCCAAGCTTCTCGGCTACATCAAGATTGAACCACAACTGGAATTTTGTAGGATCGGTGATGTAGACCGTTCCGATGTCTCCGGCTTTAGCGCCTTTGAGGACCTGTTCTACAACCTTGCCGGTTTCAACACCAATGTTGTAGTAATCGAAGCCGAGGCTGATCATAATATTCAAACCCTCAATACCGCTTGCATCAGAACTGAACAGCGGCTTGCCTGCCTTCTTGGCAACATCATCAACAGAGGCTATTGCACTGATGACCGTGTTGTCTGTTGCGATGTAGAGCGCATCAACACGATCGATGATGGACTGTGTAGCCATCTTGACCTCACTGGAGTTGGAGATGGCAGCAGATACAAATTCCACTCCATACTTCTCACAGGCAGCCTTTGCCATCTCCATGAGTAGCACCCCATTGGCTTCACCGGAAGCGTAGATATTGCCGATGGTTTTTGCACCGGTGATATCAATCAACAGCTTGATCTGTTCATCGACCGGGTTCTTGTCAGATACTCCGGCAATGTTAGCAGCTACAAGGCCAGCTTCGGTTGAGTCGGTAACGGCACTGAATACGACAGGGGTACCAGAATTCTCATTAAACACTTGGGCAAGAGCCTGGGCGGCAGGGGTGGCGATACCGACTGCCACATCAACCTTGTCACTCTTGAACTTCTGGGCAATGGAGGAAGCGGTCGAAATATCTCCATTTGCATTCTGATGGTCATAGGTCACCAGAAGGTCGGTGGTTGCCAGGTAATCCATCATTCCCTGCTCAGCTGCATCAAGGGCAGCGTGGGTGACCAGTTTGGAAATTCCAATCTTGTATGGTTGTGGGCCGGTTTGTTCTGCCTGCCCGGCGCTGAAGAGCGGGAGGGCAACACAGAGCAAAAGAGAGAGAGCGAAGAGCATCGGATGCTGTAGTTTTTTCATAATCATTCCTCCAAGCGGATAATCCTTTTCGTTTGCAAAACTATAGCTGGAATTTCAAGAATTGTAAATCCGAATATACAAAATAATGAATAATAATTCATATAATATACAAGTATTAGCGAGATTTAGCATAAAGGGACCTGCTCCCGAAGAAGCAGGTCTGCAGAACAAGGAGAATCAATGTCATGGTTGTACTTGTTTTTGCCCGTCCTTGATGATCACTTTTGCGTTGGCGAGCAATGATTCATCAATCGTGATACCGAGTTTCTTAGCGGTATCAAGATTGAACCAGAGTTCAAATTGTGCAGGGTCATCAAAGAAGATGGCTCCAATATCCTTTGGATTTTCTCCCTTGATGATTCTTTCCACTACTTTCCCCGTCTCTGTACCGACGGTATAGTAGTTGAACCCCCAGCTCATCAGGAAGTCGATGTTTTCACTACTGGTGGTATCAGTATTGAAGAGTGGTATCCCAGCCTTCATGCAGACTTCACTTACACTGGGGATGGCGCTGACAACTGTGTTGTCGATCGCCACATACATGGCATCTATGCGGTCGATGATGGACTGGGCAGCCATCTTTACCTCGCTTGAATTGCTGATGGCCGCTGCCACGAACTTGATTCCATTCGCTTCACAGATTTCTCTTGCCATCTCCATCTGCACAACACCATTGGCTTCACTACTGGTATAAATCATCCCAAGGGTCTTTGGCTTGACGATGGAGAAGTACGTCTCGAGTTGCAGCTCAATCGGGTTCAGGTCTGAGACTCCGGCGATATTGGTCTCTTCTTTCCTGGTATAGTCGGCAACCAATCCTGCAGCAAGCGGGTCAGTGATAGCACCGAATACTACAGGTTTCTCCTTGATGATCTGGGCAAGGGCTTGGGCGGCAGGAGTAGCAATGCCTACTACGATATCCTTGTCATCACTCTTGAATTTCTGTGCAATGGCAATTGCTGTTGCTATTTCTCCGTTGCAGTTCTGGTTGTCAAAGGAAACAGTGAATTCTCTTGACTCGAGATAGTCCATGACTCCCTGTTCAATTGCATCGAGAGCTGGATGGCTGACCAGCTTTGAAATGCCGATGGTATAGATCTTTTCCGTACCCTCGCTTGGTAGTGTTTCGCTGGTAGGTTGCGCAACCAAGTAGGATCCGACAAGCAAGAACGTTGCTAGCAGTGCAATGGTTCGTTTCATGGGTATTCTCCTTCGTGATGGTGTTACTATACATAGAAACCAAAAGGAGTGCAAGTATCTATTTGTAGAAACATGAATTTTTTTATGGAACCTGCATAAGAAACTCCCCGGGGTAATCGGGGAGTGTGTGTTTCATAGTTGCGCTGGATCAGGTAAAGTCTTCTTCTTCAAATGCGTCGGTATCACCGAAATCGTCTCTCTCGTCGTAAAACTCATCCTCGTAGGATTCATCTCCATCGACCATGAAGCCATCATCAAGCAAATCATCGTCTTCTTCATCCTCATCGAGCATTTCGTCATCATCATCACCGAAATCAATTACCTCAGGAGCATCGAATAGATCGGCAAGATATGCATCTTCCTCATCCTCAAGTCTGCTGAAATAACGATCTTCCTCATCATCGAGCTCATCTTCTTCGTCACGGTATTTAGCCATGTCGTTACTCCTTGAAATCAGAATCAAATCCCACATCTCCAACATAAGTGAAGGTAATCAGGTTGTCAATTGGTTGCATCGGTTTGTCTATCTGGACAGGTGAGAATCACACTGATATGATGCGAATATGGAAACAAAACGTAGGTATCTGGCAGTCCCTTTTGGAGATCCAGCAGGGATTGGTCCTGAGATTGTGTTGAAGGCAATGCAACGAGCTTCACTCCCACCTTCCCTAGGTATTGTGGTAATTGGTGATGTGCCTCTCTTTAATAAGGTTTCTGCTGATTTGGGTATTCCTTCAGATTTTGATGCAGTGGTAGTGGATGACTTCTCCTTGGCCCGTGCAATTGAAGGTGGAAGCTGCTCAATTCTCTATGCTCAGAATGTCTTGGATATGCATCGATTCAACTATGGTGAAATTCAGGCAATGTGTGGCCGATCTGCCTATCTTGCAGTCAAACAGGCAGTACGTCTGATTCAATGTGGGTATGCTGATGCTCTGGTCACACCACCTCTTCATAAGGAAGCACTGAAAGCCTCAGGAGTAGAGCATATCGGGTACACCGAAATACTCAGTGCACTGAGCGGAACCCAGCGGGCAATAACGATGTTTGACACGCTTGGGTTGAAGATATTCTTTCATACCAGGCATCTCTCCTTGCGTCAGGCCTGCGATGCAGTAACAAAGGAGTCCTTACTTACAACCATCCTTGAATGTGACGCTATTACGCAGAACCATGGTGGGGTATTCAAGAATGAGCTCAGCCTGGCAGTAGCGGGGTTGAACCCTCACTGCGGAGAGCATGGTCTCTTCGGGGATGAGGAAGAACGCGCCATAGAGCCTGCCATCAATGAGGCTCGAAGGCGTGGGGTGAATGTTGTAGGTCCAATTGGAGCCGATTCGGTCTTCTATCAAGCGAGAATAGGGAAATATCGGGCAGTAATCTCCCTTTACCATGATCAGGGGCACATTGCTGCAAAGACCTATGATTTCAACCAGACAATTTCAATCACATGGAATCTTCCGTTTCTAAGAACCAGTGTTGACCATGGGACTGCTTTTGACATTGCAGGAAAGAATCTGGCAGATGCAACAGGCATGGTACGTGCATTGGAGGCAGCAGCTGACTACCTCCTGGCGGAAGGAGAGAACCAATGAAGCGTTTTGTAAAGGTGGTTCTGGTTTTTGCCCTGATGGTTTTCCTAAGCGGCTGTGCAACCACGGTGAAGGTGCGCCATCTGGTTCCAGGGGAAGTAGATCTCGGGGGAGAAAGGAGTCTTGCCATCGCTTCAACGTCCAGCTATAGGTTCCCCTATGGCAGGCCGCTGAGTCCATGGGTCAGTGGTCTGCAGGGAACTGACTTTACGCTCTCCACTGGCTTCGAGACAAACCTGTCAGAGCGTGTTGCTTCCCTTGCAACCCGGAAGATTGTGCAGGCCGTGAGTGACACCCGATATTTCTCAATTCTTGTCCCTGAGGCTACCGATGCCTACCTCAGCCTCTCCAGGACAGGAAAAGACGGTGTGCGTTTGATGCGTGAGAAGGGATTTGACCTACTTATGAGTAGTGAAATCTCCTATATGGACGTGGAGGAACGTGTAGAGGGAACAGATCTTAGGGAGTTTGTTACCAACAGTAGCGGTATTAGCAGCGAACAAGTCACCAAACGGGAGTATTACCTCATACAGGAAGCCACCCTTGGCATATCGTATACCATCACCAGGTTACATGATGGCGGAATTTTGGTACGTGAAACCGTTACTGACAAGGAAGAGAAGCGAACCAAAATAGGAACACGCTACTATGCTGAAGATGGCACTTATCGTGATGAGCGAAACTACAGTAGTGGATTGGCACCCTCTTTTGGCACCCTCTTTTCCCAGATTATCGAACGCATTACAGGCAAGATGGTGCTCAATCTAGCACCTTCTTGGGAGACGGAGCATTTCCCCCTGATGAAAAACAAGGAGAAGCTTGCTTCTGCGGAAATAGCACATGAGTTCGCAAAAGATGGCGAGTATAGGAGAGCGTATCAGCAGTTCCTGTCAATCTGGCAACAATCACGACAATTGAGCAGTGGATACAACGCATCCTTGATGCTTGCAACTTTGGGAGAACTCCAGGCCTCTGTTGATCTTATGAATGAAGTCTACAATTCAACGGGTGACGAACGTGTCCACGATACCCTTTTGATTCTGCAACAAGCCTTGAGCCAAGACCAGCTCGCCCAAAGGCAGATCAGTGGTGATTCTGTGGATGACGGGCAGGGAGTCACGATGACCCAGTACATGGTGATGGAGTAGTACATGAAAGCAACACAATCCTCTTTGATCTTGATTTATACGGGTGACGGAAAAGGAAAGACCTCCGCTGCGGTAGGCCAGTTGATTCGTGCCTTAGGGCACGATGCACGTTGTGCGGTTGCCCAGTTTATCAAGAAAGACCCTGCGCTTCTGGACAGTGGTGAGTACCGTCTCCTCAAGCAACTTGGAGTGACTTGGAAACAGTTTGGTTCTGGATTCTCCTGGGAAGGCGACAATGATGCCAAGAATGCAGAATTGGCAAAGAAAGGTTGGCAGCAGGTGAAGCGTTGGATTTCTTCTGCTTCCTATGACCTTATTGTCCTTGATGAATTCACCTATACACTCTCCCTAGGATATCTTGACGGTGAGGAAGTCTGCTCCTGGCTAGCAGACCATAAGGGCAAGGAAGGCTTTCCCCATATTGTCATTACAGGGAGAAATGCTTCTAGCCAACTACTTGGGGTTGCAGATATGGTGAGCGAATTGAAAGAAGTGAAGCATCATCTTTCTAATGCGAACTGTGCAGCACAACCTATGATTGAATTTTAGGCACTATTTGATAGCCTATTTCCTTGCACTGCTCCTTTTCTTCTTTCACATTTTCAAGTTTCCGGATATAATCACGTCAAGGAGTTTTGTCTATGGGTATCTGTGACATGCACAGTCATCTTCTCCCTGAGATTGATGATGGCTATCTCTCACGGGAACAATTCATCCGTATGCTCAATCTTTATCAGCTCTCTGGTGTCACGGCAATTGCATTCACACCCCATATTTTCAATCCTTATGTGACTACTAATATTTCCGAACTGAGAGAGACCTACCAGTGGGCGAGAGGGGAGGCAGAAGCCTTGGGGTTGCAGACCTATTTGGGGAGTGAGTTATTTGTTGGGGACCAAGAAACCTTGAAAACTATTCCCATCAATGGGAGGTTTGCCTTGGTGGAGTTCGGGCTCTCCTTGCCCCCTCCCAAGGTTTTGGAACGGTTGCAACAATTGGTCCAGATGCACTATCGGCCGCTCATAGCCCATGTGGAACGGTATCTTTGGCTGAGCCCAAAGAGCACAATGTTGCAACGTTTACGCTCTCTCGGTTGTTTACTACAGACGAACGTTGAAGCTGTGGAGAACAACCTTTCGCTTCCCTATCTGGAACTTGGCTTGATTGATGTGATCGCCACAGACAATCATGGCGATGAAACGCTTCCGGCCCGTTTGATGGATGCACTCGAAAAATGGCCATCGGTGGGGCGAAGTATGCAAAATCTTTGGTGAATTCACCTATGGGTATGAGGAGGTAGCGTATGCTGCTGGATATGACTATTGCGAACTTCAGGTCCGTAAAGTCTGCGCAAACCATTTCGTTTGAAGCTGTCAGGGACAACCGGTTCCCTGAGTCGAAAGTTGTCGAGGTCACTGAGAAATTGAAGCTGATCAAGACAGCAGCCATTATCGGTCCCAATGGAGCTGGGAAGAGCACATTCATACGAGCACTTGAGGCACTGAAAGGCATTGTGTGTGCTACGGAGGAGACGGAGAATCCCCTACAGATTCTCAGTGGTACTTCCTTCGCCTATTCCGAGGAAAAGGGACAGCCTGCGACCATCATCATCAGAGTACTGGTTGATCGTGATGAAGAGAGTGGCGAACCAACCATTGCCCAATACACCTTGGTCAGCGACCGGGAAAAGATTTTCGAGGAAACTCTGTACCATCTCCAAGGTCGTTCAAAGCGAATGATGTTTGAACGGAAGGTGGACGAGAACAGCCTTCTGCTCGATCAACAGGCGCTGACCTATACGTATCGATGGGGCAAGATGTATCGTGGGGATAAGAAGCGCCTGGTGGGGAAAGTAGATGAAAAGCACTCCTTCCTGGCAGCCTCTGCCCAAAAAGGCAGTGAAACCACAGGTTTGCTGTATTCATGGTTGAGTGACAGCCTACATCTGCTCCCCATGGGTGTTTCAAACATCAGTGAGAAATATCTTATCAATCGCCTGAGTGAACATCCTGAGTGGGTCCAGCAATTGATCAATTTCCTATGGAGTGTCGATATCACCGATATTCGTGACATCAGGGTCAAGGATGAGCGAATAATCTTCGTCCACACCAACGTAACCCAACACTATGCTTCCTATTTCTCTTTGGAGAGTTTGAGCCTCAGGCGATTATGCTTGATGGGAGTTGCCTTCTTCGATGCATTCATACGGAACCAGACGCTGGTGATCGATGATTTTGGCATGCTATTGCATCCCAATGTTCTCTGTCATATTGTGGAAATTTTCGAGGCAAGTAATATAGGATATGGTTCCCAAATGCTTTTGGTCGATTGCAACCCATCCCTACTCAAACCGGGATTGCTTAGGCGTGATGGCGTTTACTTTGCCGAGAAGAACAGTGAGAGTGCCACCGTGTACTTCAGTCTGGCCAACTTCAAGTATTCAAGAAGCAAAGACAAAACGCAAAGTCAGTACATGAATGGAGCATTCGGAGCTCTTCCGATTCTCTCGGAATTCTGTTTTGTGGACACAAGTAAGGATAAGGAGGAGTAATGATGGCACGCAAACGTATTTCCCAAAAACCACGCAGAACCATACTGGTGGTGACGGCAACCGAGGCGGAAGCCCTCTACTTTTCCCAAATGCGAAAGGACTGCCGCTATGCAAATATGACGGTGGTATGGGAACCAGATTACAAGGACCTTGCAAATTTGATTACATTAGCTGGTAGAATGCGGACCAAGGAACAGTACAGCAGTGTCTGGCTGGTCTTCGGGTTTGCTGACCTGGATGTTTCTGTACAGGAAGTGAAGGAGTTGATGCCACATGCAGAAAAGAAGAAGGTGAATTTGGCATGGAATAATCCATCCTTACCTCTTTGGTATCTTCTTCATCTCCAGACTCCAAAAGGTTTTGTCAAAGATCCAGCTATGATTGAAAGCGCTCTTGCTGGTCAATTCCCCGGCTTCAGTAGTGATGCTGCATATCTCTTGGATGAAGGCCTCGACCTACATCTCAAGCTCTATTCAGCGAAATCGAAAGCTGCAGTGAATGCCTCCTCCTACAACGCATTGACAGCGTCGCAGGTAGGGCTAGCTCCGACAAATATGGTGGCTCTGTTGAATGATATCACTGACATCTGTGGATTGGCAGACCTGACACACAATCAGAAGCGTCTGGGCCTGAACAAGAACAAAGGATAGAAAGGTGAGTGGAATCCTGCTGCTGGTTTACATGCTTGCGTTCGGATTGGGGTGCATGACATTGGCTTTGGCCATCGTGTACCGCTTATCGAACGCAAAACGTTGGGCTACATATTTCATTGTCTGTCATGCATCCCTTCTGGGATGTATGATGTTGTTGGCACTGCAGGTACTCAGCCAAATGTTCCTCAGTGGGCTTGCTTACACGATTGTCTCGATTATCATCACTTCAGTATTCCTAGCTGATCTTGCATTTCTCATTGTCTTTATCCCGTATTTTACTACGTGGGTAATCGCCCATCCGTGGAGACAACCGTACAAAGGATTGTTTTTTTTCCTATCTGCCCTCTATCTTGGATTGGGAATTGCACGGGAAATAACGGGAAAGGTGATATTGGACCAGGTAATGCTCTTTTTGTTTGTCTTCGTCGTGGGCTTTAGCTTGATTGTCATGTTGAAGAACATCAAGACCATTGAGAACAAAACAGCCAGGGCTTCAGCACTAGCTATTATCATTGTCAGTGCATCAATGGTGCCGGTAATTTTGCTGGCTCTCTTCTTTCCCGCCCTCAAGCCATTCCTGTTTGGAGTCTATTTTATTGCCCTTTCAATTACAATCATGACGTTCCTGTTCATTACGTTCGTGCGTATCGGACGGGATGACGGGTCACAGAAACCCAAGGCTGAGTTGTGTCTGGAAGATCTTGGGGAGTATCATATTACTGAGCGGGAGTTTTCGGTCATTCAGTTGATCAGCAAAGGTCTGACCAACAAGGAAATTGCCAGTGAACTGGGAATCAGTGCAAATACGGTGAACAACCACGTGGCTAATATCTATGGAAAAACCCAGGTAAGGAGCCGTATTGACTTGTTGAATCTGTTGAAACAGAGTTGGTAGGAGGAACGATGCATATAACCTATGAAGTACCTGATTTTTCGGCCAAGTACTATCAGGACCAGGCACCTGTGAGAAAAAGTGCCAGGGCTTGGGCGATGGTTCATGAAGAGCCAGCCAAAGAGGCTGTTCTCCTCTGTCATGGCTACAAAGGGTATCCTGGGGAGTTGATCCGACCAGGGGTTGATCTCTTTGATAAGGGCTATGATGTTTATTGTCCCCGCTATCCCGGGCACGGAACCAGCAATACAGATTTTCTTGCTTCCAAGGCAGAGGATTGGATTGGTACTGCCTATGATGCATATGCTCATCTTTCTCGTGAGTATGATACTGTCTCCGTGGTTGGTCATTCCATGGGTGGAGCAGTTGCCACAATCATCGCTGATGCATTCTCTGTTGACACCCTGGTTTTGCTTGCTCCAGCACTGGTGATTCCTGCAATTCCAAGGAAGACCATTTGGGTTTTAAAGCATTTCATCAAGAAGCGGAAGATTTCCTGGCAGAGCGACAGCGAGTACCACTTCTACTATGAGGGTGATCCTGATGACGATGCATATCTTGGATCTCAGTATTGGTCTTATCAGTTCCCATCAGGGATTTGGGAGTTGGAACGGGTACGCAAGCAAGCAGTAGCCTGCATTGATCACCTTGCCTCAGATACTTTGGCCATCAGTGGGGGGATGGACTCAGGCATACCACCGGAAGCCTGTACCCTAGTGACCAGCAAGAGCAAGGGCGTGAATAAGCATCTGCATATTGAGGATATTGGACATCTCATGCCCTATGACAAGAACCAGAAGGCCCAGGACAGGGCAATGGCTGAGGTAGTGTCTTGGATTGAAGGGAATCGTTAGGATCGTCTGAGGTGCAGGGAATATTCATAGAATGCAGCAATTTTATCGCTGAGGCTTACGATGAAGCTCTCCCGATATCTGGGAAACGAGAATGTCTTGGGGAACATATGTTTGACGATGATGTCCGCTTCCTTTGCATTTACCGAGAAGTATTTCTGTGCATTCTCCAAGGCAATGTAGGGGTGTTCCTTCCCGTGGGATGAACGCTTCTCATCCACTCTTTTTCGTTCCCGCCAGTCATAAAGGAAGAAGTCATGGAGCAAACCTCCACGAGCTGCTGCGCGGTAGTCCAATCCTAAAGCTTTGCTGATACGGTACGAGATATAACTTACTCTGGTGGCGTGGTCATAGATATGGCCTGCATGATGGTGGTATTCTTTCAGTTTAAGAAATTCCTCATGAGCAAGAATATCACTAATCAACAGCTCATGTTCGCGTATATAACGCGGTCTGTACGTTCGTTGGATGTTGTAGGCGAGCAGAAAGCTGATAAGGGAAAAAAGTAGAAACAGCAGTTCAGTTGGAAAGCTGGAAAACTGTTGGAATAGGGCGAAAGATTTGGATGTATACAGCGTAGTAAATAGCGCAACAGGAAACCTAAACAAGGTAGTTAGGGAGGTATTTCCTCCTGCAAAAAAGACTGGAATCGTTGGGTTGATCAGTAGTGTGTTCCTCCGTTCAATTAAGTGTACCGTATCGAAATACACAACGAAGGTCAATAGGGAGACCTGCGATTTGTACACGTGTATAAAACCTGTTCTCCTATCCTGTCATCTGTGTTGCTATAATCTTTGATTTACGGTACAACAGTAGCATTGAGAGGAGTGTATCCTAATGGAAGTACGAGTACGGTATGCACCTTCTCCAACCGGTTTGCAACATATCGGTGGGGTAAGGACTGCATTATTCAACTATTTCTTTGCCCGCGCAAACGGGGGTAAATTCATTTTGCGAGTGGAAGACACCGATCGTGAGCGATACAGCGATGAATCTTTGCAGGACTTGTATGACACGCTCGAGTGGTTGGGAATCAAATGGGATGAAGGTCCTATTGTGGGGGGTGATAGAGGCCCCTATATCCAAAGCGAACGATTCGATTTGTACAAACAGTATGCCGAGCAGCTGGTATCTGAAGGCAAGGCGTATTACTGCTACTGTACTCCCCAAAGGTTGGAAGCCCTACGTGAACAACAACAGAAAGAGAAGAGTAAACAACAAGGGTACGACCGGCACTGCCAACATCTCACTGAAGAGCAGCGTAAAGCCTATGAGAAAGAAGGCATCAAACCTGTCATTCGTCTCAAGGTGCCAACCGAAGGAAAGACGACCTTCCATGATGTGCTCATGGGTGATATTTCCAGAAAGAACAAGGATGTAAGTCCCGATCCTGTGTTGCTCAAAAGTGATGGGTTTCCCACCTATCATCTTGCAAACGTCATTGATGACCATATGATGGGTATTTCCCACATCATGAGAGCTCAAGAGTGGATACCCTCCGGCCCTCTGCACATTATTCTCTATGAAGCATTCGGTTGGGAACCTCCCTTGTATTGCCATCTACCAATGGTAATGGGTAAAGATGGACAGAAGCTCAGCAAGCGCCATGGCTCCACTGCAGTGAGGGAATTTCGTGAGAAGGGCTATCTTCCTGAAGCCTTGACGAACTATATCAGTCTGGTAGGTTGGTCCTACGATGGACAGAGGGAGTTTTTCAGCAAGGAAGAGCTTGAACAGCTCTTCACCTTGGAAAAGATCAACAAGGCTCCCGGGATATTCGACTACAAGAAGCTTGACTGGTTCAACGGACAATACATCCGTCAGAAAGGGGATGAGGAACTCATGGAACTGCTGCTTCCCTATTTGGAGAGAGCAGGGTTTGTCACCCTCCCCCTGCAGGAACAAGAGAAGCGTGATATGCTTACACTTACCGCAGTGAGCAAGGAACGGTTGAAGGTACTGAGTGACATCGTTGACCTGAGCAGGTTTCTTTTTGAAACACCAACCTATGAGGACGTACATGTATTTGCTGCCAAGAAGGTTGATCTGGCCACTGCAACCTTGGCCTTGGAGCGTGCATATGACAAGCTTAAGGAAGGGTTTGCTGCAGGCAAAGAACAAGAGGAGATTGAAGGAGAGCTTGCTTCCTTGGCCGAAGCGATGGAAATAAAGGTGAATGGGGTGTTCATGCCCCTCAGGGTGGCCATCACCGGCAGTACGGTGAGCCTTCCCTTGTTTGACTCAATCAAGCTGTTGGGCCAAGAAGAAACCTATAAAAGAATTGAAACAGCGTTGGATGTGCTGAAGAGAGAGGTATAAGTAAATGGCAGAAGTAACGATGGATAAGATTGTCTCCTTGTGTAAGCGGCGTGGGTTCATTTTCCAGTCGAGTGAAATCTATGGTGGCTTGAACGGTGCCTATGACTACGGTCCACTGGGAGTGCAGCTGAAAAACAACATCCGCGATTTCTGGTGGAAAGAGATGACCCAAATTCATGATAACATCGTTGGATTGGATGCCTCTATCCTCATGCACCCTCGGGTCTGGGAAGCAAGCGGGCATGTATCCAACTTCAGTGATCCCATGGTTGACTGCAAACAGTGTAAATCCCGATTCCGTGCAGACCAGATAGATCTCGGTGGAGCTTGTCCTACCTGTGGCACCCGCGATAGTTTTACCGAACCAAGAAATTTCAATCTGATGTTTGCCACTCATATCGGAGCAAATCAGGACGCAGGTTCCACGATTTACCTGCGACCTGAGACTGCCCAAGGTATCTATGCGGATTTCAAGAATGTGGTCTCCTCAAGCCGTGTAAAGGTTCCCTTTGGAATTGCCCAGGTTGGTAAGTCCTTCAGAAATGAAATTACCACGAAGAACTTCATCTTCCGTTCGTGTGAATTCGAGCAGATGGAGATGCAATGGTTCTGTAAGCCTGGAACAGATGAGTCATGGTTCGGGTATTGGCGCGAGCAGAGGATGGCTTTCTATCATAAGATGGGAATCAAGCCGAGCAGCCTCAGGTGGCATCAGCATGGTCCGGACGAATTGGCATTCTACGCAAAGGACGCCTATGACATCCAGTTTCTCTTTCCCATGGGCTGGCAGGAGCTTGAGGGGGTCCATAACCGAACCGATTACGACCTTGGGCAGCATCAGAAGTTCAGTGGGAAAGATTTGACCTATCTTGATCCAGAGGATAACCAGCGTTACCTCCCCTATGTTGTGGAGACCTCAGCTGGGTTGACCCGTAATGTATTGATGGCTCTGAGTGATGCATATGAGGAAGAGACTTTGGATGGCGGCGATGTGAGGACAGTCCTGCATTTCCATCCAAACATTGCACCAATCACTGTTGCAGTCCTTCCGTTGGTTAAGAAGGATGGAATTGCAGAATTTACTTCCAAGCTTGAGAAGGAATTGCGAGAGGACTTCTCAACCTTCTTCGATGTCAGTGGTGCCATTGGGCGCAGATATCGAAGAATGGACGAAATTGGTACTCCTTACTGTGTTACCGTTGACTACCAGACACTGGAGGATAATACGGTTACCCTGCGATATAGGGATAGTATGGAGCAGAGCCGGGTGAGCATTGCAACATTGGTTGCAACAATCAAGGAAGCAAACAAAGCATACAAACGAGTGGAGTAGCACAATGAATAAAGCCCTACAAACCCTGGTTGATAGAGGATTCGTCAAAGCCTGTACTGATTATGATGCACTTAGTGACCTGATGAATGCTGGTCCTGTTACATTCTATGTGGGTGCAGACCCAACCGGGAAGAGCCTTCACATCGGTCATATGGTTCCATTTTTTGCCATGCACCATCTACAGAACGCAGGCCATAATCCTATTGCGCTTGTAGGAGGGGGAACCGCGATGATCGGAGATCCTTCTGGAAAGACAGAGATGCGAAGGATGCTTACTGTTGAACAAATTAAGAAAAATTGTGCTTCCATCAAGGAACAGCTGGGAACTGTTGTAGACTTTAGTGAACATCCAGAAGGTGGAAAAGGAAAGGCAGTTGCATTGAATAATGCAGACTGGCTCAATGGATTGAACTATATTACCTTCCTCAGGGAGATTGGAAAGCATTTCTCGGTGAACAGGATGCTTACCTTTGAATCATACAAGCAGCGCCTTGAGCGTGGCCTTTCTTTCATTGAGTTCAACTACCAACTTCTACAGTCCTACGATTTCTATATTCTCAACCGTGATCATGGCTGTCGTCTGCAGATTGGTGGAGATGATCAGTGGGGAAATATTGTCAGTGGTATTGAATTGATCAGAAAACTTGGTGGACCGGAATGCTATGGCCTGACGTTCAACCTGATCACCCGCTCTGATGGACATAAAATGGGTAAGAGTGAGAAGGGAGCGGTTTTCCTTGATCCCGAACTTTTCAGTCCGTACGATTTCTACCAGTACTGGCGTAATGTCAACGACGCAGATGTTGTAAGGTTCCTCAAGCTTTTTACCTTCCTTCCACTTGAAGAAATTGCTCAGTATGAGCGGGAAGATGTCAATATCAATGAGGCAAAAGATCGTCTTGCCTATGAACAGACAAAGATCATCCATGGGGAAGAAGAAGCCGATAAAGCCAGGACTGCAGCAAAATCCATGTTCAATGGTGCAAACCTGGGGCTTGTTGGTCGTGAAGGCATGCCGTCTCTGGTTATCGGAAAACAAGAGTTGGAGACGGGTATCGGTGTGTTGGATTTGTTCAGCCGGACTGACCTGGCAGCAACAAACAGTGATGCTCGACGCTTGGTAACAGGTGGTGGTGCCTGGATTGGGGATCGTCGTGTTGATAATCCCAAGACACTCATTGATTCCTCCTATCTGGATGAGTATGGGGAATTGATCCTTCGTGCTGGAAAGAAGCGGTATTTCCGCATCATAGTAGAATAAACGAAGAGGGGGGGATTTCCCCCTCTCTTCATAGGGAGATATGTGATGAAGCATAAAATCAGTCTTGTTTTCATAGCCTTGCTCGCCATGGTGGCGATTGGGGCACAGCCGGTTGCTGAAAAATCGGTTGATTCGCCATTGGAAGTCCATTTTGCTGTTATGGCCGGGCCTACCGGATTTTCATCTGTTGCACTGAATAAAAATGAAGGGAGAGTTGCAGATGACATTCAGATTGCGATGCAGGTGTTCCCTTCACCCAATGAAGTGGTAGCCCGCTTGGCCAATGGGGAGCTCGATTTTGCCTGTCTTCCTTCCAACCTTGCTGCAAATATCTACAATAAGGGAGTAAAGATCAAACTGGCAGCAGTCATCGGGAATGGGATGCTCAGCGTAGTGTCCAGTGATGGCTCTGTACAAGGTGTGGGTGACCTCCTTGGGAAAACGATACATGTACCGGGAGCTGGTTCCACCCCCGATCAAATGGCTCAGCTGTTGCTAAAGGAAGCGGGGCTTGCAGTAGGGAAGGATGTAGTACTTGACTATTCAGTCGCCAGCCCTGCGCAGCTTGCACAACTGACCATAGCAGGGAAGGTTTCCTTGGCCATGTTGCCACAGCCGTTTGTTTCCATGATTTTGAATGGGAGCAAGAACGCCACAGAAGTTGTCGATATACAGGTTCTGTATGAAGATCTTTCCGGTGTTGCAAACTATCCAATGAGTGTTATGGTGGTACGAGAGCAGTTTGCAAAGAACCACCCCCGTGCACTTGCGCAAATACTCAAGGCCTATGAGGACTCTGTTGCTTGGGTCAACGCAGAACCTCAAGCAGCGGGAGAGGCAATTGAGGAAGCTGGAATCATGAAGGCTGCCTTGGCAACTCCTTCCATCCCTTTCTGTAACTTGGTGTTTGTACCCAGCCAGGAAGCCAAGGAGGAAGTACAGGCCTACTACAGGTTTCTTCATTCCTTCAGCCCAGCATCGATCGGAGGTGCGGTTCCTGCAGACAATTTCTATCTGTAAGGGGTAGTACATGCGGTCAGTGAAGCGGAATCTGGTACTTCTTCTCGCTTCGGCTATCCTGCTCATTATCTGGCAGGTTGCCTCTATCTGGCTTGATAGTCAGATTTTGCTTCCTAGTCTTGGACCGGTTTTCACTACCTTGCTTGGCTTGGCCCGTGAGCCGGTCTTTACTTCCAATGTTCTGTTTACTGTCCTCAGGGCATTGGAAAGTTTCTTGATCATTCTTGTAAGTGCTTCGATCCTTGGGGTACTTGCTGGTAGGTATTCCTTGCTTTCCACCTTTTTACGTCCCTTTGTCACCACGTTGAAGGCTGTGCCGGTGATGAGTATCATCCTGCTTGCTTTCATCTGGTTCTCCAGTGGCACAGTGCCGCTTTTCTCAGCGTTTCTTATGGGATTCCCTGTCATGTTTGTGCAGATGGAGATGGGAGTTAAACAGCTCGATTCCAATTTGGATGAAATGTGTGACCTTTATGGATTCTCAAAAAAGACAAAGCTTGTACATTTCATTGTACCTTCCCTGGTTCCTTATTTTGTCACTGGTGCCAAGACAGCGCTCTCCATGGTCTGGAAAGTGGTCATTGCTGCTGAGGTGTTGACGGTGCCTCAGTACGGGGTGGGGTCGAGGATGCAGCTAGCCCAAATGCAACTGGAGACTGACAAGGTGCTCTCTTGGACTTTGATTGCTATTTTCCTTACCGCCTTTGGGGACTTGGTGTTTGCTTTGATAGTGGAGGGCGTAGGTGCTCTGAAGCATCGACTTGACGCAAGGAGGGTCCCATGCGTTTCCTGAATATCACCAAGCGATACGGAGACAACCAGGTGTTCGATCACTTCAACCTAGAAGTGCCTCCTTCCACTATACTCTCGGTAGTCGGTCCTTCAGGGGAAGGAAAGACCACCTTGTTGCAGATGGCCGCCGGCCTCTTGTCACCTGATGAAGGTTTTATCGAGAAGGAAGAAGGGGAGCAGGGAGGTATCAGTTATCTTTTCCAAGAGCCACGACTTCTACCCGCCAGTACAGTATATGAAAACGTTGAGCTTGCTCTTCGTTCCTCCTACAAGGAGAGAAATGAACGAGAGGAACGTACTTTGCACTATCTTGACCTTGTTGGTCTGCAAGAAAGCCTTCCTCTCTATCCCCATCAGCTTTCGGGGGGAATGAGGCAGCGTGTTGCAATTGCAAGGGCGTTTGCCCATCAGTGCAATCTCATGTTGCTCGATGAGCCATTCCAGAGCTTGGATATTAAACTGAAGTATGCGTTGGTACATGCTTTCATTAGGCTGTGGGAAGAGAACCCAAAGACCACCCTGTTTGTTACACACGACCCGAAGGAAGCTATCCTGCTTGGAGATGCTGTGTGCTGTCTTGGTGATCCAAAACAACCATTGTTGTACCAAAAAATACATATTCCCCGCAAAGCGAGGAATATCGGTGATGCATCACTATTGGCTTTGGAAGCCGATCTGGTAGAAACGTTGGTACGACCCTAGAGGTCAACCTTCCAGAGACCGTGCAGATTGCAGTACTCATAGACAGCTACAGCCTTGTCATCATCAAGTGCAAAAGTGGCGTGCGGCTTGCCGTCAATAGGAAGAGCCTTTCTCATGCCACCCTTTTCAGTCTGGACATAGATGAATTCGATGTGGTGTTCCTGGGTCATGGGATGATCCACGGAACCTACATTCACACTCAGCTTGTTCCCTTCAACGCTTACCACTGGAACATGCTTCTCCTTGGCTGCATCAACGGTGTTTGCCTTCAGGGGAACCATTTCCTCACCACAGCAGGAAAGCTTTGGTCCTCTGTCGACAACCTTTACTGCAATGTTGCCACAGTGCTTACAAATGTAGAAAATCTGATCTTTCATAGCTATTCTCCTTAGCTTCCATCATACCATAGATTTTGCCAGTAGTACAGTGGGTATTATTCCTAATAGGGTGGAGTTAAAATTAAGGCAGGCTTTTCAGCCTGCCTCAGCATTGAATTACTGGGTGTATCAAACATACCCTTGAGCAATCATAGCATCACTTACTTTCAGGAATCCTGCGATGTTCGCACCATCGACAAAGTTGTCCTTGGTGCTGTACTTCTCAGCCGCTTGGCTGATGGATGTGTAGATGTTCTTCATAATCTGTTGCAGCTGCGTATCGACCTGTTCAGCGGTCCACTGGAGCTTCTGACTGTTCTGTGCCATTTCCAACCCAGATACAGCAACACCTCCTGCATTGGCCGCTTTTCCAGGAGCATGCAAAACACCAGCCTCCTTGAAAATAGCATCAGCTTCCAAGGTGGTAGGCATGTTTGCCCCTTCTCCTACCAAAGAAATTCCATTGGCTACCAAGTTCTTGGCATCATTTGCGTTGATTTCATTCTGGGTTGCACAAGGGAAAGCATAATCAGCTTTCACATCCCACAGTGGATTGGCATCCTCCGAGTCGTTGTGAGGAATGTAGGTTGCTTCCTTGAACTGCTGGGCATATTCGCTTATTCTTCCTCTTCTTACATTCTTCAGTGTTTTTACAAAGGCAAGCTTCTTCTCATCAATTCCGGATGGGTCAATGAGTATGCCGGAGGAATCGCTGAAGCTGATGGGTGTTGCCCCCATGTGCAACAGCTTCTCAGCGGTGTACTGCGCGACATTTCCGCTACCACTGACAAGACAGGTCTTTCCTTGAAGGCTTTTTCCCTTTGCTTCCAGAATGGCTGCTGAGAGGTATACCAAACCGTAACCAGTTGCCTCTGGGCGGATAAAGGAACCACCGTAGGAGGGGCCTTTACCGGTCAATATTCCGACTGAACGGTTTTTCATTCTTCTGTATTGGCCATACAAGTATCCAATCTCCCTGGACCCGACGCCGATATCACCAGCTGGAATGTCGGTATCCTCACCAATATGGCGTGAAAGTTCTGTCATCATGCTCTGGCAGAAGCGCATTACCTCATTATCGCTCTTCCCTTTGGGGTTGAAGTCGCTTCCACCTTTACCACCACCCATTGCAAGACCGGTAAGACTGTTTTTGAAGGTCTGTTCGAATGCAAGGAATTTCAAGATTGAAAGGTTAACCGATGGATGGAATCTCAAACCACCTTTATACGGACCGATTGCACTATTCATCTGGACACGAAATGCGCGGTTGATCTGCAGCTGTCCATCGTCATCAATCCATGGAACGCGGAACATGATGACACGTTCAGGTTCTACCATTCTATCAAGGACCTTATGATATACAATCTGAGGGAGATCATCCACCAAATGGTCAATTGATGCCATGAATGAGGTTACAGCCTGGATGAATTCCGGTTGATTCGGATCGACTTGTACTACGTGATCAAGAATTTGTTGTGTTGCTTCGTGCATTTGGATACTACTCCTCTGTTTGTATAAATATACATAATTTGTATATGATGGTATAGAAAATGGAGAAAAGGGTAAAGCCTTTCGTAAAACCGAAAAAAGGGGTAGGGGATTTTGAGGTATGCGTAAAAGACATATCACAGACAAGAATGACTGAGGAGGACCGCAATGGATAGCCACGCAATTTGCCATATCCACAATATCCTTCTTGCAAGAAAAAATCCAAAAAAAATGGCAGTGAAAGTTGCTTCCACTGCCAATGTTTGCCTAGAGCGTTTCACCCCGCTCGAGCCGTTCAATGTTTTCCTTGAATGGAGGGTAGATGATACCCTTTTCTGTAATGATCCCCGTAAGGTTCTGGTGTGGGGTAACGTCAAAAGCAGGATTGTATACATCCATACCTTTTGGTGCTACCTGAACTCCCTGCACATGGGTAACTTCCTCTGCATCCCTCTCTTCGATGGGAATGGCAGAGCCATCTGGAATGGAAAAATCTATTGTTGAAACGGGAACAACACTGTAGAAGGGTATCCCATAGGCTTTGCATATGACCGAAAGTGCAAAGGTCCCCAGTTTGTTTGCAACATCACCGTTAGCAGCGACCCGATCCCCTCCAAGGAGAACCAGGTCTATCTTTCCATCTCTGATAAGCGTCGCTGCTGCACTATCTGGGATGAGCTTCGAGGGAATCTTAGCTTCCATCAATTCCCAAGCAGTAAGGCGAGCTCCCTGGAACCTTGGTCGAGTTTCATCAGCATAGACAAAGATGTCTTTCTTGTCATAGAACGCTGTCTTGATGACACCAAGCGCTGTTCCCCAACCTGCTGTTGCCAGTGCACCAGTATTGCAGTGGGTAAGAATTGTTGCCTTCTGAGGAACCACTGCAGCACCGATACGGGACATCAGCTTGTTGGTTTTGATATCCTCTTCCCTGATGGAATCAGCCTCAGCGAGCAATAAATTGAGGAGCTCTGCTCTTGGCTGTTTTATATTGTGCTCATACGTTGCCAGCATTCGGTTGATAGCCCAACCAAGGTTGACCGCAGTAGGCCTTGCCAGACTAAGAAACTTACAAGCTTTCTTGAAGTCTGCATCATCAGGGCACTGGAGTGCAGCAAGATATACTCCGTACGCTGCAGCAGAGCCGATGGCTGGAGCGCCTCGAACAATCATGTCCCGGATGGCAAACTCGACATCCTCAAAGGTTTTACAAGTTACATAGGAAACCTCAGCCGGCAAGATACGTTGATCGATCAACGTAAGCGTATCATCCTTGAATATAAGTGTTGCAAATGATTCATCCATGCTTATCTCCTCGTTAGCGCTTGAGTATATTTGCCCAGCTTCTCTGTACATCATCCATTACTTTGTTTTCATCCAATGTACGTACCTTGCGTTGTTCCATTAGAATCTTTCCCTGACAGAGAACGGTGTCGATATCAGAGCTCTGGGCTGCATACACCAATGCACTGAATGGGTCATTGAGTGGGGTGAGGTGGCTTTTCTTCAGATCAATCAAAAGAAGATCTGCTTCCTTACCTGCTTCCAATGTTCCCACCTTGTCACCAATTCCCATGGCTTCTGCTCCTCGTTTGGTGGCCATTTCCAACACCTGGTAAGGTGTTAGTTTCTCAGCGTCGGTTTCCACGACTCTTCCCAGAAGGCTGGCGATGTGCATCTCTTCGAACATGTTCAGATTGTTGTTGCTGCTTGCCCCATCGGTGCCCAACGCTACAGGAATTCCTGCTTTTAGGTAGGATGCGATAGGAGCAATGCCACTGGAAAGTTTGAGATTGCTGCTGGGGTTGTGTACGATGGTGGTGTCAAAGGTTTCCAGAAGCTTGATATCCTCTTCACTCAAGTGAACACAATGGGCAAGCATGCTCTTAACGTCCTGTAGTACACCTGTCTTTGCCAAGTAGGAAGGGGGAGTCATTCCTGTTTCTTTGATGCAATCATCCACTTCTTTTTTGGTCTCACTAAGATGCGTGTGCAGTACTCTGCCATGCTCACGTGCCCAAGAGGCTGCATACTGGTAGGTTTCCTGCGTACAGGTATAGATTGCGTGAGGGGCAACATTCAACGTAAGACGCCCTTCAGCTTCTGCAAGATAGGGAGCAAGAAGGGTCTCCCTCTCTTCGACCCGTGCTTTGTTCTCTTCAAGTGCGCCGAACAATGTCACTCCTATATTTCCCCTGATCCCTCCCTCGATGACAGCCTGGGCCGTTGCCTGGGGTTCGAAGTACATGTCAGTGAATAGGGTGCAGCCGCCCTGGATCAGTTCAATGATACCAAGACGGCTGGCAAGCAGTACATCCTCTGCGGTGAGTTTGTCTTCGATCGGGAAAATCTCAGCTAGCCATGCCTGTAGGGTAGGAAGTGAGTCCTTGTAGTTGCGCATAAGGCCCATGCTCAAATGGGTATGGGCATTCACCAAGGAAGGCATTACAAGGAATGAAGATCCATCAATGATACGGTCCGCCCTGAATGAAGGGTCTCCCGTTCCGACAAATACAATATGTCTCCCATCGATACCAATATCACCACGGAGGTAGAGACCCTCTTTGGTCATTGGTATGATGAGTGCGTTTGCTATGAGTAGTTTCATGAAGCTATAGTACCATGAAGTCGTTAGGCAGTCACCTTGTTACGCTTAATCTTTTTGGTGCTTGTCATATCCATCGGTTCGTCAAGTATGGTAAGACGTGTGATTTTCTTGTAGCCGGATACCCGTTGGTTGACTTCCTTGATCACCCGTTCCATGTCTTCCTGCAAGGGAACCCTATGTTCCGTGTAGTAATCTGGATTGGGGTATATGACAGCTTCTATAAGCTCGCTGGGGATATCTTTCTTCTCTTGATATCCTCGAATAAGTATCTGTTCAACCTGATCGTAGAGCTGGAAGAGATCTTCAATCTCCTCAGGGTACACATTCTTGCCACCTTCAGTAACGATGATGTTCTTTGCCCGTCCCTTGAGATAGAGGTAGTTTTCCTTGTCCAGATATCCAAGGTCTCCTGTTTTTAGGTACCCTTCTTCATCAAACAGTTCAGCGGTGTGGATTGGATCGTTGTAGTAGCCTTGGGTGATGTTTGGGCCCTTCACCCGGATTTCACCTACTCCATTTTCGTCAGGATCGGCTATCTTCATCTCAACCAAGGGGAATACCATGCCCACCGAGTCCACTTTGAAGTGACTGATCGGATTGAGTGTCAAGATTGGACTTGTCTCGGTGAGACCATAGCCTTGAATGAAATCAAGGCCAAGTTGCTGATATTGTTTGAAAACCTTTGGAGCTAGAGGGCCGGCCCCACAGATCAAAAAATTGTTTCTGTCCAGACCTATCTTGCTGAGCAGCAATGTATTGAAGGTCTTTCTGAAAGGATTCCAATGTAAGTGTTGTTTGGCGAATCCGTTGATCACCATCATGGTATGCACCAATGAGTTGACCAGAAACCCTTTTTTCTTTACCTCCTTCATCATTCCTGCAAGCAGCTTGTTATACAGCAGGGGTATCCCCATAAAAATAGTGACCTTTCCTTCTCTCATGTCCGTAATCATCCTGCTCACCACGATATCTTGTCCGAAGACACATTCCGCCCCATGCTTGATGGATTCAAGCAATACAGCCGTACAGCAATAGCTGTGGTGGAGAGGGAGTAGGGCATAGAGCACATCAGTCTCATCAAGGCTGAGGAACGTGCCATCACATGCCTGGTAGAGGTCGCTCACGATGTTTGCATAAGTAAGTATGGCTCCTTTTTCGTTGCCTGTGGTTCCACTGGTAAAGAGAATGGATGCAATGTCATGTTCAGAGCTCTGTACACGTTCATATTCCTTTTCAGCGTGCACAGTGGTGATACTTGGGTAGAGCTCACTTGATCCGAGGAGAGTAGCATGACCCTTGAGTTCTTTGAACCAATCTTTTTCAGTATCCAGTGCTTCGAGAACGTTCTTGTCGGCGAAGATAAAGGATGCTTCCACAAAACTGCTGAGTGTTTCAACACGTTCAGTATTCATCTGGTTGTCCAAGGGAACAACAATTGCGCCGGTATACAAGGTTGCCAAATAAGCAATAGCCCATGCAGGACTGTTTTTCCCGTTGACAATGATTCGATCTTCCTTTTCTATGCCACACTGCTGAAGATAAGAACTGACTCGCCTAACTTCTTGGAGGATTTCGGAGAAGGTCAGCGTTTTCCGCTCGGGCTTGAATACAGTGAACCCGTTTCTCTTCCCAAATTTTTGCTCTGTAATGCATAAGAGATCTATAATGGTAGGCCACTGGCCTTCAAACTGTATGCCACGATATTGGTCCAGTTCATCCCAAGAATGTTTCATGATAGGGAAATCTCCAAAAAAAATACGAATGATAGAAATCTACTAGATACCGATTTGAATACCTAACAGCTATTCTCACAGAAAGGTACTCATTTGTCAAGAAAAAGCATAAATTGTTTCAAGGAAAATGATTGGTTACTTAGTTAAAACGTACTATTTGGCTGGAAACAGTCGTGTATCAGTATGAAGGGAAGAAATATCCTCGTAGACAACATCACTTAACCGTTCTAGTCTTCTTCTGTCATTGCTTCCGCTTAGAAGAGCAACCCGGTATCCTGCATGAGCTCGCTTTGCAAACAGCATGTCGGTGAATGTGTCACCTACCATTGCTACCTGAGAGGGTTCAATCCCAGTCTGTTTGCAAAATGCATCGAATGCTTCACTATGGGGTTTCCTGCGGTAGTTGCTGTCACGGCTTGCTATGAAATCCACCATTTTTTCCAAGCCCATCAAGGAGAGAAACAGATTGGTTGAAGAAGCATTGTCACTGGTGATGACTCCAATGTGATACCCTTCCTCTTTCAGTCTTTTGAACAAGCTTTGCTGTATAGAGAAGTCCATCTGCTTGAGCTTTTCGTTGAGCAAGACTTCACTATGTTTTATACTTCTCTGATAGCCTTTGAATGCTTGGATTGGATTGACACGGTAACGAATGCAATAGAGTAGGAATCTTCTGAAAATTTGGGCCCTACGATGGGTAAACATCAAACCCCTTGGAATGCACTGACCGTCTTCATCTATGCCCATCAGGCTAAGCATTGCCTGACTCGCGCTCTGTTTGTGCTGTTTTCGCATGGAATTGAAGGTCAGTTCAATACCTTCTTTAAGGATAGTCTCCCAGACCTGAGCATAGTCAAACAACGTCCCATCCTTGTCAAAAATGATTCCCTTGAGTTTCTCAACCTTTTGTGCCATGTTGTGGTATCATACGGTACAAACCGAATTTAATGCTAGGGGTACAGTGGTGCAGAATTGCTCACAAGAGATCGTACAACGTACAGAGCTGTTTGCTTGGCAGGTGGAGCAACTGCGATTCAGTGGAGATTTTTACATCTATAATCCATTACAATATGCTTGGAACATGCATGAAGCATACATAAGGAAGTATCTTGCTCATCCAGTGAATACACTGATGCTCGGGATGAATCCAGGGCCTTTCGGCATGGCCCAGAACGGCATCCCCTTTGGTGAAGTGGGTGCCGTGAGGGAGTTCCTCAAGCTTGACGAACCTATCAAAAAACCCGCTATCGAACATCCATCACGTCCAGTGCTTGGGCTATCTGTACAGCGAAGTGAGGTCAGTGGTAAGCGACTCTGGGCACTGATGGCAGAACATTACGAGAATGCCGATGCGTTTTCACAGGAGATTGCCATTACCAATTATTGCCCATTGGCATTTATGGAACAAACCAAACACGCAAAGAATATTACTCCGGACAAGCTCCCCAAAGGTGAGCGGATGGCATTGGAAGCCATCTGTGACCGCTACCTTCTTGACCTGATTCTGTTGCTGAAGCCAACCTATTTAATCGGGGTAGGTACGTATGCACTAAAGAAGTTGCAACAGGTGGTTTCCGGCGATGATAGATACATACTCGGCTCCATCATTCACCCCAGTCCTGCCAATCCTCAAGCCAATCGGAACTGGCAAGAAAAAACCCAGCAGCAACTTGTTGCGTTGGGTGTCTGGAAAAATGCATAAGCTTGTATTCTAGATTTGTTTTCTATCTTTGATGAATATATCACTTTTAGAATTGTATTTCTTGAAAAAAATGGCTTATAGCTTACAAGTATGAAAAAATCTTACTAGACAATCAACTTTGGCTTTGGTACTCTGTAGAACATGGATACCATACTTGCGCGTCCTGCTTATGCCAAGGTAAATCTGCATCTGGCCGTCGGTCAACCGTTTCCTGATGGGTATCATCCCATCCGCTCACTTTTTGCCTTGGTGGATCTCTTCGATGATATTGCCATCACGGTAACAGGGAGTCGTAGGTTCAAGGTAGAAGTAACTGGATTGGAAGCGTTTCAGCTCAATGGAGAGGATACCTTAACCAAGGCTGCCCGACTCTGGTGTGAACGGGCACATGTACCGTTATCCTTGCATATAGATTGCAAGAAACGAATTCCTGCCCAGGCTGGTTTAGGAGGTGGTTCCAGCGATGCTGCTACAGTGCTCCACCTTTTGCAGGAATATGCTTCAGATGATGCGCTTGATGAAAATAACTTGGCAGATATTGCTCTGCAGGTTGGCAGTGATGTGCCTTTTTTTCTCTCCTCGCATTGCTGCGCGATTGTTACGGGAAGAGGTGAAGGTATTACCCCCGTCGAGACAAGAAATCTTGCGGTGTGTTTGGTGATGCCGATTTCATTTGCTACCTCTACGTCATCTGCTTATTTCAGGCTTGATGAGATTCGTGGCGGTGATTTTGTTACAATGGGACCAACAGGTGATGAGATTGCAGAAGTTTTCAAGAAATCACCTGCAGTATGGAATAGTTTGTTGTATAATGATTTTCAGCAAGGTGTGGAGCATCAAGCATTCTATAGCCAACTTGAACAACTACGCAGCGCTTGCAATGGGTATAGTGGGCTTACAGGTAGTGGCGCTTGTTGGTTTTTCGTCAGCGATGACCAGAGGCAAGTACAAATTGTTTTTGATGAGGTTGTTTCGCGGTTTGGGACTGAAGTGATGAGTTGGAAAACCGGTTTAGTATTATAGAATAAGATACTGTTTGTTTGGAGGTTCTTGTGGACATTTCAGAGGTTCGAGTACGAAAAGTCAGTCAAGCAGGCAAATTGAAGGCTTATGTGACCGTAACGTTTGACAATCAATTTGTGGTACACAATATCAAGATTATCGAGGGCAGGGAAGGTGACTTCATTGCTATGCCGAGTAGACAGTTGGCCAATGGTGAATTCAAGGATGTAGCCCACCCCATCAGTAGTGACTTCAGAGATCATCTCCAGCAAGTGGTGATGGATGCTTATGACTCAGAAGAAGCACAAGAAGCCCCACAGGCAGCGGAAAAAAAGGAATTATAACAATCCGCTGGACAAACTTGGGAATATGGTATACTGTCATTTCCGTTGTTGGGAAGTCGCCAAGCGGTTAAGGCTCTGGTTTTTGGTGCCGGCATCGGGGGTTCGAATCCCTCCTTCCCAGTAGTGAGCAGTCCTGTC